>Ga0210040_10001345_pt1 | contig 37572 bp, 13 predicted proteins | sample CryGeyCG12114_NA_FD_185462 | JGI IMG/M metagenome (GOLD analysis project Ga0210040, IMG submission 185462) | Groundwater microbial communities from aquifer - Crystal Geyser CG19_WC_8/21/14_NA (SPAdes) (version 2) | ecosystem: Environmental > Aquatic > Deep subsurface > Groundwater | place: USA... | reverse complement strand
GAAAGGTTAGCATACCATTCAGTATGCTAATAATCCGATCAGCTAAATCGTAGTCATATAGAATTACAAGCTACATACGTACATGTAGTACTTAACCCACTACACTACACAATTAAAAGTAGCATATTGGAGTTTGTATTGAGAAGATGTAGGATACTGTGTAGTTGGTTAGGTATAGTTGGTCAGCTTTCAGTAGAAATCATTGGACTCCAAGGTCTTACAGTTTTTGCTCAGAGTCGCGTAGATGCCATGGTTTGGTCCAGGGAGGGTGTGACCCATGGAACTTTCCCCACGGTTGTATCCCCCCGGATAATTCCCATTCCGGTGCCTATAAGACGTTCATATCAAAGGGACTCACATAAGTTCTCTTTCTCCTCGAGTTTCATAGCTCAACAAGAAAAACAGAGACAGAAAGAGTAGAGAGAACTGAAACATTCAAAACGGCTATAGAGACAGACTAGAAACAAAAAGTTGTAAGAAACAGAAACTGAGAGAATGCAAGAAAGATTTCTATAGACATAAAACAAAAGGAAAGAAAGAGAGAATCATATAGACATGACATGTTTTGGAAGCACTCCCACCGCCACCTCTGGACTAGCTGCGTTCTCTTCTACAATAACATTGAACGTTTCTGTCAATAAGTGTGTTATAACAACTGTGGAAGCGCAAACATCTGAACAAGAGCCATTGAGAAATTTAAACCATCGTCAGCAGATAATATATTTTTGTGGGTTAGTTATTTACTCACAATACTAAATCATAAGTGTGGTTAGGCAAAATGTAATCATAATGGCAGCAATCCCAACATTAAAGAAAACATGATGTACATAAATGCATGAAAGGATAGAAACAACGACTTACAAAGGGAGAAATCAGATAGATACAAGAAATCAAACACGTGACTCTCTCAACATACAACTGCAACAAAATCAAACAAAAAAAACATCTAGAACAGTCAAAAAAACAAAACAAAAATGTATGAAAAGGCAAAATATAAGAAGAAAGAATGTTTAAAACACTCGCATTCGCAAAACAGAAGTCTGTCACAAAATAGATCAACTGTACAATGTGAAAATTCATGCTCAACCACCATCTAACTAACTAGTGAACATTTTGTGCCGACACATTAAATTGACGACTACCTAATTATTTCACACTGATATTTTACATGCACTTTTGTACTAAACAAAATATCATGCTCCCTATACTCCATGAACAAACAGTATACCACGACATCACATCATACGCGTAGCGAACAAACAACAAAACTTGTCAACACGGTTTGAGTGTAGCTCTATAGCTGAATCGATAATAATACTTCCACGAAAAAAATCGTATAGTTAGTCACATAAGTACAATTCACATGTAATTATTGTTGTTGGCAATAATTAAAAAACAGTTAAGAGTTTACAAAAGCTATATAGGAAGCGATACCAAGTGAAAAGAAAAAATGTAGACTAAAAAAAGATGTCAGCATTAATCAAAGTGCATTCATAAAAGTTACTTGTAAAAATCATGAAAACAATCACAAAACAAAGTTTCAAGGAGTGACACATAAAAGGAATGACAGAGAGGAAGAAAGGGGAAAACCAATATAAACTGAATTTTTATATAAAAAAATATATTATCAGTAGTACAGAGCGGTGGGCCGTGTATCCCAATGAGAAACTAAATTATGAGGGGAGTTTAACCCCGCGCCGCCGGAACGATGATGACCTCTGCCTGCTGTGCCGCCTCCCTCGTACGATGCTGGAAGAAACGACACGCACTCCTCTTGCTGAAGATATTGCTTCCTATTCCCCACAAAAAATTTAAAAAAGAGAAAAAAAACTTTAGAATTTTTGCATTTCTTTCATCTCTCAAAAAAATAATACATGATTTTGCATCCGATGAGAAATAATAAGATTTTTCAAAGTATCTCTCACTGATGATCATTCGATGTTGTGGCAAATGTTGGGTTCTGTGTGTAAGTGTACCTCTTTTGAATGTAAATCCATGCATGTGAGTCAAACCCAACCAGGAGGGTGAATAGTACGGCTGAGATTATAGACGACAGCAAAAGGAATGCTAAACCCAGCAGGCCAGTTCCACACAGAGAATCAACTCCTTTGATCCAATGGCCTTGAATGGGTTGACAGTCAGCTCTTGTCGATGTCTGCGAAAATATAAAAAAATCTTTGTATCAATAGCTCATTCGCCAATAGAGATAACCTTAATCCGATTATTCAATAATATTCAACTCATAGTCATAACTCTTGAAGCATGATGCTAAGCAAAAAAACCAAATGTAAATCGCATATACTATACAGTATACAAGGTCAAGTAAAGCACAAGAAACCTCGGTTCAATAATCAGTCATTTACTACTCTCATATTGCATTTTTCTTCAGTTTGATTTGATCAACAATAAAAAGCGACGAATGCAATTTAGATAATCTATAACATACTACTACACTTTTCTCTCTATTCACTTTGCGAGACTGAAGTTTCTAGACATATTATCTACCACACACATTTTCATACTTATATTTTATTGCTCCGTGTCAAGTTTTATTATCATCACTTCTGCTAGATACTCTAACAAATAGAAAGGCAAGAAGTACTCCACTTACCTCTCCAATGTATCCTTCTACGTTGTACAATTCCTTGAAAAGTCCATCAACGATGGCATCCACCTATAATGATTCGTTAAACCATTGTTAGTCAATTGTTCATCATAACATTTGCACATTGTCATTATAAAACATGGCAAACTAAACCCATCTTTAAAATACATAGACTAAACAAGAGTATAGTTTACACTCATTTTATAGTCCCTATTTAAACTTACATCATTAGAAGGGTAGTAAGTGCCAGTAATGGAATTTATCACTCGTAAAGTATGTTGAGCCCCTTCCATGGCAGTCTGTGCATCTTTCATGACTGGCATGAATGGGTCTAACTCGGGTTTCATTGGTTGGCAATTTAAATAATAGTTGGAAATATCCTTTGAGATTCCCGTGCGACTCAGCTCCGTAATGGCCGCTCGATTAGGATTTATGCAAATATCCCCGAGTGCCTGGAGCCGTTCCAAAATGAGTAGCCAAATTAATGGATCGTTAGCCCTCCAGTTACACTTTACATTAGTAGATGAAAAGCGGCAAAAATTTTTTACTTACAACAGCACCGACAAGGTATAGTGAAACCAAAGACCAGTTGAGTATGACTGCTATCAGACCTAGTACTGAGAACCTGAAAAGGTAAAAAATACAGCATTACATTCTCCATTGTTTGCACTTTGATCCATTTCGGGCCATCAAACAGAGCAAATAAAGAGCGTGAGCTGAGCACAAACTTACGAAATGAAACAGCATCTTGAATGGCGAAAAATAGCATAAAAGAGGACGACGCAAAAGATGATGAATATTATCAAGAGTGTAAGTGTTGCCGGCCACCTAGAAGTGAATTATTCAAGATCCAATGTCACAAACATTTAACAACTTTTGGGGTTATTCTCGCATTATTCATGCTCCAACTTTTCCCTTTTATTCTAACAGCTATAAAAACTATGGTGTTATATTCTCTAGTCTGAACAAAAAAGATAAGAACAGTCAGTCTTAAAACTATAGGCTTCTCAAGGGAATTTAATAGAAAATGAAACATGATATATTTTTCAAAGTGACACTACTGACAGGAGTAGTATATAGTTAGTAAAACTGGAGCATCCAACTCATACATGTAATATGCGCTAGTAGATTCCAATGTGTGATCAAACTGCAAGCAAACGGTCTGTTGAAATTGGAATTTAAAATGCATGAGGAAAACTTTAAACATAAAAAGAGACTTCAATTCCCCATTTTAACTGTGGTTTGGTTAAAATATTTAAATTTTTAATCTTATCAAAATGAAAGTTAAACTTTTAGCAAACGACAACAAAAAACATTCCTAAAACATGTAAACATTTTGTGTAGCAGTGAGCATTGACGCGCTTGCGCACTAGATTCCTCTTTGTCCTAAATACATTGATATAGTTTATTGAACTTTCTTTATTCACCGTTTTATCTTCAATCAGAGACTTTCCTTGCAATAAAATATTCCTCAAAACTAAAAAACACAATTTACGCTAAAAATTAAAGAAAATTTAGACATCATTAAAAATGCCCATTTGTCATTATTCTCAATTCTCACTAACTCTAACCCTAACCAATCCTTCCCAATAGTGACTCACTGACTTCCTCATGTATGGATAAAATGAAATGCTAAAAAACTATCTCTCTTCGGGTGAAAATGCTTATGTCAACTCTCCTCCTATTCCTATTACATTATGCATAGTCATTGGAAATTATCAAGCTGACCTTATTGTCTCAATAAGTTGAAGAATGGAATGCGGGGATGCTGCAATGAGCTCTTCAAAGTAGCCACGAATGATGCGTGCACTGTCCAACGTGTGAGTCATGTTTTGCTCCATATATGACATTTGAGTAAGAAGTTCAACTCGAACAGATTCATTCCCCTATAATACAAATCGGTAATGAAATTAGAGTGTTTTAGCACAAGGGAAAAATATTAACCAAGCTACAAATACTGGCATATCGAATTCTCAATAGTTCCAGTTAATGTAGTTAGTTAGTTAGTACACAAAAGAATTCGCTTTCATCAGTACACGGTATGCATTTAAAGTCGTTGGTAATTAAAGGGATGGCCCATATTCAACATAAGGCGTGCTCATGTGGTTGACTCGGTTCGACCACAAACCTGGACAAACAGGGTTGGCAACCACACCACTAATTCGGGGAAATAGAATATTACATGCAAATGCAAAGCCATAGAATGACAGGTAAGGTAAGTATGACTTACCAATGGTCTCTCAAAGAATACTCCTAATTGAGACATCAGTGGGAATACTCCACTCTCTATTGACGATTGAGCTTCTAGTGTCTAGTGTAGACAAGAAACAAACAAATACAATAAATGGTTGATGGACGGACATATGTAATCTCATTAGTTGGACTGGATTTTTTCCAGCCCAGCTAAAACTGTTTTGTCTTTCTAACAAACATAAGAGGTTATTTCCTTGATATTTGCATTGTGTATACCTGATTTGAAATGTAAGTGAAGTACTGTTCAATATTCCTAAGGGAGTTGACAAATGACTCGACGCCATTATGGAAGTCATCATTTCCATACAAACCTAACCCGACGGCAGCACTGGAATGAAAAATATTCGCACATGAGATTTTGCATAGCTACCAAGCTACTATGTCTTAAAGATATATGTTCGTTTTAAAAAAACTCTTACCAACATGCCAGACTGAGCAATCCTAAAAGAACTTTAAGACATACAAGCGGACTATCTCTCTTCGGGTGACGGTCACAGCATCGAGTGAGCAAATAGATTAGAAGAATTACAAGAAAAAATATTAAACACAGGGCGGGTAAGGATGCTAAAATCCCTACTGACTCTCTATATACGTCACTGGTCCAGTCGAATGTGGAGTTAACTTTCTGACCAGTTATATTTATGTGGGGAAACCGATGAAAGAATCGTGAAAGCCATGGTGGAGGACCACCGGTCCTGTAAAAACTCATCTTCACAGTAGTTTAAGTAACCAACACGGGTCTCAGACGAGGCTATCAACACAGTAGCAACACACAACAAACTTATTATTCGGTTGCTAAATAAACTGTACACATTATTATTGTAACACTTATTCACACGAGTAGACTGTTCCCTCTGGAAGATGATTTTTAAATCCTACTACTACCAACAATCGCAGTAGTTATTTTTGAGCCTTTGTCATTTATCACAAGAAACGCGCTTAATCTCATTGGTGCCTCAGCCCTCAGTTTTTGGCAACTTGATACTACCATCCAGTACTATACGAAATTTAATCCCGTATGCTCATCCATGAAAGATCATATTTTCCTCAATTGTGTGGTCCCACCATCTGCACTCTAAAACACAAGAAAAAATAACATTCATTAGCACATGATTGTATGCCTCGCTAATTATTATTACCAACTAACTACAATACAACCTACTTAACACGTGAGATGTGTTTCAAATTCTTTATGTCACCGCCATCAATAGGAATGGTTCCTTAGTTAGTTAGTACCCTAACAATGCATGACGATATGAATCCTCACACTTACCATTATATGTAAATCTTATGGTGGCGACAAATTTCATTTGTACTAGCTTCCTGTTCCATATACCAACTAACTAACTAAAACGACACTGATAAGAAGACGACTAGTGAAAATAAAGTTTATCCAAATATTAGAATATAAGTAATGATGGGAGCAAAATAAAAAGACTCGTTCAACTCCCAACTAGAACCAGTCTATGACTCAAGTTAGAACCACATAGGAGCCTCTCTATATAATATGCCCCATCGTTGTACATACTACAGCTCCAACTCACAACATACGTGATTGTAAATAAACTCGGCTGCTTTTTCTCTGGGTAGTTTCTGACTGAACTATGAGTCTCTTACAAAACTTTGGGAGGGTGACTGACTGTAAGAATAATAGTAACTACACACACACACCACTCGGTCTCGTACTAACCAACTAAAACTATACATCTATAATGCACACGGAATACCATATGTCCCATGATGAAAGAAATCCATACGGTCCATGCACACACAATGCACATCTTCCTCAGAGTACTTACAACAAACTATAGCCAACTAACTAATATTTGCCCCCAAGTTTTGCTCTCATTATGATTCCTATGGAGTGAGCAAGCAATAATAATAATACAACGGTCCAATCACCATTTGGTTTAAAATCTCGTAGTTGTGTCTAACTTACTTTGAAAATATCATCACCGGTCGGCCACCATAACTCACAATGAATGCTTACATTTGTGCATTCACACATGTACGCACCAAAAAAAGAATATTTGTACACTCCACAATTCTATCTTTCCTCAAAATCTCCAAGACTGTGTGCTTTTTGGGGTACTTTTTCACCACAAACGGGGACATGCATGCATATGTTGTTATCTTTAGTGACAAACAAGGGATCTTTTTGAGTGGCAAGAAATGGATGTACGCTTTTTTTTTACTACACTGCAATGTATTGACAAGGGGCTGGGATTTTTAGTTGGTTAGTTAGTGAGTGTGAGATTCACTTTTGCTACTGAATATAGTAATGCGGTGGTGAAATTGTGATTGTGATGTGCTCGCAGTTAGTTATTTACAACTGAGAGCAAATCCATTGCATACGTAATCTACAAGTACATAATATACGCACAGATTTTTCCGTTGCATATTTCTCTTACATAGACAGGGTTTAAAACTAACTGACTGGCTGAGATTTAAATAACATGATTGCTCGTTACGATATTTATTTTATATTCCATGCTGCGACTTACTAAAGCTTAACTTACTTGTAGGTACATAGAATTATGAATGCAACTTACATAATGGTAACTTGAAAAACTCGCCCACATCCGCAGTCTTATATGCACTCACACATAAGACTACAATGATGAGTCCAACCGTTTGTTTAATAACGTGTGATGATGAAACTTACTGAATAATGCATGTGTCACTGACTGCAGTTAGTGCTGGAGCTTTTTTCGCTTCCCTTGACTTTTCTTGAAGGATTGTTATGGACGCACTCGACTGATCCCTTAACCGATAAAATCACATCCTACAGTCGTAAAAAACATGCACTACTATTTTAGGTGCTGGATGTAATCAACATGCTCATTTCCGGAGCAAACTTGATTTCCTTTTTATGAACTAAAACTGCCTATGGATTAGTTAGTTAGTTACTGTGTATTTTTTATCACTGGTTGGTGGTATTACACAGAGCAAACCTTTTTCCTCACGTTTTGTATGAATGAAATGACTATTGTAATCATGACGGCACTCCGTCTCTGTAACTAACAAACAAATGAAGGGCAGGATCTGGAGTAAGTAAGTAAGAGAGCTGTACATGGGTACAAAAAAGGTAGATTTTTAAGTGAGTTGCTCTTTAGTTAGTAATAGTAGTTAGTTTTAGCATATGAGAGCAACAGCACTGTGAGGGAAACTCCACTACCATGAAAAAAAATTTCCAGGGTTCATGACTGACTACTATGAGAGCTAGAGAGATTGCCCGTGCACTAAGCTTTACTAACTAACTAAGCTTGTGAATGTTGCGTAGCGCTTTCGAACAGTTCGTAGTGTGTGTATACGTAACGTTGAAGGAAATCGATAAGAGCCACTCCTTTGAGAGCATTTGGTCCAGTGTGCGCATGCAGTGATCAGTATTGGTTCGCTACTGGAAATACTCCGGGTAAGAAAGCACGCACGAAATAGTTATTTAGTTTCAGGGAGGAAAGAGAAAGCCGGATGGTAGAAGACTCATCTGAAACTCTGCGATGAGATAACATGGGCAAATAAACCTTAACATGTAGTAGTATACAGTACAGAGACTGAGAATTGTGAGTGCGAGACTAACTAATTAGAGTGATGACAAATATGAATGAAAAGTGGCTGAAAAGATTGCAAAGAGAGAAAGAGAGAGAAAGAGGTGAATAGAAGTGTGAGGACAAAAAGATGAAAGAACTTGGTAGGCACTTAGGCAGTATAAGAACAAAAATTATGGAAACAATTTTTTCAAGAGACAGTTTTCAATGAGTGTAAACGAAATGTTTATGCGACATTTTTTTGGCCATAGTCCAATGACAGTAGTAGTATAGTAATAAGTTACAAGGAAAGCAGCTCTAAAGTTTTTCGCTTCGTAGAGGGAATCCAAAATCCAAAGAAAGGAGAGGAAATCCGTAATTTTTATTAAGGAAGGGGATGCAACACAACAAAAGCTAGGGTTGTAGAAATCGTGCAAAGATTTGTGAATCAATAAATAAGAATGCGGAGATTTTTATTGTTTATGATTTTGGGGGAAGCTACTGAGTCAAGTTTTCATGGTATTTGGAGTATTGTTATTAAGATTTTACATGAGGAAAGGATATGACTGTCTGTTGGGTGACAGCGTACCAAAAAAATACAGAATAGTTGATGAATACAGTTAGCCAGTGACCAACTATAAACTGCTAATGAAAAAGGACATGAATAAATAATTCATATAATTTCCTCTGGTTTTACATGCATGTTTATAAGCTCCAGCCAAAGGCAAGCTAGCCGCTAATTTAATTTTTGCGACTACCGAACTAACTAACTATCTACAGTGTGTACCATAAAGCACGCAAAACATGAATACAGCTCTTGATGAACAGAAAGCATGAAATTCAGATCTGGAGTTTTTCCATTCCATGCAACTAACTAACTCAGCTTCAGTTTGCATGAAAACAAAGTGAATTAAGACATTCATCTGCTCTGCACTCTGCAGAACACTGAACAAAATGTTGTGATGCAAAAACTTTGCAAGCTCGCCCATCTAACTAAAATCGCACAACCGCAGTCCCTGTGCTAAAAGCAGGGCAATATTTAATCTTTCAGCAAACAATTGACAGACAGTTAGCAAACTAACTGTAGTTACTTACTTAGTGCTCCAAATTCTTCTAAATATTCATACCGAATCTATGTTAAGCTATATACTGAGCATTAAAAGATGTGGCCAACTGCTACTGCTTCTAATACACACAAAGCGTGACTTATTGGATTTTCCATGAATGATAATAGTTACCAAAAGATACAGAGTAGCTGTCTAGTCGCTAGTAACTTACTTACTTGCTAGGTAGTTTATAGCCAGAATTGAGATTTTTCCATAAGCGAGCATAGAGTTAGTCACAGTACAGAAAACGTAGCCAACCAGTATACACATTGCTGATAATATATAGGGAAATGAGTAGGCTAAAAGTTATGTTTATGTTGTACCACACACAACCACTTGTTTGCTCCGGCTGTACCTAAAAACGTAAACTACACCTTTAAGTTTTCCTTACGTGTAATAGTTACAAGATGTATGTATGTGTATACAACAATACAGTACACTGAAGAGTTTAAAATCTAAAAGTTATATATGTTCCATGAGTTTAAAGCTCTCACTTTATCTATTTTGTTACGCACACAAGTGTGTTATAGTTAGTTAGTAAGTATGTTGTGACTTTATTTTCATTTTATACTGTCCAGTCAGTCAAATGTGAAGAAAAATTGTGATTTCAGATTAAAGTACATCAATCACAGACTTGATGTCACGAAAGAATTTTTTAAGTGTCACAGGTACCAGTTAATTTGCCAAGAGTGCAAGACTGTGAATAGTTCCCTGTACTAGATAGAAATTACTAAGGAAAAGACCGATTTTATTTGCATTTTATCAAGTTACTTACTTATTTATGTGGGTTATATGAAAAAACATTTGAGCTGGGATCGTAAAATGCAAAATGTAGAGATATCTTTTAATGTGGAGAGATAAGTGAGAGATTGTAACTGCCACAGTGTGAAAACTGGCAGTCTTTTATTCATGGTGTCTAATGAAGCTGAACGAACTGGATCAGTTTTTATGATGACAGGAGTGTGCAATTTTTGGTTTAGTTGGCAGAAAAGTGACAACGTCTTGTGACACATTGGATCACGGGATCCAATAACTTTTTAGTGATTAGGAAGTGTTAAGAATCTTGATAAACATGTGTAGCCATAAATGTTGTTGGAGATCCGATTTCAATGTGGAGGAAATCGAACAAAGATCCAAATCTAGGGTGATAGATAAAGAGTTGGAAAAAGAACGTCGAGCTAGGAGAAAACAGGTAACAAAAAATGCTTTCATACAGATACAAAATTTCCCAAATCTAAATTTTGACTCAATTCATAATCATGATTTGCAATAATTTGAATTTATAGGTACGGGTTCTATTACTTGGTGCAGGTGAAAGTGGAAAATCCACATTTCTCAAACAAATGAGAATTATTCATGGACTGGGATTTGATGAAGACACAATCGAAGATTTTAAGCATGTGATTTACCTAAATTCCATTCAAGGTAAATTCTGATGATAACCGAACCAAACTTTAAAAATTATTGACAGCTACTCATCTTATGGACACTTGAATATGGATTAACCTTGACATCGCTTGATAAACTTTGATTATCTATTGCCAGTTTAATTTTACTACTAACTAACTAACTAAGTAACCATTAAAATGTTTCTTTTCTGCACACAATGCAAATCAAGGAATCCTCAAGCTATGGTAAACATATAGTCATAGTGCATGATCATCTTCATAAAATACATTCTGCCCAACAATCAGCGCATAAATTTTGATGCCGCTTATTATGCAGCTTTCATTTCCAGCTAAAAATGCCAATCAACTAATTTACTCTTGACACAACAAACCATACAGGAATGAGAGTACTGGCGGACGCCCGGAACAAACTAGGAATCCCTTGGGAAGACCCGCAAAATAAACTACATGCGGACATTTTGCTCAACTACCAACCAGGGTATATTGACCACTGGACCTTCAACTCATTTGTCCCATCCATTCGAGCTTGTTGGCAAGATGAAGCCATTCGATCCGCCTTCGCCCAAAGATCCCTCTTCCAAATCTCAGACACAGTCGAGTACTTTTTCAACAATATCGATCGCATCGCAATAAAAGTAAGACCATCAGCAAACTTATTGAAAAACTCAAACAATACAAGCTAAAACGATACTATAGTATTTCCGCATTTTATCGATTGATTTGTAGAACTGGGTACCCACAAACTCAGACATAGTGCATGCTCGTCGAGCCACCAAAGGAATTTACGAGCTAACAATTCCAATCAACGGAGTGCCATTCCATTTTATTGACGTTGGAGGTCAACGATCGCAACGTGCAAAGTGGCTTCATTGCTTTGACTCCATCACCTCCATCCTATTTCTAGTAGCTAGCTCAGAATTTGATCAGGTGAGCTTTTCGATTCCAAAAAGCACGTTTTTGCTCCAAAATGACTATTATAGTATGTATATATAGCTCGTCAGAGCCTAGAGCCAGCAATAATAACTAATATTTGTGTGTTTATTTTTGTTCTCTCAAGGTATTACTAGAGGATCGTAAAACGAATCGAGTTCAAGAATCCCTTACCATATTTGACGCAATCGTGAATAATCGCATATTTTCTAGTGTATCAGTAATTTTATTTCTCAACAAATCCGATCTTTTGAAAGCAAAGGTGAGAAAAAGTTCATAATGTGTAATGCAAGTGAGTAGTGGGATGAGTTTTGGTGTCTTTTTTTGGGCAGTTATCAAGAGGGAAAAAAATCTCAGACTACTTTCCAACCTACAATGGAGATGGATCATTGGAGTCAGTGCAAAATTTTATTCTCAAGTTGTTCATAACGCTCAAAAGAAATGAGGCCATGCAGCTCTTTTACCATTTTACGACAGCTGTAGATACGGAAAATATTCGGGTAGTATTTAATGCGGTGAAAAAGACCATCTTTCAGAAGAATTTGGAAAATATTATGTTGCAGTAGAAGGTATACGAAGACGACGCATTTTTAATTGTTAATTTTATCCAGTGCTCTTAGTTAGTGCAATGAGTAAACAATGAGAGTTTATGTTTGCGTATTCTTTGAGATTAATATAAGTTAACGTTTGTGTAAGGAAAGCATTAGTATATTGTAATCCCATTCTACAAATATTTTATACGTGGTTGCTTTTAAAAGGGAACGTGGAAAAGTAAATATTTTGGTACGACGATTAGTCCTATCTGATAATTTTATACAGCTATATACTCACAGCCTTTCATGCGCAAAAATAACGACACCTGGATCAATTTTTGAATCATTATATTATGAATAGCGATGATACAGACTTCGTTTGGCGTACAACGAAATATGAAAACCGAAATTTTAACAAAGCATGAAGAATAAACACATGATGATATATCTTTTTAGCCTAGTTCTTATTTACTACATTTTCGTAGCTGTATATTTATTGTGATCTTGTTTAGTACCCTCCACCACACTTCAAATAAAATCCAAAACAGGACTACAAATAAATTAACTCTAAAAATTTCCCAATCTCCTTTATAATAATGGTTCAAAAACTAAAGCTTTGCTCACAAAATAAGATACTAAAATTAAAGTAGCTAATAATCAAACTGATTACACCATGGAATAGTATTTACTAAACGATTTTACTACAACGATTGCTTGAAAATTCAGTAGCTATACGCATCACACAAAGTTTCCCATACTTTGTTCAATCAAATGAAGTTGATTGGCAACTCCTCAACTACAACTCGAACAAATTAAAATCAAAAGTAGACAATATCTATAAAACTAAACGTAAAAATACATGCAGCAGTTAATTGATAGATTTGGTTACCGAAAATAAAATATTTGACTCACTACTGATGGGTTATTGAATTAGTACCAATCAACAGCTCTTGATTCCCATAGTTAATACTTCTCGTTCCATTTCTGTACATTTCCAAACTGATTGTTCTCACGCATGCATACAATGGATAAAGATTTAAGTAAGTAAGTGCTTAAGAATCCATCCAAGCAGTCGATTACACTGTTGATCCTAAAAACTAAACTAGGGTAAAATCAAAGGATAGTTAGACACAGGATATAGAAAATGAAAGATTGATTTTTTACCCCTTGAAACGTCTCATTATATTTTAATAGAAGGCACCTTTTATAATTGCGATTTCAGCACCGTACAGAACAATATTGTACGGTACAACAATTCACTCAACGACGTATATTGTTTCACGAGACACAGGTTTATACAAAATCTTAGGTTATGTGCTATACACTGTTATATAGTTTGTATTGTAGCCATTATAGCCATTCATATTCGAATGCCTTACACGGTACTCATGCATGTATCTTAAAAGGTAAACCAATTAATACTTGATACTAATTTGAGCACATGGTTTTTCACAAGGTTTGACATGTTTGTGAATCAAAACAGTGAATACTTCAACATCACGGTTATTGTTATTAGCTAGTAGCAAATTCTACACTTATTTTCATCCGCTCCTACTGTGAGTTGAATAAAACATTTAGAAAGTAGTTATTACTTAATTAGTTAAAATGAAGAAATATTTAATTTCGTAAACCCTCCATTTCAAGACTGTATAAAATAACTTTCACTCCGAAAATAGTGTACTATAACCTTGTTATTATAAGCATCACGGAAATCCAAGAATGTTATTTGTGGCAGGAGTTGCAAATCCTTGAAGTGGAGTGTTACCTACAGCCATTTGATTCATGGAAGTCTTTTTCCCAGAATCTGGACGATTATTCCCTTTCGACAGGCTTAGGTTGTCGATACTAATATTCAAATCGGACCATGTTGTTCCCTGAAAAAAAATCGAATAAACGTTCTAAAACCTGATTATCCATTTAGAAATATAGCATATCTTCTTTCAACAAACTACAAACAAATCCTAAATTCAAATCGGTGTTCCTGTCTCTATGCGCATGTGTGCAATAGTGCAAAGCAAGTAGAAAGCAAATCAAACCACATGGGTTTCCTAAACTATCTCAGAATAAATATTTTGAACGTTTAGAACTTTTCAAAACACAGTTTGAACTGAAAAGCTTCAATCTAACCTTGAGCGTAGTAGCAGTACCATTCTCCGCATGATGATTATTGTTATTGATGTTGTTATTTTTAGAAGTAGTATTATTCTGAGAGCCATTAGCACCATGATTTGATTGAGGGAGCAGAACAGGGGTAGAAGCTATGTCTCCACCAAACAAATCATTAAGGGCGGAACTTGGTTGAGCCATAGCTGGAGCGGCAGTTTGAATCGGAAATGTAGGAGCAGCCTTGGGAGGTACTACATTAGTAAACGATGGAGCCACGCCAACAGGAGACAAATTTTGTGGAAACGATACTGGAAAACTAACTGGTCCTTGTGACATTACTACATGTGCTCCCCCAAAGGGGATTCCAGACGGAATAGAAGTTGAGCCAACTTGAGACATTGAGAGGAATGAAGCTGCAGCTGCCACTGGTGGCTGAGACACCTGATTCGTTTGACCACCAATGTCGAAATTCAATCCCAGAAGATCGCTATTATTAGTTGCAGAGGTTGTTGGTGTGTTATCAGCCAATGTAAATAAATCAGACTTTGAATTGTTCTCAGACATTGTGGATGATCCAGCTCCAAATGCAGACTGGAAATCAGCAAACTCATCTCCCCCTCCAGCACTCAATGCAGCTGGTGTGGATGATGATGTTGGTAAAGGCTTTATGACGATTTTTTTGGTAGCAGCACCTGAATTGTTAGTAGCAGCACTATTTGTAGCTGGTTTGGAAATCGTTGCACTGGCAAAGTCCCCGAAATCTCCATTCTCTTCGGCACGCGGGTCAAATTCATCATCTACGGGTGTGGGAGGACGTGGTATTGCTTTCGATTTAAAGTTGTTCCCTGGTGAAGAGGTTGTGTGGTTATTAAAACTATCGGAATTTGAGTCTCCATGGTCAGAAAATGGCTTCGCATTAGTAGTTCTGAAAACACAATTGTCAGTCAATCACAAATATTCTTCATCTTTTTACTAACTATATAGCTAACTAATTGGTAAAGTATCATCAAAATAAAATTACTTGTAGTCATCATCGTAATGAGAGTAGTCATCAGCCCATCGGTTGATCATCCGATCTGATCCAATGCCTACGTATTTATCACGGTTTTTCTTGGATTTTTTCCTTTCCTCTCGAAGCTTTTCTTCGTTCTAGCAATCAGAAATATGCCAAATCAATATAATACACTGACTGGAAATGAAGATATTCTAATGAACAGTTTAATAATACCTGGACCAATTCACACAGTTCTTTAGCTTTCACTCTGACATTGAGCTCAGCATCTTTGGTTTCCACTCCAGATGGAGGGATAATTGTATTTATATTAAATCCGGGATCATACGGGATCACATATTCAGTTAATGAGCGTAGTTCATACATTCTGTCTTGTGTAGCTCTCACAACACGTTCTGATCCACTCAGCAACAGGCTGTGCAGGAGAAGTAAACTCTGGAATGCGGATCACGTTAAAGTTGAACATTTTAAGGCAATTAGTGAAAAATTAAATTGTATATACAATCCAACTATGGATCTATTTACTAGAATACCTTGTAGACACGTCTAGGACTTCGTTTGTTTTCAGCAATACGTTTCCAAAGCATACCCATAACTTCTGGAAATTGGTCGTAACTAAATGTAGCCTGAGCTAATTCATGCTTTATTGAACCTGTGAATAAGATCGGGGATTTTAGACTAGTTTTAATGGCTCACTACGGGAATATAATATTTTAAAATATCTATGAATCATATTTTACCTGTAGGTCCCCACGGGTCATCATTAGTAGCTTCTCTAACTCTGGCCTCAATGTCAGTGTAGTTCATCACCACATTTGTTCTACAATATGGACAAATTGGAAATCAAAAAGTGAATACTATAACCACAATCTGGTGAAAAGTGAGACATTTGGGAAACTACTTATTGCTTACACTTTATCAGCAAGTTCCCGTACTTTCCACATGATGTTATTGTGCGTGCAATTTCTCTTTTAAAGCTTCCAAATTTCCTTAAAAGTTAACATATTCAATTAAGATACACAGCTTCATTGCGCAAAACGCTAAATATACACAACAAATATTAACCACATACCTAATACAAATACGTTTTTCTTGAACAATATACACTATCACTTGTACACCAAAAAATATGATTATCGTTTAACTAACCTAACAAAAAAAAAGATAAAATCCGTCCGCTAAAAACTTCTAAATTCTCTTTAACCCTAACCTCAGCACCATAAAACTCTGTTCAAACTAAATACAAAAACGTATGGATACCAAAAGAGCAACACCTCAATAATTCTTGTTTAGTGAACGCAAATTTTTAACAACCCAGGTAGCATAAAATTAGTAAAATATAATTTGCAAAAAAATAAAAACCAACTTCCTATTCCCAGGAGAAAAAATATGCAAACCCTAACTAAATCAATCCCAGTTATTATTGCGTGTCCACAGTATTAAATGATGGTATTGGAGAAAAACGATTAGCACTGCTGAATGTGACTGAGGTTTGAGATGAGGACTTTTACATATTTTGTATATCACTCACTGTGCCTGTCTATCCATCTGAATATATTGCAATTGCATATCCCCATCTTGCCTATCTCTTTTCATGCCATTGAATACTAGATGAAATAATGATGATGATGAAAGCCATATATAGGGACAAGGTCGTCCCTATATGTTCATTCTACTATGTACTAACTAACTAACCACCAAAAGTACTCACTAACTACTATATATCAGCAGCAAGCTAAAAGTAAATATCCAATGTGAGGTAAGCACAATCACAGGTTAAGTAACATAACTATACTCAACTTTTTATAGCATGCTGCATTACTTACTACAGACTACAGCATGGTACATTGGATACAGCTTTTGAGAGCACAAATTAGAATAGTTACCCCCCAATCACATTTTTGCTATGCATCTGAGAGACTGAACTGGATGAATTGAATATGCAGCAGTATAGTTAGTTAGGGCAGTTTTGGGCTGATTAGAGACTCACCTAACTACATGTGTCGGAATTGGGATACTAATAATACATACATGAACCAATTTCTATGCACTCTTGTGAGAACGAATCATATTAGTTCACATAATTTTATTATGCTTGAGGTGAGCATGCATGAGACTTTGACTTTATGGGGCATGCCAAACACAGAAACCAAAACTGGGTTGTTTGACACAATATTGACACATGATTTGGTTGCAATGTTGAATGCACAGTCTCGCTCTCGCTTATGCTTGCTAACATACTTCATTATCTGAATCTGGAAGCTAGTGTACACTAGATTACGAGTTTAAGTGCCTATATTTGAAATTTTGACAGTTCTAGACCAGTAGTTGGTTGCAAGGATTTTAACTATCTTATATGACTTTATATATGTACACATTAAGTGTCAATTTTTCCGTGTTCCAGGGGGCGAAAAAGCAGGGCTATTATGGCATACAGTGTGATACGTGATTGCTTCAATAATTCGTGACGAAATTTATAATACATAATATATAATGTTCACAAAAGCATCCATTGACATTAGATATGGCTAGCCAAGGACTACAATAGTGAATATGCATAAGCTGAAGTTAGTAATGACTTACAGGGGTACGTATAAATGAACCCAAATCAGAATCCAGGCTTTAAAAGAGTACACTCTTTCTGTGGCTAGCTTAAGGCCATGGATGTAGGTACACAGCTATTATAACTGCATACAGCTGAACGCCATACTCACAGATAAATGAACGCTTAAGTTTCCCCCGTGACAACACAACGAATGAAATCGTATGTGAGTCAGGGTTTCACAGGATGAAAGTGGGCTCTTTCCCATGGGCAGAAAAATTAATGATTACGCTATTCTGCAGCTCAGTCCACGATTCTCAATTTTGAATCGCGAGATCTATTGACCTATACGCCGATTACAATTGTTTTAGTCCTTCAAGAAAACTCCTCGGTCTAAATTAGTAGATGGTGGATCAAGAAGAGGGGTACTCACAAATGCTTCGATAAACGAGTAACTCGGTAACTTTTTGCAATGCATTTAAATGGAGAAAAGTAGCCGATGTACAGAGTTGCCTGATTACGTAGTTATTCGTGAATACCTCAAATCTGTATTTATTAATGCGAGAGACCCGCAGCTGTCTTAGCTGTACTTGGGTGCAAACTAACAAATATTCAAATTTCAATTAAACTAACTGTATGTAATGCAGAAAATTAAATACTACAGCTCAAGTAAAATCGGTCTACACTCAAGTAAATAATATAGATTTTCCACTGAAAATATGCGTTTGTATGCCTAAAAGACAATTTTAACCAACGGAAAATCATCAACCCTCCTCCTGTTCTGGCACCCTATCCAGATATAAAGCATAGAACGCTCCGTACAGACGCATAGCAGTTGGAGGCAAAAAGTGAAAACAATATTTGGAGGCATCCCTCCAACCGACGCTCTCTCACATTGGCGCATTTTTAATCATCCCTTAATCCATATTTATATATGTTTACTAATTTACAGTAAATAAATACCAAGTATTCCCTATTTCACATAAATCTTGTGGCTACAACATACGCAAATTTCGGTCCTTAAATTCCCTAACTTTATTGTAATCTTGAATTGTTCCAGTTTGTGAACTCAATTCAACACCTGTGATTGTGAAAATAATAATTTTTGCATATCATTCTTCATCTTTGGTTACCACTTTAGTGTAACTTGATCTCATTCATTATGGGGAGACCAAAAGGAAGAGTTAGCGAAAAGGTAAGCTTGATTCCTCCTCTTCAAATGTACTTTCTGGGGGGATTTTATAACAGATGATGAAAAACTGTGCATTCGTTTAGGGCATGGATGTGCTACAGAAAATCAAAAAGACTCCTGCTAAAAAGTATACTCCCAAGCCAAAAACTCCCAAGGAAAAACCACGAGCTCGATCTCGTTCAAGATCCAGAACACCAGGAAGGGTACATTACACTAGTTTATAATTACAAATCACAATATTTACATTACGTCCTTCAGAAAAGTTAAACTGCATAAGATTCAACAACCATTTCTATTTTTTAGCCTCCAAAAAACCCTGTAGTAGAGAAAAAGGAGTCGCCCAAGCCCAAGAAAAAATCTACTCCTAAGGGGAAGACACCAAAGAAAACTCCGGCGTCCACCCGTAAGAAAGCCGTGAAAAGGTTGACAAACGATGTGGAGAGGAAGATTGGTAACGAATTTCATCCTTAACTTTTTAAACGTTGCTACATTTTCGTTCATAACTATCAAAAAATATGTATGCCTTGCATTTACAGCGCCTAAACGAGTTTCTCAAGTTGCCTCCTCCCCTTCAGCAAATGCTGGCAAAAGGAGGTCCACCCGAATTTCTACAAAACATGCAAACTCCGTGTCCAACTCATACACGAAAACAAAAGTGTCCGGTGACTCGCCCTCTGACTTCCAGAATAAGAAAAGTCGTGGCTCAACGACCAGCTTAAGTGAGACCGCCGGGGGATGGTTCTCAAGGTGTTCCATCATGTAACTAGCAAATCTGTTCTCAACTATATAAGATTTACAGCTTCTCTGCATCGGCTTTTCGCAGTTTGGGCTCTTTGTAAATTATGTTTATCAAGTAATGTTATGTAATTAGCATCCTGTTTTTATCCATAACTAGCTGCAAGTTAGTTATAGACTGTATGTTAAGTTGTAGAAGAGCTCATCACAACTTTTTTGGCACTTTCGTTTATCATGCATTCAGACTCAGATGCCGATTTTCAAGACGAAAGCCACAATAAGTTTAAGTTTAGTTAAGTTTTAGTTACTTTACTTTTAGTTAGTTATGGACCACAGTAGCATGGATCTACAAGCAATATACGTTTAAAAGTGTCATTACTTCTTGCCTAGGTTTGTTAGTGTGTTGTGTTTTTAGTTTTGTATATTGCCGTCACTAGTTATATTAAAGAGGTGATGATAATTCAGGTATCAGAGATTTTATTTGTATTACGTTTTCCAGGAGGTTATTACTAAAAATTCCAAAGATGGCTATTAATCTCAATTTGAACATACATAATGTAAGCTTTAAATGGCCCTATTGACTCTATTCAAATTTAGCATACCACTTGGTAGTGTAAATGAAAAGGAAGTTGAAAATCAAATTAGATTAAAAAAGTGCACCGTTGGTTCCTTTTCTATGAAAAAGTAGGAATAAGATTTAAGATTCCAAAGGTTTGCAGTTCTGAAAGTTTATGGCATTGTTAAAGATTTGAAATTTAAATTTAAAAAATACTCAGATAAGTATATAAAGTTGCATGTTGCATTTCCATCACATTTTGGGACTCGAAAATAATTTGAGAAATCCCCTTAATTTATTTATTTTCTGTAGAATTTAGTTTATCAGATAAAGGTATGTATAAAGAAGTTATAAAGGAAGTTTATATACAAATATATATTACGTATACGTGTCTCACTCTGCAACTTGTATTCATAACGATAGTGCACATTTGAATCCAAGCAGACTGTTGGATTTCAAATTGTTCGCAAATGTGAATCAGCATTGATTAACGTTTTGTTTGTTTGTAGATACAGATGCAGTACAAAACAATAATAAAAGAGTATTTTCTAAAGCTAAAGAATTGAAGTTAGTACTTTGATAGTTGAATAGAATGCGTTGCATTTACAATTGTAGTTCATTCGTTAATTGTTAAATATGAGTACTTTTTAATATTATAAAGTTATGTTAGACATCCCCATCGGGCATTAGTAAGTATAAGTTTGAGAGCATCTTCAGAATTCCGACTGTGTTGGAATTGCATGTATGAAACAATGAGTTTTAATTCAGTGCAATGGGAATGTCAGGTACATATTACGTAAGCATGCATGCAATGAATGTCTTAAATTATGATTCGATTCTTAAACGAGCCTATTAAACTATAATTATTACAATTACAGTACAAATACAAAAAGATTGTTTTTACCCACCTTTATAGTGTTGCCTTTCCAAACTTTGAAGGGTGTAGCTCTCTTTGATCACAGTGTTGTATTCCACTAATTGTCAACTCTTTTTAAATTGTATTATTCGAACCACAGCTTTTAATTCAAATATTCGATATACACCATCACAGTACAGTCCATTACAAACACAGTTACATGTTGAATGTCATGTATTCACGTTAGTAATATAATGAATTGGTGAAAGAAATGTTAAATGTTAATTATTATTGAGTGAGATAGAATCTTGCGTCTTGCGTTGCAATGGAAGCCCTTTATCTTTGTGCCGGGCAAATTGTCACAGAGTTTTACATCTGTCAACAAACAATAATAAAGATTTTATTCCTTGAAATGAATATCGCTGTTTCTGTTTCATGCCAGACATCTGCGAACTTTTTTAAACCTGATTCAGTCAATCACCACATTTACCATAACATCATACTGCAATTTCATTTAAGTTGAGGCAAACGAATGGACAACGACCGGACTGAGCCCATAAGGCAATTGCAAACAAAAACCATGCGCAAAAGCGAAAACAGAGACAAAAGAAAACTGTTGAATGAAGTTTTCGAAAAACTGGGAAAAATGTAGATCATAAACTTCTTTTCTTCAAGACACAATAATAACACTAACACAATCGTCGACAAATATTCCGTCTGCGTCTCCTTCAAATTCAAATATAAAGGATAAGCAGCAACAGCTACAACATGTCTTTCTAATTATTTTCAAAATCAAAGAATTACTGCACAGACCTGAAAACACTAACTACCATGAACAAGGAAATCGAATACTATCCGTCAGCTATGCGATTTATACCGAATTAATTCGAAAATTTTTGTTTGGTGCTGCAGTAAGCAACAGTTGTTCAAATCCTTAAAAGCAATCAGTTCTCATGCGGCTTTGAAGCTACTCATTATTTGCTTGCCGGTGAAAAATGTGTGCGTAGTTTTATAGATCATGATCATTGTGCCAAATACTGTACAATGATTCATCGATTCTCCAAAAAATCAAAGCAAATTGAATTTTAAGATTTTTATAGCCCATTAACTAAGTAACAGTGCTGTAAATAATACAGCTATGACATTTATCTGCACTCACTGCAGTAGTGGTCCCTACGGTATTTGCAAACCGCTGCTCTGAATGGATGCATTCCCCATTCAATGAATGCAAATTCACACCATTTGCAATAACTACCTAAATTCAGCCCATCTAAAAAACATTTATCTAACCTAACTGCATCTTCATAATATCAATCCTAGGAGTTCCAACCGACTCTTACAATCTTTGCAATAATGAACGATTGACTCTAAAACCTAAATGGAACCATTTCTCAGTCAGAAATGATCACGCCAAGCAGGATCATTCAGTCAGTATTCAGTATGTGTTATGCTAACTAACCAACTAACTTGTTTTAGCGTTGAAAAACTGCTACCAACGATCATTTAAGACCCACATTCTTTATTCAGTTTTTATTCATCCTAAAAAGTGTTGTTTTGTTCCACCCTTGGTTTACTAACTTACTAACTAACTAACTTACCTAATGAAAGATTCACACAGGGTGCGTGTAAATGAAAAAGGTACGTTTGTGTACTATCCACAGCCGCATCACACCATCAAAAATATTTATTAAACAAAGATAAGATCAAAGCTTGTATCTATCTGGTACAGCAAACAATAAAAGCACATGTAACTAACTACTTGTAGGATTCACATAAAGTACACTACCGTATCATCATCAACAAACATGAGCATGCTGCACACATGTTTGCAGCAGAAAAAGTAAAATGTGTCACACATACAAAACTTTTGAAAGCAAACAAGTGTTACTGCTTGTCATACTGCTTGGGTCGTAAATACAATGGCCAAGAGAGACTACAAAAATAACATGGTGTGCATGAATTATTTTTCATTTTCATTCATATGCTGGGGCTATTTTAAGCCCGCCTGTTCATTAACTATGCTACACCTGTCGTGCAAAAAAATTTTTATTCCTTTTACAAGCAAACTCTTTTCATTCATTTTGGGCTCTATGATTTACTCTTGAGAGTAATGCACAGAGTTGTTGGTTTCATGAGGTTCGTAAATAAGTTAGAAGCTCCATTCAAGATATTGGTGTGTGATAAACTCACCTCAAGTTTACAATATGAGTTAATATGAAACAGGAGGAATTAGCATGCAAAAGGCTTCACAATCATCAGGGCCAGAACAGCCCAATAAGTCTAAAACATATTCATGGCTTGAGTAGATTTATTCCTGCTCGAACAGCAATGCACAGTTTTCGTGCATTACTATTTATTAAATGCATACTACGTTTTGGAACATATTTAGTCAGTTAGTTTGTAAGTTAATGTCTGTAATGTATCGGATTCCCTTCCCAGATGTCGATGAATTCATGTTCTTGCATTCCAATTTCAGTATGAATAGCTCGTCTTCGTGCCCAATAGGAGATTTTTTATGGAGAAAAAAAGGTGATACAGTTTTAGAATTGCAATCCACTGTATGAAACTGGTCTTACAATTTGTTAGAGAGTATAGTAGCTGTCTCAACATTCTGCAAAAGTTGATTTTACAGGTGTGTACAAACTAACTACTACTTATGACATGACGCTCCTGGAATGAATTAATGAGATTGAAAATGTACAAGGAATCAATAGAGTGAGTGATGCAGGGAATGCGTGTATAGTTAGCAGTTAGTAACTTAGTCAGAACATGTACAAACGTTATTCATGAGGTATGCAGGGATCATGAGATGAAATAATTAGAGACTATGGAAAGGACGAGGAGGGAGAGAGAGAGAAAATGTGGCTAGATCAGTTTAACTGTAGCTGAATATACGACTTTTTGAGCGGATTTTATTATTCAAGTCTTATGGTGTACAGTAACAAAAGCAAGGGCAAGGATTCATGAACGTGTGTTAGTTAGTCAGTTAGTTACTACATAATTTGAAAATAATAATTGTAGTGTTGGTCATTGTTGTTATTTAAGAATGCAGGTATTACAATATGTGTAGACGTTCATGTGGTCGCCATTCTTGAGCCCAGTCTCAAGATTGCGTTGAAAAACTTTCTTATGAACTTGGAAGAAGCTAAAAACCCATCATCATGTATTCATTGGATTTCATTGCATGTCTACATAAATATGCTAATAGATTTGCATGTTGATAATCAAATGCTGATAAGGAATTATTATTATGCATAACAAGTAGCAGCCGTAAGACTAGTTCTCAAAGGTCTCTTGAGAAACGAATGATTAGGCAAGCAATAAGTGGTTATAGGCGTAATAGAAGTTCTCTCTCTCTCTCTCTCTCTCTCTCTCTAGGTTCCTTCACATAACATGAATGTGAAACTGAAACGTGAATTACATTATACATGGTGACTCTTGTGTCATGAAACATGACCATCGACCTCTTATGGACGCCTATATGGCAACTTAAGGGACATCTCGATGTTCAATCTCAAAAGTCCTTTCTTTTATTTGCAGCAGTCAGTCAGCCAGACCATAACTCGTACTAACTAAGGTTACAGTTCCCCAGCTCAATTAACTACCAATGCAAAAAATGTGTGATCTATACAAAAGAATGACACAGAAACAAAGCGCATTCAGATTATCCCCTCAAGTTTCGCTATGCAACGAGTTAGTTTTCCATTTCATTACTACTACCAACCCCCTGTGCAACAAAATGAGTGTGCAAAACTATGAACACTGTGTAGGGAAAAAACTGCACATATTGCTAGATAGTTAGTCTGATTTAGCAACCTAGTACTCACAGATACGCACAATTATGTGTCCACGCTGTATAAATTGAAATGGGGTTGAGAATTTTTAATCGAAATGAGTTAGTCCCATTAGATGTACAGTACATGCTAAGGATAGGAATTTTTTGAGCTTGGGAGAGTTTCATTCTTCACCTGCAGTACATACAAACTAGGCTCTAACTAATACTCAGTGATAACCAGTAATAATAATACTGCCAAGGGTTGTTTGCTGCATGGATTGTGTGCACTGCTACAGGATAGGGAATTTATTGTATACTCAGCTTGTAACTTACTAACGAACTAAAGGTGTGCATAAGCTCAGAGCAGTTAGCTAGCAGGACAAGAGTTACACATATAAGTTTGTTAGTTAGTACAAAAGTTGTATGTATTAGATAGTTAGCCCCGTGTGATAATGTGATCCCAGTGGATGATGAAGAAATGCCTACTTTATATGTAGTTAAGTTATGGCTCGTTTTGTACAAGTTAGTCAAAGTAAAGTAGGGCAGGCTAACCAATTTTCATCTATCTGTTTTGAGCACCGTGTGCTCTCACAGGGATCTATCCACTACTAACTAAGTAATGGTCACATGCATACCGTGGCAATAATAATACCATAACCAGCTTTTGACTAGATCTTTTTTGTAGCCAACTCTCTCAACATATAGAATGTGTACACTGACTAACTAACTAACAATCTCTGCTGTTTTGTTGTGGACAGGCAGACAGGTTGTCCAATAAAAAAGATATAGGGTATAAAGTTGTATGCAACAGAGAGAGAGAATAAGAGAATGTATCACTTTATTATTATTCCCTAGCAAAGGTGACTGACAATGATAACATGAACATGATGAGATGAGAGAGTTTAGTAGTAGTGATTGTAAATGTAAAAGTCAATGCAGTTTTTGGTATACTACTTTAATACGTGAATATTATATTATTATGCCGTAGCGCGGTAGTAGTAGTAGTGTAGTAATAATCCTGCCTTTTTGGTATGTGGGACTCTCAGTGAGATTGACTCGATGTTGTATGTGTAATTTAGATGCTCTGTGGTTTCATTTCATTGTGGTATGGTAGTGATTGTGAGATTTAGTAGGATAAGAGAAGAGGATAATCATAATTAACAACAGGAGGACACCAGAGTAGTGAAGGTGTCCATTCTAAATTATGTGTGCGACGAAGTTTTGGAAAATTCAGGGGGTTGACCAAAGCGAAATTTAACAATGTGCCCGTAAGGTCGAAGAGTGAAAGAAAAGGTATGTTGTTGTGGACTTGAGGATTCGTATTGGTTTTTTTTTTGGTTTTCGTCATCTAGTCAACAGTTAGTTAGTTAGTGGTTGGATTTTTTGTGTCGACCATAGTTTTCGAGAGGTCATTTGTATTCAATCTGGGATGGGAAGGATCCGAAAAAGAAAGTTTTGCCTGCAGTTCTCAGTTAGTTTTTATACTGAGTAGGGTGTAGCGTGTTTTGATTTCGTTACCCTTGTCAATATTGAATGTCGTTTTCATCTATAATCAACAGTGAAAGGGAAGTAGATTTTGTTAAAGTTTTGACAACTTGTGCGACGTTTATCAATCATGGATTGCACGGAGTAGTGTTTACAACTTGTGACGATCCTTTCACTAAATGATCGGATTGGGATATTTATATTTAGTTTAAATCTAAATGCAAATGGATGGAGAAGTGAGTGTATTGTGTTTTGTTTGTTTATATTGTGTGCCGGATTTTTATGACGGGCATTTAATAGTTAAAGAGCGCGCAGGAAATGACTTTCACTGTTGTTGGGTTGAGATATTTGTTTAAATTAGGTGATTACATTGTTTTGCGTGTCTTTGCTATCTAATCTAATCAGTAGGTTAAATGTTTAAATGTTACATCGTTCGCTGGTGCTTTGACTGACTCGTGTTCTGGTGTTCTGTTACTTTGCAGATTTGCGTTAGATATTTGGCATATCCATTAACCAGGTTCTTCACAGATGAGGAAACGTACCTAGTGTTCCGCAAGTAGCTAACTACGCTGGAGATTTCATTCCAAATATTTAGTTTTAAGTTGTTTTCGGGAAGGAAGTTATTTGTACGAGATAGAAGGCAGCTTTAATGGTGGTCTCTCGAACGCAATAATGGTGACTGACTGCCCCAAATTTTCTCCGAATATTTTCAATACTACGAAGTGTTCTACCTGTTTCAAAACAAGGGAAGAACATGGTGATGTAGCTTTAGACTCAAAGGTAATTTTATTTTATTTGGATTTCGAGTGTGTGTATTTTTTAATAAGGAGATTAATTTTTTCATTTTTTCTGATTTTAGGCTTTAAGACGGGTTCTAAAATGCGGGTACTTATTTATTGCTCCGACTGATTGGGATTTTTGTAATCCGGCTGCCCATCGGACGAAGGTACACGATATCAAGTTCATATTTGTCTTCATATTTCAGTATGCTTTTGTTTATTATATTTAAATTGCATTTTTATTCTTCAGAGATGGCAGCGCAGGTGGTTTGTTTTGTACAGTGACGATCAATTAACGTGGTCAATCGATGATCAGGTACTGACATATTTCACTGTACTCTTGTGTCTTCTGAAGGGGCAAAATTATCATTAATTTATTGTATTTCTTTCAATGGTCTAGCCTGATACAATCCCTCAAGGATTTTTGGATATGAGAGAAATTTTGGAGATTAAAAATGCAGAATCAATCACGGAAAATGCTCATAGCTTGGCATTGACAGGAAAGCAAACTACATTCATCAAAGGGGTCAATAATGAAGACATAAAAGCTTGGGCTAGCGCACTTTGCAAATATGGGAATAAAATGGGAAACGGGAAGAGAAGTCTTACACTTCCTGGTGGATTTGGCAGCTCCAATACACGATATGGTATTGAATTTTAAACCTAAGGCTAATATTTTGGCTCGATTCCGACCTCTGGATGGGTTTTAATTTAAAACCGATCTTTTTTAATTGACTATAGATACCGAAGCTGTGATAGTTTCTCCTTCAAGACCAAGATATCATAGTGTGACAACGGGTTCAGCTCTTTCTCCTTTAAGTCCATATGGCAAGTCTTTTGTTCCTAGTGCAAACGAGGCAGACTCTGTTGACACAGTTGATGCTGCTGCGCCCGCTGGAAATTATGCTGGCACTCGATCTATCTACTACTCTGTTTCTAATTCCCCTTCAACTAAAGAGTCACGTTACCAGAGCTGTTATTCTTCTCATAAGTCTTCCTCGACTACTTCCGTTCTTCCATTTCATCATTCTTCCGCTTCAGATAATGCTGCTATCACTATCTCTTCCTCCAAATCTGCATGTACATGAACCAAAATATTTACTCTGTGACCTTATTTCCGTTAAGCTAATGACTTTTGTTGCTGCATGTAGGCTAACGGATATTGTATTGTTTGCTTTGCAGTTTCTTCTCCAGAGACTGAGGATCCACCATCTCTGGCTTCTTCATCTGGGTACAATAACAAACGGTTTGAAACTATAAATGAGCCAGAATTCAGTCCTTCACATTCTGTTCGTGCCGTAAGTTTATAAGACCTCCATGAAGTCTTAATGATGATGTGTTTATAGGTAGAATATTTAAATAACTTTTTGTGGATTTTTTTGCAGTTGCGTGGTGATCCTGATGGCTGTGGTGGTTTAGATTCTAATGATGGTCCCCTAAGAAAAGGGTGGCTTCTCAAAGAAAGTGACAATGTAATGACGTCGTATTTCTCGATTCTCATCTGAATTTAATTAGGTTTATCTTTGAAAAGGAATTTATGAGAGTTTTTCAACTTTACAGGACTGGTTGAAGTACTGGTTTGTATTGCAAAATAACCATTTAATATACTACGAAAGCTCTGAAGAACTTAATCCTCTTGGTAGAATTGAAATCGGGGAAGAAACTCTAATCCAACAATTTGAGTCCTCACGACACTACGGGTTTGAAGTTATCATGAATGGTGAAACACATCATTTATCTGCCATCACTAATGGAATGCGAGGGATCTGGATGAAGGCTTTAGAATCAGCTAAGAATAAATGTCAGCATCACCACCATCATCATCAAGTTCAAAATGAATCACATTCTTCCTTAGCAAGTCCGCCTATGAAATCCAAGAAGCCTCGTTGGAGAAAGAAAGCGGACTTAAAAATATTTGATACCTTAAAAGATGAGTTCAAAGAGCGTGAAAAGGAGTTGGAAAATCTTCGCAGTGCCACAGAAACTATTGGAAATAGCCTTACTAATAGTGGGTCCTCAGCCGCGGATTCACCTCGTATTCGAGAAGTTTTAAAAAGTCAATCAGTGCAAATAGATAGCTTTCGTACGCAGTTGAGTTCCGGGTTCTTAGAACTGGAGAAACTCAAAGTGTTTATAAAAAATCGTGAAAATGAGTTCAATGAGAGTTTGAAGTGTAAAGAGGAAAGTATCGAGAAACTAAAGTTTGAAGTTGGTCAAGAGAAACGTATTAGAGAAGCCATTGAAAAGGAAAGACATGAACTTTCCACACAAATAGAAATCCTTTCGGACAAACTTGAGATGCATAAAAATCTTCTCAATGACTCCGAAAGGGAATTCGATGAAGGAGCCATCAGTTGGAAAGAGCACGAAGACATTCTCCGTGCTCAACATTTGCGATTAGAGCAAGAACTTGACCTGCTTAAGTCCCGGTGTAATGACTTGACAGAAAAACTTTATCAATCAGAACGGACCACCAAGTCCCTAAAAACAAAGCTAGGTCGTGTTAAAAGTCAATCTTTAAAGGAGAAGCAAGTAGAGGGTGATGTGCTGAATAAAATTTCCGATTTGGAAGAAAAAATCAAAAAATTTGAAAATAAAATTTACGAGTCAATCAGTCCTATTGAAGGGGATGTCCGGGCGGCCCATGATAGTCCAGTGAAAAGCACGGAATCTACTGGTGAAGGTGGTGGCATCATTAATGTTATCATGAAACTTAATGACTTGGACCAACGTGTGGAAAAAGTGGTAGACTCTTGTTGGTTCCGTCGTGGTGAAGTGAACCAGTTGGTGGAGGGAATAAGTGAGGATTGTGAGAACTGCAAGTTACTAGAATCATATTTGCAAGAAAAGGAGGAGCAGTTGATCATCATGGATGGGAATTTAAAACAACTTGAGTTTGAATTCACCTGCAAAATGAAAGAGTTGCGAGAGTTTGTGAAAGACCAGCCTAGCAATTCCGAAACTAATGTGGTTACTTCAACTTCCCCTAGCACTAATAAATACCAAGTGGAGATTGAACAACTGCGGGTAAGCACTTGGTTCATTTCTTCTTATATCTTCTTATTGCATGCATCATGCTGCATCCATAAATTAACACATTTTCTTTATCTTTAGAGAGTAGAGCGATTGCGTTTTTAATGCATTTCCTGTAAACTACTATGTGACTAACATATGCTTTCAATTTTCAGAACTTATGCTCCAAAGGACTGGAAGCTATGGAAAACAGTCATCGTCGCATGATATTAGAGCTAGAAGAAAAACATAGACGCGAGATACAAACTTTGAAAATCGAAAAGGAAACTGAGCTAGCAGAAGAAACTAGAGCAACTTTATCAGGTTCGTATTTCCAACTTGCTTTAAATGTAAATGTTAAATACTATACTACATAATATGCCAATAGAAATGCATTGAGTGCAATGTTAAGCTTGTTCTGATAGGTACAAAATTTTTAATATGAAAAACCACGTCATGACATTCAATCCTTCCACACAACAGAATTAAATGATTTGCAACTGATAGCTGCGGGAATGGAATTTGAAAGTGTTTGTTTTATAGCCGAGTGAATACTAACTACACTACTCTATTATTATTTGCGAGATGAATGAGTACATGATTCTCTTATTCATAAATTATCATCATGATCATAATAGTTACTTACACTATGTCATGATTGTTTTTGTTTTGACTTATCACACGTTCAGCTTATTTATACCCCAAGGAAGATATTTGGTTAGGAGGATGCATTTGTAAATAGGTTTGTGATTTTGTGTGAGTGTGTGGCAGTGGCTGCGTGGACTACCAACTGATCATAAACCATTGTTTTCATGATCTTTTTCTTCTGAATTTCTTTTTATGACAGCTTTGGATGCGATGCGAAAAAATCATCAAGTGGAACTGGAGCGTGAAATGGAAAAGTTTAAAGTCGACTTTATGAGGAAACTTAACGATGGACGAGATCTTTCGGACCTTCATAGAGAGCATGAGTAGGCGTCCCTTTCCCTTCTCGTTTTTATGCATTTTTCACACACATCTCACATCTATAGATAGTAGCTTAAGAACTAACTTACTGAATCATTTATGATTGTGGCCCATTTTCAGGGAAGAGTTGCATGAAATCAAGTCAGAGATTTTGGAACTCACTGAGAAGTACTCATTGAAATGCGTGGAAGCCTCCAAGCTAGGGGAATCGGTGAACTACTTGAAAACTCAATTGAATGAGGCCAAGAGGAGGATTCTAGACCTTGAGGGCAATGGCTTTCAAAATATTTTGACTTCTGCAAAGGTACGCTATGTAGAAGATTTAACAATGTATCAATCATTGTGGATAATTGTTGATGCATTTCTCGTGATTTGTGTGGATATCATCTATAACTAATTGTGATTGGCTTCAATTTACCATATGTATTCCCATATCCCTCGATGGAAGCCAATAATCATAACAGCATTTGTATTTGTTGCTTCCCGTGTACTGTGTATCCAATGTGTATAATCCAATCTGTGCCATGTTCACCATGTAATTTGACTTCTATATGTGTTTTTCATGTATCTAGAATCAGAAACCTGACCAAGTCACGGCTTTACGTTCCCGCTTAGAACAACTTATTCTGAGTAATGGAATTTATATTCGTTTGAGCTTCACCTTCATTTTATTTCATGTACAAATCGTTGGGCCTTTATAAGTTTATGTTAATTTTAGCCTTTATTTCTCTCTTTTGTTTTTATGTCGACTCAATCTAATGAGTTTGAAACTATCTTCTTCATTTTTTGTGTGCGTGTGTGGTGTCTCTCTCTCTCTCTCTGTGTATTTCTTTGTTGAGCAGTTTTTTTATATGGCATCTCGGTAATTATAAAGTGACTAATATAGGATTGTTTATATTGAATGGCGGAATGTAGGTCGCCCTAATGAAGACGCCCAAACCAAAGCCGAGGACCATGAGGCCCAATGTTCCACAGCATCGGCTGCGTCTGGCACCTCAAAAAAATCCAGACATTCCATTATGAGGTCTCCAAGTTGTCCCAAACTGAACACTCGTTTTTCAGTCCTTCAGTAAATGTGGGGGTGTAATGACTTTTTAAAATCAAATCACATCATCACAATCGTCAACTTTTTTGTGTACATTTAACTTTTGTTTTTACTAGAATTATGGCACGCGATGTTGAATAGTACGTTTGTTTCATCTGAAAGTATTATTTTAGTATGCAGTTCCAAATACATTTATTTACCCTGTATGGACTTTGCGTAGTACTTAACTTGCTTGCATAATTCAAATAGTTATGTGTAACATTGACTGTTTATTGTACGCCCTCGTACGCTAAATACAAGGTGATACGAAACCGTTCGAACTAAGATCAATATTTGATAACAAAAAAAATAGCTAGTTAGGGCGGAAGAAATGTGTACTACATTCATATATACGTATTAATATTACTGTAGGTGAGGTAGAATTATTTAGTAATTAACGTACTTAATTATTGTCAGCTATTTTGTGTGTATGTATCATAGTATTGACGACAGAATTATAATACGCTTTTGGACATGGAGGATGATTTCTGACCACTTACATATATTGCCTTCTCGGTGTGTGTATTAAAAATGTGCGTGGATGAGGCCATGTAGAGCAACTCTGTTTTTAGTGTCTCATATATTATTATTGTTTTCTCGTCAACGCGTATAGATCAACAATTAGAACAACAACATGAGTAGTTAGTAAGTTAGAATTTATGTAACCAATTTTTACCCACCGTCATTTCTTGTATAAGATTCGTATAGTACATTATACAGTTACAAATTATGTGCAATAAAAACATCTAAATATGTGTGGATTGGATTGAGTTTTTCTTTTTTTAGATTAGCCATGACAAGCCCCATTGTTTAGACTAGAGTTCGTACCCATTTCTTTTCCCTTTGTGATAGATGGCCAAGTTTTAAAAGCTGTGACATGAACCATACGTCTCGTCAACGCTGCACCATACACATCAATCATACAAAACGTTTCGCCTATGATGAAGTCATCAATTTAGTTAGCACTAGGGGATTTTTTTGACGATCTCACTCACAGTTGTCCCTGAGAGCTACAGTTGGTAATTAATCTAGCAGGCTGGCGTATACAATATTAGCTTGCTTTGCATTGCATATTTAATTTTCTTATGTAGAAAAGCAGACCGCATATACTAGAACTGAACTAATATTTTTAAGAAAGTTTAGCCACATTCTTTATTCTGCTCCCTCAAGTGCAATTCACGTCATTTATTGTTCCCAAGTATGGTGGTAGTACTCACTCGGTTTGTGCCCACAATTATGATTTGTACATGTGCAGTTTACTTTTAGGATATAATGTCTATAGTATTAGATTACAAGCACTCAGGTGTCAGCAAGTAACACCTTGTGTAATAACAATGGAGAGAGAGAGAGAGAGAACCAGATTATGGTTTCTTTTATGTGCTTACTTGACATCACAATGGGAACTAAAATTATGCATGAGGAGGAACTATGCAAATACAAGAATAACACTAGTATCCCAGTAACACACATGGAAAGGGATCAGGTAGTAAGTAGTATGCAAGTTAAATGAATCTTCCATGCGGACCATAATAATCGCATCATGGTAAGGCACGCTCGAATTTTTTGTTTCCTCCTGCACACTTGAGCCCTATGGAGAGAAAGTGAAAAAGGACTGATTGTTACAGTTTGTTAGTTATAGTTAGTTAGTCAGTTTCTATGCATATCAATAACAGGATATTCGTTTTTTGTTGCACTTAGTTAGTCATACATCCTTGCTTTAACATGACATACACATGTAATGCACACACGACATAAAATGTTTTCAAACAATTTAGATCGTGTAGAAGTTTGTTGGACAACGAATGGACTTGGAATTCAGAAATTGAAACCTTGAACTTGGTACTATAGTGTTTACTTTAAGGTTCATTCACATGTAGTTGTAGTTAGTAAGCATGATTCGCAAAAATTGTGTAGCCTATTGCTGAACGATTTTTTTCTGAATAGAGCCCGAATGAACAGCACAATTAAAAAAGCCCAATTTCTTATTGTTAATTGCATGTGCACTCATCCGTTCAAACTGTAGCCAAACTGGCTATCTATTTAATTGAAAGTGTGCAAATCCTCAAACCGGCGTCTGCGAAAGGATATGTCTATACGTAAAAATTCAACTTACTCACTTGCTGTGCAATTACAGCCAACAACAGCAGTGTCTCTTTTCATTTTCTTCTCTCCCTTGAACTTAATCTTTTGTGCCAAAAGTAAACTTTCAGCAAACATGCTCATCATGTGCTTCTAATTAAAGTTCATGGTCCTCTGAACACCGAATGGACTACATATAGAGATAGAGATAAATCCCACTGCTCGCTCACGAGCTTCATTTCATAAAATGTCAATCACATTCTCTCTCATCGCTCTTTTTTACTCCCAACACACTTACTAAAACTAACTAACTGACTAAATAAGTTTCAATGAAAGCTTAACAAACCATTTGATAGTGTTTTAACAACTCGGATGGAAAAGAGGCTGCAAATTCACTACATACTTACTTACGCATGCAGCAGTAGCTTCTGAAGTCATTTTACGTGCACACGAGCACCAAATCCAATTCCATTTTACAGTCCCCGATCATTTCACGTTTGTTCATCACAACTGTGCTTGGTCATAAAAGCGTTTGGTGAGTTGTTTGCATTATAATCAGCCTTTGGCTATAGGCAAGATTTACAAGAAGAGATTAAATTGCAACAAAAGTAAAATCTATCTATAGAAAACTGTTTGCTCTTTAAAAAGGAAAAGGTGTAGTTATCCTCTATAAGTTAGTTACTTTTAGGGTGCACTCACTGTGTGCTCATAGTGAGTGGCTTAGAGGCGCAAAACTTTCACATGCACGAATAGACAAAGACAAATCCCGTCAATCTACGCTTGAAATTACATGTAATTCACATCCTTTCAGGTGAAAACAATGAGAATAGTTGGTTAGTTAGTTAGTTGGTTACTTTTAGATCAGTCGCGTACCCATAACCAACCATTCAGTGAGCCCAGCTAACTAAATAGACAAATAGTGGTAATGAATGGGAATTGATTGGATTGCTTGTCGGTCATTAAGACTTTTCAATCAATCTCCATCTAACCAACTATAGTTATTCATATATTGTGAGTACTCTATGTTTTTGTCTTAGCATTATATTTGAATGGTCGATGAAAGGAGTTTGTAAATAGTTGAGTTGTAGTCCCATATGTCAAGCAAGTAAGCAAGTATAGATGGACAGTAATTTCAATAATTCGTTTAAGAGCTATTTCTAGCCCTAGTCAATGAAGAAGGTTATGGTCAACTCTCATATGGGATGCCAAATGAAGCACTAAAATTTAATTAATTAGATAGGAGTTGTGTGTGAGTTGAGTTGGTACTCAATATAGTATCGTAAAAGATTCGATTCCTTTTGTTTCTAAAGGATGAATGACTGACTAACTGACTGCAACCATCAATCTTCGTCGGAGCTTCCCTTTTTTTCCAAATTTGATTCTCATTGTGTTTTCTCATGATTTTACGTTTAGAAAATGCAGTGACCTTAATTGGTACCGGATATGATTTTTCAGGTCTCTTCAGTCAGTTAGTTGGTAACCCACTCAATGGGTCATAGAACTCTATATAGGCTGAATGAGTGAGTCAAAATTAGGAATTTTTTTTGCAAACACAAGATGAGCTGAGCTAGAAATTGTTAGTTAGTTAAAAACAATTTACGATATAAAATTATAATTATAGGCATGCAGTCATTTGGGTGTATACAGAGTTTGTTGGTTACTGAAATGTGAAAAAAAAACTGTGAAAAGTGACCCAAGTTTTTTTTTGTTCGTTGTGCATGCAAATTGGTGAAAGAGACAGCAGATGAAAAACATATCTATTGCAGCTTATAAGATAGATTTTTGTACGCCTTTAATACACATTCAAGTGAACAAAGAACATACGAATGTAAAGACGTGGAAAAAAAATGTTGAGATGAGTTTGATGATGATGACAGGGCAAAAATTGTGAACAAATAATGTACGTTGTACAGAGGGAGATGATGGGCTCATTATATTTGTTGTGCCTTTCAATAGCTATGAAATGAATCTACGTAGCATAATGTAATGCAGTAGAGTGAGTAAATACTAAAGTTATTTTCAATCTTATGAGATACATAAACCCCAGTAGAAACGTGTTTTTTATGGAAACCTCAATATTTGCGCAAACTTGGAATTTTAACTAACTTCTACTCATTTGAATTTACTTATTGACTATCCAGATTTCGTTTTTGTACCCTCATCGAAATGCACCCAAAAACAAACAAAAAATGCATTTCTTGTTCAATTTCAAAATCAACAAGTGGTTGAATGAACACTACAGAATGTGAGAATGTTTTCAATCCAATTTCATAATACCAAGAGTAGCATAACAGTGGTGATAATTAGAAACTACCTATTTGACCAAAATTTAATACAGTCTCCTAACGTAGCTATTGTCATGTGAAACCGCAAAGAAAAGTGTACAAGATCATTTTTCCTAGTTCTCTGCTTACGCACCTTTGAGTAAGGATGGCAACCGTAGCTGTTATAAAAATATACAAGAATGAATGAAGCGGATGCGATGTAGCAGCATTAGCAGCACTTTCTTACTCAATAGGATGTCCGATTATAGACGCGCGGTTTCCACTGAACTCCCTTTTTTGGGCAATCACTGAACGTGCATGAGAAAAAAAAGAGAGTGAATGGGATGAATGAGGCCATTTGTTGCCAATTCTTTTCATCAGGTCCGTCAATATCAGGGAGAAGAGAGAATAAGTCAATCTCTCTCATCCTCTCACTTAATGCAGTTTCAAAAGTTGTATGTAATCGTGCAATGCAAATTCGTTGTTCACCGGGTGCATCATCATCTTATAGAAAGAAAAAGAGTAACAACGTAAACAAGTTCAGTTTGTAGTGATTAATAGCAAAGTTTTATTCTTGTCATCATCACCTTACTAACTAACTAGCTAACCAAACTACAGCACTAACATTAAGGTTATTAGTAATTTAGTAATCGATACACATTTTTCTTCCATGAAACGCCTGATTGATGTACGCTGGTCACAAGCTACCTTAAAAATCTTCCTTAAAACTTACTAACCTGCAACTGCACATTTTAATTGCTATTTT
>Ga0210040_10001344_pt1 | contig 37577 bp, 37 predicted proteins | sample CryGeyCG12114_NA_FD_185462 | JGI IMG/M metagenome (GOLD analysis project Ga0210040, IMG submission 185462) | Groundwater microbial communities from aquifer - Crystal Geyser CG19_WC_8/21/14_NA (SPAdes) (version 2) | ecosystem: Environmental > Aquatic > Deep subsurface > Groundwater | place: USA... | reverse complement strand
CTTAGGCATGTAGTTTTCTTTATTCTTTAAATCTAACTTGCATCTAATGATTCTAAAAACTGATTCGGGATTCACATTGACTAAAAGTCTCATCATTTCTCACTTTAAATGTTTAAAAAGGTCAGTGACTGACTAGCTACTACTACACTATAATATTATACGAAAAGAATACAATACCAGCACACGTATTTGTAGCATTTGAGCGAGAGTATATTATGACTCAAGAGTTTTAAGACACCATACTCTAAAATGCTCATTCCACACCGACTTCCGTATCGCATTTAAACTAAGGCTAAATATGCACGAAATCGAAACTGCATAATTTGATCATTTGCAGATGCATAGCAAGCCCGTATTTTAGCCTTTCTAAAAGTTACTAAAGGGGCTTTGCCCAAATGTGTGGCTATAAAATGAAGTTTACGGATCTACTTTGGCAAAGGGAGTAGGAAAAGGAAGAATATTGCGGATTTTACTCTTGTAGCTATCTTTCAGTATCCTTTCCATGCATTTGCTACTACCATATCCATTGTAGTGAGTTGAACTTGAGCAGTAGTTTCTGTGCACACAACTGACCCAGATATCGTGCTTCTGTGTGAATTACGTGCAGTTCCTCACATTACTGTTTAAACTATTTAAAAAGCTCTCCAAACTAATTCTCAGGTAATTTTTATTTGTACAATTTGTCTTTCACACACATTTATCTAACCATTCGTCCGTTTTGTACGTTAAGTTGTACAACATACCACACCGTTCAGCTAAGGGTATTTTAATTTTTAGTATAGTACTAGTGGCTAAAGTTAGCTGCATTTTCCTGTTGTAATAGTCACGGATGTTTGGAAAGTGTCCAAAAAAGTTCAGTACGTAGTTACTTAATTCTTGTTCTATTCTTCCATTCTTCCATTTTGTGTAAACTTCGCAAAATCAGTTTATTTCTTGTACATTATATTTCCACTATTTCCAGTATACGCTTTGAGCAAGGTCACTAAATTTCACATGCATTAATGATGCGTATGGGTTGGAATTTAGAAACAATATAACCTAACCTGGAATTGGAACGCATTATAACTCGAAATCATAGTTAATTTCAGAGGTGTCTTTTAGAATTCTAATTTCTGCCTAAGGAATTGGATGAAGATTACGTTTATAGTATGCTTTATACTATATTCTGCAATAATTCGCTAGACTATGTTATCAAGCTAACCTTTACTCATTGACTCATTCATTCTAGCTTAACACTTAAATCAATTACATATTATATGAATATGAATATCAGGAAATAACTTTATCCCGTGTCTGCTGTAAAAGGAGACCATTATTCCACTCCTGCATGCCCTGCTGTGTGCCATGCGTAAGCTATAGTCACGGGATAACCTTTTTTGGCTTACGTAATACGTATGTCTAGCAAGTAGTCTGGCCCGGTGTACGGCATATATGCTCCGGTGCATGGAGGGTACACCTAAATTTTCAGCACACATGGCAAAGATCCCTCTATGTGTGATTCAGTTTCCTTTCGCTTTAATCCTACCTTGTGAATATTTCATTTAAAAATCAGTATATTTTAAATTCTGCCACGATTGGAGCTAACTTTTCCAAAAAATTGTGGAAACTGTCATATTTTCGGGATTAAATCCATACTTTCGTAAGTCCATTATTAAAAGAGGAATAGAAGTAAGTAGAAGTTAGAAGTGAATAGTGAATTGGATATTGAATTTATTACAGGCGCTTGTTAAGTTAAAAGTAGAGCAAGAGCAATACATTTTACCTTTACTCTTATATTACCGTGTTTTGTGTTTGTTAGTTTTTGGGGAAAGATCTATTAAAAAGTTTTTTTTAACCGACAGACTTAAGCCACAATGGGTGTTCCTGCTGGTGATGCCGAGAAGGGAAAGAAACTCTTCGTCCAAAGATGTTCTCAATGTCACACCGTAGAAGCTGGTGGAAAACATAAAACTGGTCCTAACCTTAGTGGTCTCTTTGGCCGTAAAACTGGACAAGCTCCCGGTTTCCAATACACAGACGCCAATAAAGCTAAAGGTATTTATTTTAACTAAAGGTCTGAAATTTAGAATTTGGTGTTGACAAGAAGTTGGGGGGCTGATAGGGGACTGGCAGACTACCACCCAATTATTTTGAAAAAATCTGAGGATGTGCAATGAGCATTTGTGATTTGTAAAATCCTATAGGAATCACATGGGGTAAGGACACCTTGTTCGAGTACTTGGAGAACCCTAAGAAATATATCCCTGGAACGAAAATGGTTTTCGCTGGTCTCAAGAAACCTCAAGAACGAGCAGATTTGATTGCTTATCTAGAACAATCTACTAAGTAGATCAAATTAATAGTTCAATTAGATAAATTATTATCCAATACGCTAAATCATCAGTGTGTACATTATTCATTGGCCGAATTTTAATTATGAACCGACCCACGACAAAATTCATGTAGTATTCTCATCAAATATTGATATAAATATACAGTGAAGTATTCACACAACTATAGCCTGTTATTATTATGTAGAACACAAATAAAAACTAAGTTACAGGCTGATAAACTGTCAAATCCTCAAGAATTCAAATAATTTTAACGAGAATGATGCTTACACGTAGAATGGTGCTGCCTGTAGAAACTGCTGGATTCAGTGTAGTCAGTTAACCGAACGTACAACCTATTATGTGAGTATGAGATGAGAACATGCAATGATGCAGTTTACTGTTGGTTAATAAAGAATTCAAAGTGATTCATTATTTGTGATTCACGGAACACAGTATATTTTATTTTGATTCCTATTTCATATAGTAGTCACATCTATCTTTATCTTAATATTTACTGCAGCAAGCTGCTCCACAAGATACTTAAATATATAAGGAATTTCGATCATATCGATAGAGTTTTCTTTACCACAAAATGCACATTTGGGCCTAGGGGTTTCTACTAGAGTGGATCCAATAGGTAGTTTAGGGATCTTTACAATGGGAGACACAATTGAGCCACAATCCACACATACTAATGCAGTAGTGCGATCTGAGCAGTAAAATAATCGATCCTGGAGCAGGTAGGCAGCACCATGAGCCAATAGACAATCTTTCTCCATCTCACCAAATCGGACACCACCTCCACGTCTTCGTCCTTTATTAGGCTGATGGGTTACAGCATCAATTGGGCCTGTAGATCGCACTTGCCATTTTTCGGAGACCATATGACGAAGTCGTTGATAGTGAACGATTCCAAAGAAAATGTCTGCAGTTAGTTCCCTACCATCGGAACCACTGTACATTCGTTCTGTTCCATAATAGTTGTACCCTCCTGAAAAAATGTAAGAACAACATTTTTGTTTTTGCAATTATATATAAGTTGAGGATTATACTAAATTATTAACTGATATCAATCCGGCATGCATGCATAGTACCTTTCTCCAATAGCTGACCAAAGTGGTTTACAGCAGTTACATCTTCATTAAACTTAAATGATGTGGCATCATGCACCAATCCATGAAGGGATCCCGATTTTCCAGCCATGATTTCAATCATCATAGCTTGAGCGAAAAATCTCACTTTAGTTCATATTCGCGCATTTTTATTTTTATTATAAAAGAGTAGTCTGCAATGTTAGTCCTTTGATTACCCACTGTCATCCGACTGGGAAAGCCATGAGGGTTGAACAAAATATCAGGAATTATACCAGATTCCGTGTAGGGCATATTTTCTGAGGGCCACATAAAACTGCAAATACCCTTTTGTCCAGCTCGACTGGCAAATTTGTCTCCCATTTTAGGATTTTTCTACACATGTACGAAGTTCCACATAAATTTTTTTGCATGAAGCAACAAACCAGTCACTTAAAACTCTATAGTAAATATGATGCCTTCAAGCTTCTTACCGGTACACGAAAAACAATAACCACAGATGATTTTTCCAATGTTCCCAAATCATTACTTTTCAGTTTTACACTGTCCACATAAACTTTCTCCATTCCAGAAAATTTTTTCACCACATATTTGCCTTCCTCAGCATTAAAAAAACTGCGTAAACATAAAAAGCAAAATTTAAGATGCTTCATTGCCATAAAGGCAATATTTTACATTTTACTTCACATCCAATATAGAAACTTAAAAAATTGATTATTTACCAAAAGTATGGATCTCCTTTTTCTAATCCAACACCGATGTGGGGCAAACCGTCCGGGCCTAACGTAGCTTCTAAATTTTTCTCAAGCGGATCTCGGGAAAATACACTCTAAACAGAACAATATAAGCAAATAAATCAACCACATGGTATAATATTGACAACAAAAAAAGAAAAATACTTACAACTGTAGTTGGATTTCTGAGCACATACTTTAAATCAATATGCTCAGATTTGTACACACATCCATGACACAGTCCTCTTTCGTAAGACGATTTGTTAATAATCATAGCATCTTCCATATCATACCCCTGGATTTCAAGTAAAACACAAATCAATAAAAAATTAATGTCGAAGAACGAAATTAAAATATGAAAACATAAAAATGGGTTACTCACCGTATAAGAAATTACAGCTACAATGGCATTCGTACCCTGTGGGTAATCATCAAGTCTCAAGTAGTCATAATGTACGGGACGAAATAACGGAGACGCTGGAAAAAGAAGTCGGTAAAGCTTATTTTCTGCAAAACGATGATATGTCATGTACGGAGTTCCCATCGTTTGCTTTCCCATCTGACACTGGTACATATTCCGAGGACTTTGATTGTTATCGGGTAAAGGAATAAGGGAAGCCAAATGGCTCATAAAAGCTCTTTCGTTCACTTCTTGATGGGTTGTGATCTATATAAGACATATATTTTAATTTGATTGGAAACTGTTATTTATATGCAACTTGAACAGTTGAAGAAAAACTTACACCAACGTGAGCTTCACTAGGAATCACGCAAATGTCTAAATACAGTTGTTCAAACGTTCCAATATATTCAATTTTGTCGGCAATCAAATTCTTGACCGGCCTCATCATTCTAGCTAAACTAGTAAATAAATAAAGTCCAGGGTGTTGTCCTTTTGGTCTGTCAGGTACAAGTGCCACCTCTGTATATTTTGGTACCTGAAACCAATAAAAAGTATAAGTTCATGCTTAGGAATGAACAACAAATTAGAAAATCCAATCAATCCACTAATTACACTCTAGTTCGTAATTACTTAAGTTGGTGCATAACATATTTAAATTTTCAATTTGAATGAACGTCCAGCTAACCTGTTTATCATCTAATTTCATCATTCTGAGCTTATCTGAAATCTTCTTGCCATCAGTTTTAGGAATATATCCTAGTATTCTGCCATCTAATACCACTTTATAGCAATCTTTGATTGCATACGGACATTTATCATCTATAGGAGCCATTCCAAGGCCAATGAGGACAGATGGGATCTTCGATGAGTCTTGAGTTTCAGTTACAATTTTACAGAAGGCACTCAAATGGTTCAGCAATCCGCAGGGGGCACCGTCAGGTGTGTGTACCGGGCATATAAATCCTACATACATTTTAAAAACGTTTTGTTAGAATTATTTATTGCATGCAGGAGGGGTGCGGGTTGCAATTTGCCGAGACAGAATGCCTATACCGTATTAGTATCGCTGTCGATTTATTTAAATAACAAAAAAATTACCCCAAGCATCAGGTTGTAGCTGACGAGCATCGGTTGTCCTCAACTCCTGAAAAAATGCTCCTCTATGAATTGATCGAAAATGAGCAAGATAGCGGAGACGATTTAGATTTTCCACCATGATAGTTAAACCTACAACAAAGCCCTTAATGATAAATCATTTGCTAAAACTTTTTAGAAGGCTGAGTACCATAGACTGCAAAAAATACCAGTTGTCTGAGGCAGCCCTTGTCCAGTATTCAGAGGAACATTTCCCGTCGCCACAAACGTTTCAAAATTCCGGTCAATTTGAAAACTCGTTGAAACTACTTGGTTCATATCAGCTACATGAATATAAAAGTAAGTCTCTCATTAGAAGTCAAAAACAGAGGAAGAAAGACAGATACTAGCTATCAGTATGAAAAAGTCATTCTTACTCTGTTTTATAGTTCCTGAAGAATCTAACTTCGCTTTCCGAATTATTAAATATTGAACAGTGGTAAGCCAGTTAAGAAGCTTGTCCTTAATCAGTTGGAGATACAAATGACCGCCTAGTAATACTTCCTGAAGCATAACATGGTCCGGGGATTCTACAGCAGTTTTCTCCTGCACCCCTCTATAGAGTTTCTGCATGCAGAATATGAGGAAATGAAATTTTTCCATCGGTGAATGGCATTGAATAGCTACACTGCTCCTGTAAAGATGAAAAGTTAAAATTATGTACAGACACTTGTTTATGAAGTTAAATAAAAAAGAAAGTTTAAAACTAACTGGAGTAGATAATCACAACATTGAGCATTGGTTCGCCATTCTCCGATAATTTTGTGAATTCTCGAGGCAAATTTTTCCCCGACAAAGTTTTTAGCCTCCATATGAGAGTGAATTTTTTCACGGTGCATATCTCGCAACATGTCTATGACACAACTGTGAGTAACAAGAACCTAATTTGTATCTGGGAGCATAAAATATTATTAAAATAATAATGAACATCGATTTACCTTTTCAGATATAAATCATCTTCATAGCCTTCAACACATTTCTTGTAAATATATTCGTCTGTGACATCTACTAATGACTTCAAAATCATCATCAAAGGGACAAAGAAAAGTTCTCTTCCCAAATTGAACATGAGTTTCACCGATCCGTCCAATAAATAATGTAAGACATTGTTCTACACCACAAAAATAAAATAAAACAATTAAAATCTCAGATGTGTTCCCAACTTGAGTATCTAGATTCAACGTAGTTTACAGCGTACAAAATAATTTCTGTCATCGCGAACACATCGAATTAAAATCCCTTTATCAGTGAATCCTTTCCCTCTAGACTCCCAAGCGGACCGATGCAAAAATATTGGATAATTTGCTCTTGTCATCATCAGTAACCGAATGAGTTTTTCATGACCCTTCGCGATAAAATAGCCTCCCCATTCGCTTTCATGCTCTCCGTGTTTTACGAGCCCTTTGGGAGACAAGTTAGCCAAATTGCATACTTTGGACTGCAACAAAAATAATAACGTTGTAGATTTTTAGAATCACTGTAATATGTCTCTAAAAATTATATACTAACTTTTAACATAATAGGAATCGCCCCGAGACATTTTTCTATCGTAGGTTGCTGAACACCGTTGATCCACCAACTAGCATTGATGTAAAAATCTCCTTTGTATGTGGTATACCTTTGACGGCATTCTGTGGGGTACACTTTCAAATCTCTTGAGCCAACTGTACCTGGAGGCACTCTGGGGGCTGTAAGACGAGCATCCTAAAAAATCATTACAAAAAGATTTTTGGTAAATCAGATTATTCATATGACATACATTGTATCCATTCTTATCAATAGTCTTCATACTTACAGTCACTTTTAACGCAACCCTGTCTTTTGAAGGCAGCTCAAATTCAACTGTAGGTAAGTGTTCAATCGTTTTTTTAAGTCCTTCTTCGATTGCCCAGTCAAAGGATTCAATATGTGGCCTTCCAAGATCTTCTAAGCTCTGAACGAATTATACAAGCATGATTTTCATTAACAACACGGTTTTTTACAACTATTATATGCAAGTAAGTACATCGACAGATTTTATATTTCACATTCACACCTCTGCCGGTTTGTCAGGAACATTCGGGTAGCCTTTCTTCAAATTTGAAAACTTTGGAGAGTCGGGAATAGTCTCCCATAGCATTTTCTTAGTCATTTTGTCCGAGCCCGCAACTAACTTAACTTATAACATTTATTCACAGCATCATGAAACGGGAAAAAGTAAAACACAGTGCTATGACATAGAGTGAAAAATGCCAGATATTGGTAAAATCTCTAATTAAACTGAATGGACTCGTTATACAAGTCAAATCAAAAATATTTAACCACTCATCAAGTTCACTACTTAAATCTTTACTTCATATAAAAATGGAAAAACTTTCAATTAAAAAACACAACCATGTGCACAGCTTGCACATCTACCACACATACAAGTTTCCGCCACAAGTTCCATGTGGCTGGTCACTATGCGTGGCCTATGTAGTATAATGTGCAGTGCACTATGCATTAATTGGATTAAAGAAAAAATTGTCTACATGGAAATGACGGATGTGTATGAAGTAGTTAAAGTAGAAATATGTTTATATTGATTGCTCGATTGGAATTTTTTTTGCAATTTTAATGAAGTCAGCATTCCTATGCAATTGTCATCATAGCGTATTGCAAATAAACTAAAATTAACTAACTAAGTATACGAGTTCCGTATTTCTTGTATGGCATGTTGCATTGCAGAGAAGATGGCATCTTCATAATTACATCCAAAAATTGCAGCGTTGCTAAATTTGAGTATGTTGAATGACATTAATTAAATATTACTATATAGTCAGTCTATTATCTATAGTTAGTCTATATAGTTATTGTTCAAAACAGTAAGTGCGTTCAGATCTCTTGGAACGACAAATTCTTTAAATCATTGTATATCTTTGTCCACCGCACTGTGTAACTATGTAACTTTAAAGATAGCCTTTGCCAATGAAAAAATGAGAGTAACATTTTCAGTTATCTCAATTAGGACGTGTGTTTCATGGATGGACGTTAATTTATGCACTCAGAAGGCTCTTTTTAGTTAAATATTGCTCCATCAGAAAAAATGAAAGCTGTTAAAAGCATTTGGTGCAGTGTGTTGGTGGTAATTTGGGTATCACAAATTCAGGGGGTGAAATATTTTTCCAGACACCCGTACTATCCATTCATTTATGTACAAACATTGAGACCAGCAGAAGTTATAATTCGTCCACAAAACCACAATGTAGGCCCATCTGTGTATGGACCTGATTTGCAATCAAGATCGGGCTCTCACACCTCTCACCGGAGCACCCAGTTTGAGCGTTTGCATTTGCATAGGCCCAAACTTTCTGATGGTTCGTATCATCATCGTAAAGCATGTATTAGGTAATTGTGATGAGTTTTTTGAAAATCTACCCACAGTATTTTTTTAGATTCCCTCTTACATCAGAAAAGTGACTTCCAGTGCGAAATTTTTGCTACCAATGGAGAAATTGATAAAGAAGACTCTCCAGTGATTAAGGCACCTGTTGCCCAAAAATCTGCAGCTACTGAATTTGTGCCTGTAAAAGATTGTGGTGAGTTATTACGTGTGGCAATCCCTTAAATTTAAAAATAATGTACAATTGCTAATATTTTTTAGTAAAATTTTGTAGTATGCGGCGTACCAGGGAACTCAAACACAGGCCGTATAGTAGGTGGAAATATCTCTGAGCTGGGAAAATGGATTTGGCAGGTTGCTATTAAATTTCATGGGGCTAACCACCACAAACCCTTTTGTGGGGGATCGCTTGTAAATGATCGATTTGTTGTAACAGCAGCACATTGTATAAAACTTACAGGGTATGGGAAGCTAATCATGCATTTTTAATAAATACATCCTATGCGACGAAAATCTCGTATTAAACTAAATATGTTGTGTTGTCCTTCAGTTTACACAAATTTCCTAGCAGGGCAAAATGTGTATTCAATGAACATAATACTTCAGATGATAAGGAAACTATAACAGTAGAAAGGGAAATTTCAAGAGCTATGTACCATCCCAGATATAGGGCTCGTTCCGGTGATTTTGACATTGGGATAATAGAGTTGAATAATCCTGTGAGAATAGATGGTCAGTTACCCTTTAATTGCTGGTATAGTTGACAAAAGATATCCCTTTTTTAACAAAAATATATATTACACACCATGGCTTGTTTTACAGACAGTGACGACATCATCTTGAGCAAAGAACCAAAATTGACTCCTATTTGTTTTCCTTACTCGAAACAAATTGATGGAACTGAACCTGGAGATGAAGTAGTGGTTTCTGGATGGTATAAACAATGAATAGTTTTTTTGTTTACTATCTAAATGTGCAATCTCAAATATTCCAACTAGGCTTGGGGCTCATTGAGACGAAATTTAGATTTTAGGAATCCACCATTTTGTTAACTAATAGGGGTACAACCACAGAAGGAGGATCCCAACCTGATTCTCTAATGGATGTACATGTGAACATTATAAATTCGACACATTGCAATGAGCAGTATGATGGAGGGATCACACCTAGAATGCTATGTGCTGGAACACCGGAAGGTGGTCGGGACTCATGTCAAGGTAAAACTAGGAGATTCTGTAAGTGTTAACTTCTGAGTATACTAATGTGGAGCTTTCGATAATTGATTAGGTGATTCTGGTGGTCCACTGATGTTTTTGACAGAGGCAAAGAAATATATCTTATGTGGAGTTGTGAGTACAGGAGAAGGGTGTGCGAGAGCTGGAAAAAGTGGAATTTATGCAAAACCTTCGGGTGGGTAGAATAGACTAAAAAAAACGTAGTAAACATTAATGCAATCCAGTTTAAGTGAACCCCTATACGTTTTTCTAAATATTACAGACCCAGATATAAACAGCTGGATCCGAAAGGTGACAACGCATGGAATTTGGTGCAAAGATTAATAGCCATGACTAATCTGCCCTTCTCATCTTTCAGCTACCAACATGATTGTTCTGCTGCAAAGTTATATATTTGAGTTTTAAATACATAATGATTTTTCCAATCATTACAGTTTTAATAGATTTTTACATAAAATTTTATGGACAAGTTATTCAGTCAGTGTGTGTACTTCCTTTCACTTATTGCCATTCTTCACTTTCACCAGTGAACACTGCCACTTCTTTTTCTCTGCTTTCCCTTGTGATGTTCACCAAACATGAGTTCCATAGGCTCGCCATATTGCTGTCTACGGGCAAAGGCAGAATTCTTTTGTAGTTCTTACACGTCGTTCATATAGTTTTTCAATGTGAATGGGAATCATTTCGTTATGAACAATTTCGTCGAATAGACTTCAGCTTCTATTTCTGTTAAGCTGTCGATCTTGGCTTTTTTTTTGTTCAGTGTTTAATCTAACTGTATAAGTTAATCAGTTAGGTTATCTTTTGCCATGTGATTCTTGGTTCATTTGTATTTGTTTCATTCTTCGTCTACATAATTACATAATTTGCAAAGTTTGTGCCTCGTTTTTGAATGAATCGGAATTCAATTTCAACGACTTATAATTTTTGAATGTGAATAAATCACAAATGTCAATGAATTCATGAAGCCTAAAGATTGTTTGTGTTGATTTTGAAGTAAATATCGGATATCCAACTAATGAATGGTCATTTCCGTCGAAGGTCTTCAAATAACAGGTATTGTCTAAAAAGTTTTGTTTCATTTCATGCCAGTAGATTATGCTTTTAGCTAGCTATATGCTTGCATGCTAGATTTAATTTTTAGGTTAATGCAGGAAGGGCTCTGTTCTGTGGTTCGTTGGTGGGTGATACGAAATACATTAATTTTCGGATATCAGATATACATAGCAATAATTGGATTGTTTAGTATATCGGTTCGATGCATATTCAAAAAAATGCACGAGAACACCATGTGGACTTGTATTTAATGTTAAGTTGCACAAAAAGGCACCACTTGATTCTTGAAACAGAATAGATGAAATTTTATGTTCGTCAAAACAAAACGCAAGAATGTTAGCAAAATGTTAATATCAGTTTTGGCAGTGTAAAATCAGGTTCCTGTATGTTCAGCTGTCTAGCTCCAAACGTCTTGTAAATAGCGTTTTGCTGCGATGAAATCTTTCACAGCGTCTTTGGCCTCAGCCTCCGGCCAGTCTGAAACAAAAGAGTTGTGATTGCATGCATATTTTAAATAATAATTGCTTCAAGTTTTTCATTCTATAATGAACCACAATCACAGGAAGTTAGTTTGGATTACCTTTCACGGATTTGATGCATTCTACAAGACGATCTCTCACATTTCTTGCCATGTTTTTGGCATCTCCACAAACATAAAGGTATCCACTTCTCTCAAATAGAGCATTGACAACCTCTTCCTTATTTTCTTCCATATAATCCTTTAAAACCAGCCAAAAATTATAAAAAGACCAATAATATATGGTAATACTATAAGTCCCCACTCACCTGTACGTGTTTAAATATGATGGGATCTTCTCTCGACATAGAAACGTAAAGTTTCATAGACTCATTTTCTTCTTTGAAAGCGTTTAATTTGTCCCGGTAAAGATAATCATCAGGTGTTCGACATCCAAAATACAGGTGCATGTCTCCAAATTTTCTATCTTCTGTGTTGTTTTTGAGCTGATAGTTCCTATGCTCCAAAAAACCTATAATAGTGGATCGCCAGAAAATATATTCATGTTGATACCGATATTAATTCTTTCGTCGTTTGTGTCATTGTTTTTTATTTTTGACAGCTTTACCAACAAATGGGGCAACCCCCGTCCCTGGTCCTACCATGATTATTGGCACATGCATTTTTTCTGGCACTGGAAGTCTGAAATTATGGTTTCTTCTTCGATACACTACCACTTCGGGAAAACTATGTTTTAAGTTCATTTCACTGAATCGCATCGCCAAGTTGTCTGGATCTAGGTTTTTTTCATTTTCCCCGATAGGCAAAAGCTTGTTTTTTATCGCCTGCTCATACAACCATCCCGTACATACACCTAATCGCGAATATTGACGTCCGTTTTCCTTGCTGATTTTTGTCAAATTGAATGCGATTGTGAAGGATTTCGAGTCCCTAAGGGGAGAAGATGATATAGAATAGGCACGTGGAATCAGTCGTCCTAAATGTTCTATCAGAGCTACAGCAGGAATTTTACAAGACGGATATGTTAATAAAATGTCTAATATTGACAACGCTGGGCCTCGGATGGAACTGTCATATTTTTCTGACCCCTGTCTACTTGCTAGATCTAATAAAGTTTGCTTTTCACTCTCTTCAGTGCAATGTTCTCCCAAGAGACGGAGAAAAGTCTGAAAAAATTCATGTTTAAGACATTGTTGCTAAAAATGACTGAAGACTAAATCTTTGCTTTAAAAAACCTTTTTGGGTGTAGTGCGTGTATCCACATAGAATGTAAAAACATCCCGAAATGTAGTACAAAATGGAATATATAATGGCAGTTTTCCCTTTGTGATGTCCTTTTTCACACTGATTTCAATGGTTCTATCCGCAATTTCAAAAATCTCGAGTCGCTTTAAAAGTGTATCCACTTCGTTAGTTTCGTTTTGACATACGATTCCTATTGCATCACCGGGCTCGAAAACAAAATGCTCCTGTTAAAAATTTAAAAAATCATAAATTCAATCAGCATTGCAAACTTTGCAGTGTCACTTCTACCTCAAAATATTGTACTCACCTTTTTAAACGTGAAAGTAAACTCATAGGTGGACTTGTCACTTTTGGGTCCACTTAAAACCTTTGTTTCAGTTATTACTGCCCTTACTGCGGAACCTTCACACAAAGGGTAGGGAATTTTTGGACTTAGCAGATCCACTACTTCTTTTTCCGCTTCCGAAAATTCGAAATCCAGCGATAAAGTTGGGCACGCTGGTAGTGTAATGGTTGATGCCGTCATTTTGTTTGCTTCAATGTCTTTTACTAGTGATCCGTAGCTTAAAGCATCCCACAATCCGTCAATCCAATCATTAATCAAGTCGTCTGAACCTGTCTAAATGCATGTCACAATTAAAAAACCAACTGTCATGCTTATCCAACATTACAGGACGGGAGATCATTAATTTCAATGTGCACAAACTTACTGCGTCGTCTGTAAAAAAAAGTCATTCGGCGTTTAAAATATGCTAGCAATTAGCATGTTAAAAATTGCATTGTAGAATGTTATTTTAAAAAGTACCGGCCCAAGCTTCTTTGTAGAAAGATTGTGCACCAAGATCTCTTAACTTTCGGTTAATTTCCTTTCCGCACTCACAGAACTCGTTAAAATTGGTATCTCCTAATCCTGTGTACAAAAAATTAAAGATGAGTGGGAAAAACCGTTGTAAGCAGGTAGGGCGGTTTGGATTATTCAGAACTCTCACCCAATATGGCGTACGTAAGATTTTTCAACGTGTCTGGTCGATTAGATTTTTTTCTAATCTTCCGCCAAAATATATCCGTGTTTTCAGGGGGTTCTCCGTCTCCTGTAGTTGACACCACAATCACTATAGGACATGAAATTGCAGATAACTCTTTCTGAAATAATAAGCAAAACAGAGTATTTAGATTAGTAGATTTGATGTAACTCGTGACGTAGCACAGTAATTTTTTATTCACAGAACAGATTGATATGGCATATGGCCAAAATAACCGCATGCAAACTTTCTATGTATAGTTTTTCGATTATTTCATTTAACTGAAGAATTCAGGTAGGCTCTAACTTGATTTCAGAAAAACCCATGACTCACAAGATCTTTCACTTCATTCAGTGTGAACACTTTTGTTTGGAGACCATACTGACAACAAGTGTCTGCAATTGTTTCTGCAATCGACTCTGCCTGGCCTAGTTGGCTACCGTAGAAAGTAACAAAACTCAAATCTTTGGCATCAGCTGCCTTGAACACTTTTCTGGACATAATGATTCGAATAGTATTGTTAGATTTGGACAGGCAAATGAATTACTGATTATGCGATCGGAGTGGCAAGACAGCAAAAGTGATAGCCGAGACGACTAATTCTGAACCCTTTTATACATGGGCTGGGCTAAATATGTGTATACAGACGTGGAATTGAAAATAGTCCTAACTAGGACTTATTATTGAATACAAAACTAAATCGAGTCACGAATAGTGCGTGTCTTTAAATAGACTGTGACATAGACTATATAAATTATATAGCTCTGTCATACGGCTCTCGTGCCGCCTGGGAAAACTATTTATTGATCTGATGACTGTCAAATTCACTCATTTGTTGAGCTAACTAGGTTTACAATATTTAACAACGATCAGCTATAATGATATTTTCCCAGTTGTAAAAAAATTGCTACTTACTTACCTAGATTAGATATTCTCGTAGAAGGGGAATTCAGCTAGAGCAATGCAACAGGCACGTGGAGAATGTCCTTGAGAAATTCCAGTCTTGCTACTTGCATGCAGAGCTTTCTCCTTCCACTTTCTATACCCATGTACAGGGTCCTTGACTAACTCCTGTGTTGTGCAACATGTATTGTTATCATGAAATGCAATTTGTAGTGCAAGTACTGTCCCTATTCTGTTGACATAATATGAATTGGTTATTTTGTTTTCGACCATTAATTATATGGAGTTTTCATATGAATATGAGTTCAAACAAGGAAATATGAATCAAAATTAATTTTATTCGACCCCACTAAATGGTTTTTACAAATTATGTACAAAGCTCGAGTAAAACCTATCAGATGGTCAGTCTATGCTTGCATAGTATTAAAATTACGAGACTATTACATTCACTCAGTATTAAACAAAGTATGGAGGCTTTTTAACTGTAATGCCATATTCATTAAGTACTGGTGCTAAATCTTCCAATGTTAGTGTGTACTTTCGGTCTTTCACTTTGGCCTTACTAGCAGGATTAGCATTCTTTGATTTACAATGAATGAAGGCTTCGTTAATAATATCGGTGATGAATTTCTGAGCAGTGACGGACAAAAGTCGCGACATTCGTGGGTCTGTTGACTCAAATCCTGCCATGTGCAAATAGTAGTTGGTCACGGAATCGGGGATCTGAAATTGTATAATCAATTCATTAACCGTCTACGAAAAGCGTAGCAAAAATTACTTAAAGCTGAGAATTTTTCAAGTAGCGCACCGTTGGTGTGTAATCTTCTAATTGCATCAAGAAGTCCGACAGAGCGAAACCTGTAGTGTCGGGCAGTGAGTCAGCATAAGTATATGATGCAGATGAGGATGATCTACTTGGAGACGCTTGTGCCCCATTTTCTGTCTTCAGACTGCCAACGTTCATATTAATTACTGGACTAGGTGCTCCTTGAAGGCCAATTTGGAAAGTGGCTTGTCCCATCAGTGGGGAAGCAGGAATAGGGGATGGACTTGACGTTGTATCCATCGGTTCGGACTTGGGTTGCAAATTAGGATTGTATTCCATGATCGGGGAAGGTGAATATGTTACTGAATGTCAAATTTAAAATCCCATTAGTGTGTTGAGTTGAGTGAAATGAATCAGCATGTTCATGTTCATCGTACTCGTTTTATAGCTAACACAGCAATAATAGGCCTTAACATACCGCTTTTGCTTTACAAGTTCGATAGGTTGTTTACGATTGCGACTTACTTGCGTTAACGGTAATCAATGCAATTTGTCAATTATTTGTTATTTTCGTTTGTGATTCGATGTAGTATTGGAATTATGATTAGTTCTATACCAATGTGGCAAGTTTTGCTATTTGCCGCACATTAACCGCAGAATATTAAATCGTTTTAAATTAAGAGTGGAAAGATTGAACAATCAATAGGAAAATGCTTAATGACACACAAAAATAAATGTGACTGAAAAGTTAACGATTTTATTTTCATAATCATTAACTTCACTTTTCACGCGAAATAAATATATATTGGCATTTTGAATTTTGGCGCTATTAGAAAATAGAGTTTTGTTTATCCCTATTAGAGAAGCTTGATGCCGTCATCTTGACTCACCAGACAAAGCTGCTAACTGATTCTTTCATCGTTTCCATTTATTTCACATTGCTCCACCATTTTATTCAGAATGTGTAAAAGTGCTCCAACAACTCCGTGTGGAACTAATGATGTGAAAATGACCTCAGCGATCATTATCTTCAATATACCTTCAACTAATTAGATTATTTTATGTAGCCGTATAGGATCTAGTTAATGTAGTCCAGTTCATCTGTATGGTCCTCTAGAATGCAGCATGCTATTCCCAAATATTTAATCTCCCATATGTGGCAAAACTTTAAAATATTATTGTGATAGATGATTTATTTGATTTGTTTGAAATGATCACTTTAATTGAACATGCATAAAATTGGCTCTGTTTGGTCCTCGCATGTTGATTCTCTATATAGGATAATTTTCAACGCTGGGTTAGGTAAGTGAGTACAAAGCTAGGAAGACTAAAAGTATTGCTAAGTAAGTACATCAATGCATCTACAGTTCTATTAGCAGATCATGAACGAGTTTTTACGAAAATTCACTTTCATAATTAATTTTCAGTGATAACTTACTATATAAATAAGCTGAAGTTAAATGAGGCTGGAACAACAAGACGGCTTTGGCGAATTTGGCGGCCTGAAAAATCTGCGCTAGAAAGCAACCTGCACCCGCCTTCGGCGCCTACTTCAATCTGTTCTGGGTCGGGTCTCAAATGATGTGTATCTTATATAGGTTTAAGGTTTGCCCGAACAGTAGCATCAAGGCTTTTGCTGGTATCTATTTTACTTATGCATAACCGCTTATTCAATATAGTGTTTGGGACTTGCCGTTATTCCAAAATACTGCCTCAGCAGCTTCAAATGTTAGTTAAAGTCGTCTACAGGTTTTTCTTCCCATTGACATTTCGCAATTCTTTTCAGAGCAATCTGAATTTGGACATTTAATGTTGACAAGCTTAATAAATTAGTTGTGTGAACTTTCTCTTTAGCCTATGTAACTGTTATATGGGTAATTTTCATTCAACCAAAATTCCTCAAATAGCTGATACGAAAACTAACAAATCATATCTAGTAGCCCTAACTAGAGGAAAAACCCTCGGACTGTTGTTATTCTTAATCATAGCACATCTCATGTCTATACAACAACAAACCACTTGTAAATTGGTTAATCTGAAACAACTTCTGTCCATACTTTCAGAAATTTACTAACTAACTAACCATCCATTCATCCTTCCAATTTTTACGGACTTTTATGTGCATTAAACCAGACACGCTTACAGCATGCATGCATCCTCGGAACTTTCCGTCATTTAAATTTTCCATGGAAGCAAAATCTTCCATCTCAGGTAAAGTGGACGATTGCTTCTCCACATGCCCAAGTTAAAGCTCCAAACCCGCCACTCAACCATCTAACCTGTGCCCACAATGGGGTACAATGGAACCAAAGGGTTGTGCCACTATAGTTAGTTGGCTGGCTACGTCGCTGCGTGTATATGTAGTTAGTTAGTATGTTGAAAGAACACCGTAAGTTGGTAGGCTTGTGAGTTAGTGAGTTTGTTAGATATGGAATCAACAAGAAAGAAGGGCGAGGTAGGAAAAAGCTTCTAAACTGTAGTACTACTACTATTACTACAGGACTACTAGCTAGACTATTACTTGCATTTGGTATATGAGTGACTGACAGCGAATAAAGGCATACACAGCAAACTTACAGACACATACGAATTCACTGACTTACTTACTACAAAGGGGGAACTACAACTAGTTTTACACGGCTAGATAGAGGAACATATAATATAGGAGTAGTAGCAGCAGCAGCAGCAACCAAAGTTACTTACTTTACTCAATTTTGAAGTATTTCCTTTCCTTCTTCAATCGTCATCATCGTTCATTTCTCATTACTAGTTATTTGTGTGATTTTTGTGTTTTAAATATACCTAAATATTTGATTGTTGCCATTTTTTGACATATCTGTCCTAAATTGTCGTGCACGGATGAGTTACAAAAAGTCCTGTTGATATTTTTGCTGCTGAATGTGCTCCAGTCATTATTCACTGTGGCTCCGTGTCCATAATTTGATGAGAGTGTCCGATTCAATATTCTGCTGTTGGCAACACAGATAGTGATTATTGAAGAAGAGAAATCAAAATTTTGCACCTTCAAGTACGTGCTATGCAGATTGAATCTTTTGGTAGTTAGTGGAATGAGGCAAATATTTATAAACAGAATAAGTTAGTCGCGGATTTTATTAGTTGGTTACTTTTCTTTTGAACTTGTTGGCTGCATTGGGATACGGCTTAGTTGGCGGAAGAAAAAGGGTTTGGCTTTATTTGATTTAAATGATTTCAAGCGTTTTAACTTAAATATGTTGGGATCTTAATTTAGTTTGCGTTTGGGAAGAAACTTGAGTATTGCTTTTGGTGTGTTTAGTTACATAGGTTTTTATGGGTGGATTTAAAAGGTTGTTTGTTTATTTTGCTGTGGTTTTCAATATTACTTTAAATTATTTATACAGTAGTAAGTGCAAGTATATAATATCTGTAGCAGTTGATAGGTTTTGATCGTTGATATTTCAAATATCAAATAATTTAATGAAATATATTCATACATTTAGATTCCCCGAAATTGTGGTTGATTTTGATTCTCTTAACTAGTTAGTATTCTCAGTGTGGTAATTTAGTTCAAGTATGATGATGAATACAATTATGTTGTACCATCTTAATATTGATGATAATATTTTTTCCAGATTCCAACTGCAAAATTTAACGAAGCAAAACTGGTTTTCAAGGTGGATCTATTCTCCTTCGAGTTTTCCTTGTTTTCACCCTTTTTCGACATTTTTCCAACCAGTGTTAAATCTGAGAAGTGAAATGCTGTAGTAAAGAAAACTTCAGTGCGAGTGATTAAGTAAACGTGTGTCCAGGACTTCTGAGTTGTTACCTGTTGTGTTGGCTCCCCAGCAGACTAGGCGAATTAGGTATGTGCTCTCAGCCTGTCAAGGTTCCCTTTCCCTACTTTGTAATTTGTACACTCTTCAAACTGTATTTCTGTCGGTTACTAAATAGTAGTTGACTAGAGTTAGGAATGTCGTTGTTCGTGGAAATGTATTCACAAATAAGGTTTTAGCTTGTTGAATGATGTATTTATTTGTGTTTACATATTTTATATTGTGAAAGTTCCAACAGGGTCCTGTCAAATTGAACGACTGGACTCGAAAGTGGAAGGACCCGGTGTTACCGTATAATTTTTCCAATGTGTAGAGAAATTGCAAGTAGTAAAATTGTACTGATTGTCTAATCAATGGCAAAACCGAAAGATTTACTGGTGTTTTCTAAGCTTGTTTGATTCAGCCCTTTAGTGTCTGATTCAGTTGAGCTATGGCATGTTGATGTAATCCATTGAAGTGACGACTTACAGGCCAATGAGTTGGCTACTTTTGGGGACATATAGTTTGAGAAAGTTTATCATAATATGACAAAAACAACAATAAGGATAGCAAAAAATAGATGTCTCTTCCTTGTATTGTATTACTAGAATGTATTTAGAACTTCCCTTTAATTACCCTGGATTGATTAGAAATCAGTCAATAAGTAATGGCGTTGAATCCACTGATTTTAGTTGAAAACTCTGCTAAACTAATGTTATTATGTCATTATGTATGTATTAATTTTTTGCTCCAGATTCAATTGGATGAGGTGACACTGTGGACAAATAGTCGGTGTTCAGGAAAATCCCTAACCCTAAGTTGAGAGCTCCAAATCGGTAATTAAATGTTTTTATTTTATCCTAGCTCTAATCTAATTAATGAAATAATCGGGTAAAAAAATGTTGGTTTTATAATATTTGGACTAGTTACCGGTCAGTTTGGTTTTTGTTGTGATTAGTTTGTATATTGCAATCTTTCATCAAAGTTACAATCGCAGTGGGAGCAAAGGCATTGATACTAACTAACGAATGATTAAATAAGCACTTTCTAATTCAACAATTAAGTTGTTATTTATATTTTAAAAGTAGATGTGTAGAAAGTTTCTTCATTTAAGTTACTTTCCCATACATTTGTGTATTGTCCGTCAATATGCAACATGTTGGTTTGGGTTGTACTGTGATTTGGTTGTTGACGAAAACTTTTTGTGGCTTTAGTACTTGCCTTTGTTCTGTGAAGGAAACAAACTTGGTGAACGTTGCTCATTTTGTATGACCAGTAGCAGTACCTGGAAAACTACACGTTTGTACATAATTTAATGTATAAGTCCATTGGTAGTAATAGAACAGGACATTGATTGGTTTTCGCTGACCTAATCGGACGGGTTATTCAAGTCCTTAATGAATCCATCAATCAAGCATACAAAGAACTGTCCTCAACATTGGGATATACATTTTCCCCCATTTCTCATACCATCATCATCAGTTCAGTACCCCCATATTTGCTAATTTATATTCGCTCCTTTTGTCTCAAATAAAGTATTGAACCACTGTACTCACTCTGGTGGCAATAAGCAGCAGTACAAGCATATAGGATAAAATCTCATGCCCATTAGTTTGGAAACGCATTGAAGCTTGCACTTGTCAAAATGATTGGTGAAAGTACTGTGGATTGGACACATGTAGTTTTCTAAGCAGCTAGACATGAAAATTATGAATACTCAACATTCGTATTCAGCTAGTCAATGTACAATGGTGATGAAAACCTGATCCCAAGCCAAGCCAAAGATGGCGTGAATGAAAAAATGTATTAAGTTGTTGTCAGTTACTCCGGGAGTGAAATTTGTAAAATAGTTGCTTCAAACTGATTGTCATTTGGATGCAAAATCAATAGGAAGTGAAAGCCGTGGAAATGTATTCATATGGCTTAATGAAGTAGGTGTACTAGTCCATTCTGAGTTTCCGGTTATCAAGCTCTCGGTTTTCTTTAGCCCATTTTGTACTCCAGTGTACTGTTTGAGGAGCATATCTTTTCTGTTTCTCTCTCCCTCTCACTCTTTCTGTCTGTGTATATATTTTCTATGTGTTTAGTGTGTAAGAATGCTAATATGAGATTTATATCTATAAAAATATATATAGAGTCGCTGGCTACTTTTGCTAGCAAGTAGTTCGTAGTAGTAGTATGGTGCTGATAATCCAGTCGGAAGCGTCAGGAAGGAAATGTACTAGAGAGAAAGAAGGAGAAAGTCAGAGATGGAGACAGAAAGAAGCTACAGTTTGCTTCCAGTGGTAGGTAGTATACATGCATAGTACAATGTATCCAAAGCCTACAATGTGTTTTCATTACATCTCTCCGGTGAAATAAAATATTTCTAGTCGAGAAAAGTAGGGGGCTCGCACAGTCCTGTGTCTGATAACAAGAGTAGTTAGGTGGTGATAGCTAACCTGGAGGTTATCCTGTTGTGTTCTTTTATTGGAGCTCTTTGGCACGACGAGCTGTACCAATCTCTAACTCTTTCAGCCTTTGATAACATGGCTCACAGTCAGATGATGATGACTAGGCTTTAATGAGAATTTCTCTCCTACACTCTACACACACGAACTAATCAGTTTGTACAGTAGTTTTTTCATGAATGCAAAGAAAATCAACACTGTTCCCATTTGCATTATAATATATATTAAAGAATAGTAGTTTCGTATGTAGAAGAAAAATAAAATCGCAGCATGGATTTTACTGTTAGTTATGATTTCATCGTAGGCTTTACAGCTAAAAATTTATGATTAATCTATAAAAACCATGGTTTAAAATCTTTATTATTTCAAGACTTACTACTTTATCATCACTGTAAATAATTAATTTAGTTGTGTGAAAGCGAAGCTGCCAAATTATTGCGTACTAAACTAACATCGATATGGTTTTGTTAGCCACTGCTAACTTACTCACCAAACTAACTAAAAGATTTAAATAGCGGGTGCGTGTGCAAGGTGAAAATCGTTGAGAGACACGGCTATAGTAGTAGAGTTAATAGTATGGTAGGTACAGGATAGTAGTACATAACTACTGGAGGGATGGATACATGGGACGAAAATGAGAGTTTGGTGAAAGCACACGCACCCATGCAGTTAAAGTAGCCGACAATCAGCCGGGTTGAGTTCACAAAGACGTCAGCCTGTTATACGTGTGGATCAATACGACTGGTTGAGTGAGTTAGAATTTCGCCTTCCGTAGCCCTACTTGGGAGAGAGAGAGTGAGTGAGTGAACGAGCAGTAACATGGATTGAGTAGATGTTCTGGATGAAAGGAGCATACTACTACTAACTAACTAAAGTAGGTAGGAGCAGTACTATGGCCGGCTTGGGATGACGGGGATTGTACATTGAAATTGGAATGCATAGTAGAGTAGTTGAGAGAAAGAAGGAAGAAGATGAAAATGAGAGAGAGAGAGAGAGAGACAGGCAAACCTGGGTTGAGCCCAAAAGCCTCACCCAATAGGGTACAAAACTCTTTGGGTAAAGTAATGAGCATGGGCAAAAAGAACTCACCGATACGTTATGGAGAGATCCTGGGGCCCGAGAGTAGCCGAAGTGATACAACTGTTGTATATTTGTCGTCGTCTCCATTCTCTCGTATCGTACTGGGAGTGTGTGCCCGCATATAGTTAGTTAGTACATGGACTCATGGATGTGTGTGTGTGTGTGTTTTGGGGAAGGTAGCCAGGCAGGCAAGCAGGCAGGCATATATGTGTATGTTGTATGGACGGTAGTAGCAGTGTGAACCGACGCAGTGAATCAAGACAGATGAAAAATCCCATTGACGTCACTCATTGACCCTTGACCTTAACGGCACGTACATTTTAGGTCCTAGCTTTCATATTCCTCTACTTTTTAATTTACTACCCCCTTACTGATTGTGTTTCATATGAGGGACACGTGTTTAGCACAGTTCTAAGGGGGGCATTCACCACTTTCACTGAACAGTAGCGACGTGATGCAAATATGATGAGCTCTTACAATTTATAGTTTCTGTGGTGTTGGCTAAATGCTGGTGGCTCATCGCGTCGTCATTATCAATTCAGTCAATTTTCTGAGAGATTGATTGGATTTTGAAGTGAAAGTAGAGTTCAAGTCAGTTGGATAGATAGAGGGATTGTTTTTCTGGTTTTTGCCAGCGGATCGTGTTCTTAGGTTCTGCAAATAAATAGCCTTATTGTATTCATTCATTGACTTTAGTGCCTGGATGCAGGGAAAGGTATTCGGAATGCAGAGACAATTGTTGGTTCAGTATCATCTACATGGGGAAATTACAAAAAGATTAACGATTATTTGGAATAGTAATATAGAGTCAAGGATTTGAGCCTGTGTCCGTGTATACCGCTTATAGTTTGTTGGAAATCGAGTGCTGTGGATAGGGGTGATCAGAGTCAACGGTGATTTTTTTGTGTCCGAAATGCTGAGTTTGTCAACTCACAATGACGTGCTATGAGAATGAAATAGTTTGTTATGTCGGTTGAATGGCTAAACAGAGGAAGAAAAAACTGTGTTGTTTGGCTGAGACAACTTTTGTGAACAATTTGTTACAACAATGTTTACTGTTTTTTTGTGTCCACCATTTATAATGTAAAGAAACCTCTAGTTGGTTTACATTGTTTTCAGTGGTATGTTTACTTTAAATTGTTTGATATCTAATTGTCCGTATTGCTTAGTTGAAGTCTTTTTTGTAAGATAAGTATTATAATGATTTTGTTCTGATTGTGTATTCAGTGCTTTACAATTTTTCTCTTTTTTTACAGATCTGTGATCTCATCCCCAATCCGAACGTGTTGAAGAATGAATGAGTTAGACAGTTTGAGACAAGAGGCAGAGACTCTTAAAAATGCAATTCGAGTAAGTTATGTTTACCGTTGTGAAAAAATATTTTGTAATGTGAGAAAGTTTTAGATTTAAAGGAAAGTCTGTGAAGGGACTTCATTATTTGTTTTAAATAGCTTTGTGTTCGTCTTGTTTTAATTCTTTGTGCTAGAATTTATCTACTATGGAATCTATTTACTATTGTCAAAGTCTACTTTCTCATTTGTTCACATACATTCACATTCTTGTTTTCACATTGTCAAGTTCTCTTTCCCTACTGTATTTTTCAAGACAATGCTTTTACCAGTAATTCCATCAAATATGTGGATGTAATAGCTTTAAACTGTAGTATGCAAACAAAAACTGATACATTCTTATGTTCTTTTGATAGGATGGAAGAAAATCCGCTTGCGACACTACACTGGTCCAAGCCACTGCCAATATGGAACCCATTGGTAGGATTCAAATGCGTACTAGAAGGACACTTCGTGGTCACTTGGCAAAAATCTACGCAATGCACTGGGGGACAGACTCAAGGAATTTAGTGTCAGCGTCACAAGATGGGAAACTCATCGTCTGGGACTCCTATACGACGAATAAAGTTCATGCCATCCCATTGCGTTCCAGTTGGGTCATGACTTGTGCCTATGCACCTTCGGGCAGTTATGTAGCTTGTGGTGGACTAGACAATATCTGCTCCATCTACAGGTACCGTATACCCTGGTCGCATTTGTCTTTGTAATCCCTTGATTCCAAGTCTTCAATAGTTTGCATATGTTTTCTCTTGTGTAGTTTGAAAACGAGGGAAGGGAACGTTCGAGTGAGTAGAGAACTGCCAGGCCATACAGGCTACTTGAGCTGCTGTCGGTTCTTAGATGACAACCAAATTGTAACTAGTTCGGGTGACATGACCTGTGCCCTGTGGGACATTGAGACGGGCCAACAATGCACTTCCTTCACGGGCCACACTGGCGATGTGATGTCGCTATCCTTATCTCCTGATATGAGAACTTTCGTCTCAGGAGCATGTGACGCTTCTGCTAAGGTAAAACTATAACCACACTAGGAATGTATTTTTAACAAACAAACAACAAGAACAGAAATTTGTAGTTAGGTAGTTAGTCAGTTAAAAGGAAAATAATTTAATTTTATGTGACTGTATTACAGTTGTGGGACATTCGAGATGGGTTGTGCCATCAAACGTTTACAGGTCATGAATCTGACATCAATGCGATAGGGGTAAGTTTGACAATTTCACATATTATTACGGCATTTGTAAGGAGGGGCTAAGGACTGGAAACGTAAATTCCAATTGGGAATGTTTGACTTTATTTCAGCAATTTTTCCCTAATGGGTATGCATTTGCGACGGGGTCGGACGATGCCACTTGTCGTCTTTTTGATATCCGGGCGGACCAAGAGCTGGCCATGTACTCGCACGATAATATCATCTGCGGCATCACCTCGGTGGCCTTTTCTAAGTCTGGTCGCCTACTGCTTGCTGGTTACGACGATTTTAATTGTAACGTGTGGGACTCTATGAAAACAGAAAGAGCCGGTAAGACCTTGTTGTGGATAACTTGTAATGTTTGAGTCACTGTGGGTCACTGTTATATGTAATAGAAGAAGGCTAAGTATGGTGTTGTCCTTGAACTAACAACAGACAGTTCTAAACCTTTATTTTTGTCGTGTATTTTGTAGGTGTACTGGCTGGACATGATAACAGAGTGAGTTGTCTGGGAGTAACTGAAGATGGTATGGCTGTAGCCACGGGATCGTGGGATAGCTTTTTGAAGATTTGGAATTAGCCAATTTTCGTACTATATTTAGAATATCTAATGTCGGATTCACCAGATACAATTCTTGACTTGACTCCAAACGTGTGCTTCTTTCATTTACTTCTTAATTTCGTACCATTTCCATGCTGTAGTAGTGGACTTATATGTATAGTGCATTGTATTAAACAAATCGTCAGGTAAATCTGGAGCTGAAGACGGAAAACAGAAGAAAGTGTGAAGAGCCATTTTTGTTTCTTGAAATAATGGAGTCAGTTTAATGAGTTGCATGTTAAAAATTACAAGCAAACTTCTACGATAACTCTATATTTATGCATATACTTATTTTAATCAGTTGGACTATATTATGTATGTTTTTGTTCATCATCTTTCGTTTTGGTTTATTCTCTTTGAATTTGACCGGTATTAACGCATTAGAGAAACATGTACTGACCAAAGCAGTTTGAAATTAATGTGGGGCACTGAGTTGCTTCGCAATTTTAGCTAAGTATCACACACAAAAAACATAGATGCAAGGGCTTGTTGCATCTTTTTTCTAACTTCCATTTTTAAGTATTCCTCGTGGTTTGAATGTTGATTGTCATTTCCAATTTCTGTAGTCTTTTTTGGGGAAATATCTCACTTTTATACTGGAAATGAGGATCATGTTTTTTTTTGGCTGAAACTGTCGTGTTGACTAAAACTTAATTTTCGAGAAAGAGTATACTGATAATTGTCCATCTTAGAAATAGCAGGTTGTTATTATCATTATTTCCATCCTGGGTAATGATAATGTTCACATAAAGACTTGTTATTTTACCCTACATCTCTTTCTTCATTCTAATATTATGTGTATACACTTGTACGATGATTTACTACCTTTTCCGTTTCATTCACTCAAATTCCATGCAACCAGTCAAGGGTCAAGATTTTTGTCTGAGTGAGCTATAAATTCTATAAAAAATCTGATCAAAGACTTGTCAAACTGTAATAATAATAGCAATTGTGAGTCATTTTATTGGGTGAAAGTGTAAATCTGTTGATTTTTTTGTCTACTCTCTCTAGAATGGTATTAATTAACTACAAATATCACACACGACAATGTTGTATCTGCCCTTTTGAATATTCAACAACAATTTGTTTGCGAATATGTACATAATTTATGATTATTACTTACTAGGGTACACATTACTAACTACTATCTACTGTTTACTACTCCACTGTGTATTCATCGTGCAAAAAACTACATTCTTATCTAGTTTAAAAGGAAACTAGCAAAAAAACAACATGCGGGAACCACTTCTCAATAACTGTGCTTACATTCGACTACTGTATAACCTATTATTACTACTACTATCTAATTTAAAGTTTAGGAGAAAGGAAGGAAGGTTTACTAAAAAACAAACAATTTCATGTTATGTGGGCGTTTGGAACACACATGGAAGTGGGATTGAAGTGAGTGTAGGACTAGTGAGGATATAAAAAATACTAAATTGGAAGTAATTTCTTATCTAGCTCTTTTCTGTTTGCGTTCATTATGATTATGATATGAATATGATTGTGGTCATTCATTATTGCTGTGTGTAAGTAGATTCATGATGATTACTATGAACTCTAAAGCTAAGTCTCCTAATGTTAACTACTATAGTATTAAACTATGTTGTATCTATCTCTACATAAATATATCTTTTTAAGTGACCGCGTAGGTCATGCACGAACATATGCAGACCTTCGCAAAACCAATGAGCTGCCAGTTTTTATAAGTATAGTTAGAAAAGCTCATTTTAGTTGTAAATTTATTGAGTTTGGACGTTTTAATACCACAATACATGTGTATAATCTATTATGGACTACTGTAGCTAAAAAGGAAAATCAACCAACTATATGTGCGCTAATTATTGTGGTTCACACTTGGACACAAAAGGTATGAGCGAAAAATTCATATTATTATTAGGTTGACTCTAGGTTACACTACTACAACATGTTAAGGGTTTTTGTAGGCTAAGGGCGCTATACTACTGTCTTCTCCTACCGTGCTATGTGATTATAATATATGAATGCATAGTATGTGTTGGAGAAAATGCTGCGCCAACCGCTTTTTATATAATTCACTAGACTATATTTAGTAGTGGTAGTAATTTCTAAACGGATATTTGCCATCCCTGTTACAGTTTAGGTAGGGAAAGAATCACCGGCATGTAGAAGAGCTAAGGTTACAACTCCTCAAATCGCTGCATATTAACATTATGTCATGTCCATGCATAAGTAACTAAAACTATTGATTATTATGATCATTATTATGGTTTAAAAGTCGTTGTAACAACTTACGTTACGTTGTAGTTGTCTTGATACGTGAGCTATACACATTTATCTTTTCTGGCTACTGCCCATTATTGTTCTGGAAAATCTCACATGCTCTACATACAAAGACTTCACTTTAGCGTGTGTCTTATCCTCGGAACTTGGATTGTTACTTTCTCATTGTTCAGGTTATCATGTATCCTATCCCTTTGACTGTAGGTTCAAAATGCACAGTGAGTAAGGCTTCCATTATCTTTTTTGAGTTTTCTAACTAACTAACTAATTAGGGATCAGCAGTGATTAACTTTCTTTTCGCAATGGTATTGGTAGTAAAACCATCATCACTACTTTTGAACTTTGTTTGGCATTTTGATAAAAGAATGGATTTTATTTGCTTTCGTGAGATTCAACGGATAGAAAATGCTTGGCCAGTTGCACACGGTTATTATGATGAGAATGTCAGGCTATATACTCTGCGAATTGAATGTTTCAATCATGATATGTGGTGGGAACAATCTTTGAAACCATATTAAGTATCTATATAAGGATTTTGGTTGAAACTAACTACTTCTACTATTAACTAACTATGCTTAAAGTAAGTGTAAGCGATTGTTGATACTTTTGTGACTCTTTTTTGTTTGTTGTGTTTTTTAACAAGAAATGGTGACACCTCCCGTCCTTCTTATAAGAATGTGAATTTTTTTCACCAATTTTTCTCAAATAGTTTGGAATGTGATCTGCATTTGAAGCTGCTATCACGTCATTACAATATTCATCATAAAACGTGTTTTCGGTTTTCTGAAACTCGTTCAAGGGCTCAGGAAATTGTTTTGACGTGATGGGATGGTTTGGGAAAATTTTGAGTTTTCTTCCTTTTGTTCACGCTGGGAAATAAGTCAATTGATAGATAGTAGGGAAAAAAAGAGAAAATCGCTTATATAATATTCCTTCTCTTTTGAATGTTCTAAAAAAAGGATCCAAAGAAGATTTTGTTGTTTCCTTGTGTCATTTGAAATTGTGTCATGTATTATTACTGTTATTATTTAATGTTCTGCTGTAGGTAGTTAGTTTTAAAATTATGGCTTAAAGAGAGTTTTCACTAACAGCATACTATATTCTTAAGACTTCTTATACATTGTACTGCTCGTTCATAAAAACATGCTGCCAAAATTGTTTGCAGAATTTCATGTCACTTTTGTGTATGAGGACTATATAGAAAGAGAAGAGAAGAAAAAGCACATTTGTAATAATAATACAATTACTAATAATAATATATGATCATAAACTAATAATGATTTTGTCTAACTATGGTATGGTTTTTAAGAAAATAAGCTCTGAGTGTGTATGTGTGTGTGTTCTATACATTAGTATTTAGCTTTGAACTCGTTATATATACAAGAACAAGCATTTTGGGTAAGGACACGGTGATTCCTTTCGTATTCAGATTTTAAAACAACTAATGTGTCACATCATGGGAAGCATAGCATAATAGCTACTATACAAGTGTAAGGAGTTAGAAAAGCATTTTAGATTGTACAATGTGTGTGTGTGTAAAGCAAGTTGCAATGATATATAAATGTAAATGGTGATCTTGTGGGTTCTTTTTCCTTTATGTCTGGGCACATTTATGATTAATTATTATTATTATTATTATCATTATGATTAGGGATTGTATGAATGTCTATAGTGTAAAGTTGCGTACTATGTATATCAGTGTTAGATTTTAATACAACCAAAATATTGCTTTGGCACACAGAGTTTCTCTTTTCAAAGGCTTTCAATTTTTTGTAAACTGAATATTATAATTTTTCGTTTTTTCGTTTTTGTAAACTTTTTTGTTTCTCATTTTCTATAGTGACTAATGATTTGTCTAGTTGTTCCATCCCCCTCCCCTTTAAATCTTTATAGAGCATTGCGTTTCCGTGAATTCGTTGACAGTTCTACGCTATGTAATTTGTCTGTACATAAAACTATAAACTATTGATGAAACCTTGAATGTCGTGTACTCCAAGTTATTAGCACAAAACGAAAGGACAACTTGAAATGCACATGATTTTGTGGCAGGGTTTGACAAAATAGGATTATTATTATCCTCTTCCCAAAAGAAAACGTCAATTCTTTCTCCTCACATATACTGCTGCTAGTACATATAATAACTAGCTAACTAAATGTACGATATACATTTCCAGAAGACTACTTTATGTTCAAGTGGAAATTAATAACGCACTGAAAACGTTGTGCTCTGTACAAGTTTACATACCTAAATTTATTTCAATGTTAGAGTACTAGTACTAACTAACTATACTACTGGTGATCATCCTGACCTTTGTTCATCTGGAATAAATTATTGTATGATGATGCCATATGTCAATCCGAGTGTTGTGTCGACCAGCACAAAAAAGTTTCTTTCCCTTGGTTGCTTTTCACATTGCGAAACAAAAATGATTATTAAGGATGTATAATGTAGCACATGCATACCTGCATGTCGTAGCCAATGTATGGCTACATTGAATACTATTATTTATATGGAACGTCTAGAAGATTCATGTGTTGTTTTTCATTATTATTACTATTATTGTTATTTGTGCGGTGTATTATTGTGGTGCATTGGTTGCTACCTGTTATGTATAAATCATGAATCACATCACTGTGTGTGTACTATGCTTGGAAGTAAGTTTATTTGTACTGAAATAAAGTTCCCGTCTTGAAGGTGAGAACACCTAACAACTTTATGTAACCTCCATTTTTTTCATATCAAGGTCGCTCACTTTTAACAACTATTTACCGACACCGACAAAGATCATCTAATAATTCAGTATATTTATTCTCCATCAAAGTAATAGTTTCCAATCGATATATGTAGGTAAACAAGAAGGGGATAATAGAAAATAAACGGGTTGGTCATGCAAAAAATTCAGCACAGACAGGTAGCTTCATAAACAATCACGGAATTTAAAGCATTTCTGGCACACCGAGCAATGCATTATTTGTGGAAAATAATTAGCAGCTCTTGAGTGCTTGGTCCAAATCGTTGAGCAGATCTTCACTGGATTCCAAACCAACTGAAAGTCTCACAAAGTTCTCAGTAATTCCTAAAGATGCCCTGAGGTCAGCTGGAACTGATGCATGGGTCATGGAAAATCTGTGTACAAGTACAAGGGCTTGTAATCATGGCATTTCATTCTATTTTAGGTAATAAGTTATTAATTATGGGTTTTTCATACGGCAATTCTGCTAAGCTCTCATATCCACCCAAACTCTCGGCTAAGCTGAAGACTTTGAGACTCTCCAAAAACTTTTTGGAGCTCCCTCCTTCCTTGATGTAGAATGAGATGAGACCGGAATGGCCGCAAGTTTGTTTCAATGCAAGTTTGTGATGGGGATGTGATGGGAGCCCGGGATGCAACACTTTCTCCACCTTGGGATGTTGTTCCAAGAATTTTGCAGCTTTCAATGCATTGCTCATATGCATGGGCATGCGAACATGCAGAGTTTTCAAACTTCTGATCACCAAGTAGCAATCAAATGGGCTAGGTACGGCTCCTAATGCTGAATAAATTGTGATTTACAATGTTTAGCTTATACCATGCCCTTATATTCACTCAGACTATAGAACAATTAATCGCAACTAAAGTACTCACAGTTTTGCAAAAACGCCAATCGGGTGTACAAATCTTCCTTTGAAGTGATGACCGCACCCATCAAAACGTCCGAATGACCATTAACTGTATGAGAAGTAATAAATCATTTGTAATGGTGACAGTAGTGGTGTGATGTGACATTAGTTTCAATCATTTGGAATAGCAGTTAACAGTGACATTAAAAAACTGAATAAATTATTATCACAGATGCAAGATGGTGATACTAACACAAGAATGCATACATGAAAACACATACTTGGAGTTAGAAGTTATGACCTTTTGCGGAATATTTTTGTTTTAGACACTTGAGAGCAGTACTTACCGTATTTTGTGAGGGAATAGACAACCAAATCTGCGCCCAGTGTTAAAGGTCGCTGTGAAAAAAAATTTTGCGATTAAAAAAAGTAGAGATTATCTGTTGATCCATGTGCGTATAAAAATGTTGTTACTATACTTCTGATTGTACTAACTCACAAAAGCATGCATGAGTGAGACATGAATAGTTTATGATGTGTGACGTGACATTTGATATTAGTTTAAACTGATCATGTTAAGAAAGAGGAGACCTTGTAAATTTTCCATGCCCCAAAAACGTTATATCGAGTAGTACATTCAATGCATAGTATTTGACATTCAGATAATAGGATATTCTGGTGGTCAATTGATAGTGCCCTAAAACGATTAGAATTACTACTCTACAATAGAAAATAGAACCTTACTTGGAAAAAGGATGTCAAGAAAGTGTTATCAACAGCCACGATGATATCCTTAGAGAACTTATGAACCACGTCAGAGACCTTTTCAATGTCAATGACTTTCAAAGTAGGATTAGTTGGGGTCTCGATCCATACAAGCTGTAGAGTACATAAGACATGAATTACCATACACCTTTTTCGTATCTCTGAATTTGAAGCTACGGGGATTTACCTTGACTTCGGTAGTGAGAGCCTTCTCCAATTTTCCAATATCGGTCAAATCGACAAAGTCAACTTTCTTGTTAGCTCCTTTGATCATTTGACGGAATAATCTTCCAGTTCCCCCATAAACATCATCCATGCAAATGATTTTGTCTCCATTGTCTAGCATGCTAATCACATTCATGGTAGCAGCCAATCCAGATGAGAATACCAGACCTGCAAAATATGATACGCAAGCGAAAATATAGTCGGATTGCATGTATTTGTGTACCCATACCCATATAGTACTGTGCGTGCAGTTGCCGCACTTCTTATTCTATTTAGTATGTTCAGTTCTTTTCCCATTATAAACAAAAACTTAATAAAGAATGATACAGTAATATACATTATACAATACATAAACTGGACCTAATGGACTAACTAATGTACGCATTTTATTGTATCAACCAACTCACCATATTTTCCTTTGTCTACTGCAGCCAGAGCATCCTCCAAAATCTTTCTTGTAGGATTTCCACTTCTTGTATATTCATATCCCTATATAGTAAGTAGCTCAACTAAGATAGCTAGTCAATTAAAATCGCACATTTCCCAAAAAACTAATGATACAAAAAATTCAATGTGAATTCGCATAGAGAATACAACAAGACAACTCACCTTGTGTTGCGCAGGACCATCCTGTTCAAAAGTAGTGGACAAAGAAATGCTTGGAACTACAGGTGCGTAATCCCAGTCTTTTGGTTTGTAGCCTGCATGGATGGCAGTAGTTCCATAATTGGGATCAATAGGTAAGAACCCGTGGTTGCTTTCAACATTATTTCCATTCATTTCTGAAATCGATAGAACGTACAAGGTATATTAGTATTCGAAACGATTGCTTCTAGTTCTAGCTAACCATAATAGCTAAATACAAAAGCGAATATGAGTTTTAGTTTTATGCTGACTTACTGTCGGAAGTTACTAATTTTATTACAGAAAATTGTTAAAAAAATGTATCAACTGGAATGCTAGCAGCCGGTTTGAAATGCAAAATGTGCGTATGTATGACACCGAATGTGAGAAACGACTGGAGTGGTTCAAAGCTTGCACCTAACTGGAGAAATTGTGCTTCATGGCCTGGCTTTTTCAGTTAGTTGAAAATAGTTCATCAGCGTACTTACTGCATGGCTGTACAAAAAGCATCAGCTAATAACTATGACTATAACCATGTTTTTTTACAAGAAATGGTCGCATATTTTCACTGGCTTATAGCTATAGCTGTAATGTATGCAGATGTGCCCTTTTCATATCTAATCATCATTATACGTGAAACTGGTATTTGATAAATAGTATGGAATCCTTTTCGTTTAGAACATGATTCTAAAACAATCAAGGTTAATCATAATTTTATAACCATACAGTGATAATTTTTTAAGTTTAGACCAGAATGCAATGAAGTATGTTTAGCTAAAGTTAGTTAGTTAGAGAGCAAGCAATTTTATTTTAAATTATTGGTCAATTTTGAATAATTTGCTTGTGGGTGTGTTGGAAAGCAACAATTTTTTAAATTTTACGTTGCATTTGATTTTCTGGAATTCTGGGTGGAAAAAGATAATTACTAGGCATAAGCGATTTTTTGTGTGTACTTTTGCAAATGCGCATTTGGGAACGGCATTATCCTATTACTAGTGTATGGTGGTAAAGTATGTAACTATATAGCAACTCCTTATTCTCAATCCATCATCTGTATCTGTAGTTAACAAACATTCTTGTTGTAGCTCATAAAAATTAACTCTGGACTCTGACAGGGTATGTTATGCATACTAATGATGTATAATTATCAGCACAGATTGTTTGAGCAACTTCCTGTTGATTATGTACGGCTTATAGTTGGCTAACTGATTAGGATTTGCTAATCATCTGAACCAGCCAACGCTACTCTACAAAGTGGGATGATCCCATCTTCTCCGTTAATTTTAGTTAGTTAATGCATTTTACTGAAGTGGATTTTGTTTAAATACAGGTCTATTTGAGGAATAATATATAACTATAAGAATTTGGTGTGTGATGCCAAAATGAAACTTTCGATGAAAACTAATGCTTCTTTTTGCTTATGCCAATGGCAAAGGACATTATATTATTTCGGATTAAAAAATTAGATTTTAAATAAACGAGTGAATATTTTTAAGCCGCTCTTAAAATTACTTCAATTATTTTCAGCTTCTTGCAAGCAAGTGGAATGCACTGATCTAATAGCATAATCGAATTTACATTTACTTGCATTTCATACAAAATTAAAATTAATCATTAGTTTGACTCGGAAGTTATGCCCTAAAAAAGTTGGACGTTATCAGTTATCTTTCGAAACTAATTAAACTGAACTTAAAATTGGGACTTTATACAAAAGCAAAAGGTTGCATGTGCATGGATTAGCGGCAAAATCTGACATCATAAGCCTTTTTTCTTTTGCTACATGAGGCTGTGAGGCAAACCTTGTCTTCTGGGCTATGGGAAATGCAGCATTGAGCAATACTGGACAGGAGGGAAGTATGGACATGATTGCAAAATTGAAAAGGTGAAGAAGTGAATTTGAATGATTTTATTGTTATTTTAGGAGCTGCTGGTGAATGAAGGAAGTGAGATATATTATTTCTTGTTTCATCTTCTTAGTTGTGTAAAATTATTGTAGCATTGCTTTTATATTTTAAGTTAAATTATTGTTGGGGCTTTTGCAGAAGCCGGTGTTTTGTTTCCAAGAACTTGTGCGATCGCAAACCTCGTACATTCCAAAAAGAAGTCGGTAGTTGAGCCACGTTTAAATTTTAAACGTACTGTAAAGTAGGAGGTGAGCTCTTACTAAAGTTTTAAATTACGTTTTAGGAAAATATTCCCTGGCATTTAATGTTTGTTTAATTAATCAATTTATATAAAAGAATTTTGCTCTGCAGATATGAGCTCTGAAGAGACTGCAATGCCTTCTGAAATGGGGGACTCCTTGGTGGAGCATGATAGCGTCTCTTCGAAATCGAAAAAGTATGTGTAAAGCTCTGATTATGTTTATAAAACGTTCGGTGCTGAAAATGAAATAGCCTCATCCCTCTATAATATAGAGATAAAAGACACTATCATCTTTACAATCTGCGCCAAATATCTTACTGTGTTTAAGCATCCTTTCTTAAACAGTCATATGGAAGGTTTTTGGCGCAGGCTGGGATAAAAGTCTAGGAGTGTCTTGTATCCCTAAAGTTAGCGACTGAAATACGCCAAGCATCAAGTAATGGAATCAGTGTAAATGTTAGTACTTTGTAATCCATTTATCTACTTGCAAAATATTTTAGAAACAAAAAGGGCAAAAAGAAGGAGATAGAAGTGGTTTTTGGTGAAGGGGGTGGAGATGTTTCGCTACCACCCAGTTCGATGTTTGAATCCACGCAAAATGGGGAAACTCAAGTTAATACGTTTGCTTCTTCGGATAAAGGAGGTTACCCTCCTCCGCTTCCAGAGGTAGTGAGAAACGCCGCTATCGCTGCTGGCACTGATGTAAGCCTCACAGGCGTCCCAAGCGCAAGCGGGTCGACAGATGTTGGAAATATCATTTATTTGGATGTAATAATCACATTTTTTACTTAACAGTTACCTCATTGTCATTATAATGATTCTTAAAATTGCATGTTTATTTTCTTTACTGATTGTTTTTAGGAACTTCGGAAGGCAATGCAAATGATGAATGCTCAACAAAGACCAGCTCGTACTGTTGAGGAAGCGACAAGCCGACCTTACAAATTCTGGTCCACACAACCGGTGCCTAAAATGGGTGAGAAAAGTCAACTTTTCTGTCCATCAATTTATTTTTGTATGTCATCTTTACGTGTCTTTATTCATTAATTTTTAAACGTATTTTAGATGAAGTGATCACTAAAAACGAGGTTATTGAGCCTAATATCCCAAAGGAAATGATTCGCCAGGACCCATATTCTTTACCTGACGGTTTTGTCTGGGATACTTTGGATTTGGAAAATGAAGTTGTGGTTAGAATTCAAATTATTATCTGCTTGATATTTTGGTTGGGCTAAGTCAAAATCTTAACACTTGTATTCTCTTGTCTAGTCTAGTCAATAATTTAATTCATTTTCTTGTGCAGTTAAAAGAGCTGTACACTTTGCTGAGTGAAAACTACGTCGAAGATGATGACTGTTTATTTCGGTTCGATTATCAGGCTGATTTTTTGAAATGGTACACCCAGTTATATACAAAATTTTGTATCGCCTACCTCTACCTCATTAGCGTATTTTTGGATTATTAATCTGAATAACCTTTAAGGGCTCTTAAACCTACTGGTTGGAAACAAGAATGGCACTGTGGTGTCCGTGCTTTGAAAAATAAGAAACTACTTGGATTCATATCAGCCATTCCTGCTACTATCTGCATTCATGACGAGTAGGACTTTGATTTTTATGTTTTTAAGTTGACATGTTGACGTTTTCTTGAATGATAAGACTGTGATTATTGTTTTTGTGTTTAGAAATCTGAAGTTAGTTGAAATAAACTTCTTGTGCGTCCACAAGAAGCTGCGGTCCAAACGAGTTGCCC
>Ga0210040_10001343_pt1 | contig 37584 bp, 38 predicted proteins | sample CryGeyCG12114_NA_FD_185462 | JGI IMG/M metagenome (GOLD analysis project Ga0210040, IMG submission 185462) | Groundwater microbial communities from aquifer - Crystal Geyser CG19_WC_8/21/14_NA (SPAdes) (version 2) | ecosystem: Environmental > Aquatic > Deep subsurface > Groundwater | place: USA... | reverse complement strand
AGTGTTATGCTTAGTTAGTATGAATTTTTTTGCTCCAAGTTTAGTAGATAGAAAGAATAAAGGTTAAATACGAGATTTTTTTTGATTCTATGGAGGTGGTTTGTAGTTGATTGTGCCTCTGAAAAATGTCAGAAAATGAAGCTCATATGTGTTATGAAATTTGTTTTTCTTCGGACGTACGGTAGTAGTTATTTTTGCAGATGATATTAAATATTGATTGATTGTGGAATTAGTTCACTTTAGGGAGTTTTTTTTTCTGATGAGTTTTATATCGAATTTAAAAAATGCTACGTTTACATAACTAGTTTGAGGAGTGTCACTAATTCAATAATAATTATAGATTGTTTACTAGTAGTTGTTCATCTCACCTTTTGATGCACACTATGTTTCACATAATAATTTACTTACTGAATGTTGTTGTTGTTTGTTTCTTTCACGCGCATTAAATTGTTCGGCACACACACTTTGCACAAAATTTTATTGTGTTCTACTCACCTATTGCTGGATAAAAATATAAAGTTGTTGACAACCAGTTCCCTGCAAATCCATTGCTTGGTCACGCTATTCGATCTCACATGCACACGACTGACTCAGGTTTGTTCATCGAAAAAAAAAACATGATAACATCACTTGATTGTCTCTATAATTTTTTTTCACCGTGTAGTAACCCTTCTCATATACACTGTACTTACCAGTTCGTTACCAACCACCATATTACTTGTAGTAGTAAGCAAATCTATTGGTTATGGTTTTACTTACTTATACTTGGTTACCTTATCCCCTATGTTTGCACTTTTAGCATCCAACACTTGACTTTCACCTTTCTCTCGTTAGTAGTTAGTAAGAATTGGATACTTACTGCTGCTCCTTGTCTGTTTGGTTGTTTTGAAAGTACATATTTTAATATAATTTTAGTTTTATCTAATTCTGGTGAATGAATAATTTGTTCTTGTAGTGTTTAGTACATTGGATAACCTCATAACGTAACCAAATATTATGGTTTTCCTTTCCATTTTTTTTCTCGTTCAATTAACCATGTTTTCCAATATTAAATATGTTTGAGTGAGATGTAAAAAGTTGTGGATTACTGTATTTGCAGGAAGTAACTTTGAAGATCCAGATGACTTGGCAGTAATTGCAGAAAATGAATTACTGGGAGCTGCCAATTCCATTGATGCAGCTGCGAAAAAGCTGGAAAAACTGAGACCCCGGAAATCTATCAAGGTGAGAATGCAATGTATTGCAGTGATAATGTTTTTGCTGTGAACAGATTGAAGACTGAAGTCACTACTGGATATTTGTTTTGCTGTCAGATATGTTTGATATTCTTGGTTGTGTCTTGCGATAATCAACCAGAAGTCAAACATATTATTACAGCGGAATGAACTCACATCGTGAACATGATCGCAAGAAAAATTTGCTTATTTTTAAAATTGTACTTGTGAAAGTTTTTGCCCACTTACTGTTCAACTCTTGTAATTTTTCTTTAGGAGGCGGATGAAAATTTAAATTTTGATGAGATGATTTTGGAAGCAGCGAAATCTATCGCAGCTGCCACATCTGCACTTGTGAAAGCTGCCTCTGCTGCTCAAAGGGAATTAGTGGACAGTGGTCGTGTGAATAGGAAACCAACCAGTGATTCTGACGATGGTCAATGGTCAGATGGACTGGTCTCGGCTGCCCAGTTGGTTGCAGCTGCTACTCATAGTCTCGTTGAAGCTGCCAATTCTCTCGTACAGGGACACTCGACTGAAGAGAAACTCATCTCTGCTGCCAAACAAGTTGCTTCGTCCACTGCTCAACTTCTAGTAGCCTGTAAAGTGAAAGCTTCACCTGATAGTGATGCTACAAAGAGATTACAGGTATTACAATTTTTGGGCTTTTTTTTTTGAGCAAGAGATGCCTGCTGTATGTTATTCAAGAGTCTGGCATTTAATGCGTTGTTTCTATTAGGCGGCAGGAAATGCTGTGAAAAGGGCAACAGATAATCTTGTTCGAGCAGCTCAAGAAGCCTTAGCTAAGGAGGAAGAACGTCAACTAGTTTTAAATAAGCGTATGGTTGGTGGGATTGCCCAAGAAATCAATGCTCGGTCTGATGTATTGAAAATTGAAAGGGAATTGGAAGAAGCTCGCTCCAAGCTAGCTGCCATACGAAAAGCTAAGTATCAGGATAAGCAAGGTCAAGGATATGACGGGGAAGACAATGTATTTGATGTGCCTGAACCTTCTAGGTATAAATCACAACACAGCAAACTAATTAACTTCTTAACTCTCTTGAATCACATTATATTTTTTGTTTATAATACTTAGACTGGACTCATTTATGGAATCTTCTGCCGAGCGAATCAACAGTGCTGCAAATACATTCAACATAATGCGTCAACATACAGCATCTTTGGCAAAAGCTCAACCACCTCTGCCTCAGCAGCATTTTCACCACCCCCAGTATATTTCTGGTCAGTCTCAACCTTCCCCAACATCCTCTGCAGTACCAAATACAAATAATGTGGCAGGCCACGCTACGTACTCCAGTACATCATCTCCAATGAAGCCAGGGATTGCACCTAAACCTACAGACTATGACCGAAAACTAAATAACGCTTCTCCAGCTTATAGTCAGATTTCAAATGAATCTAGTAGCGTGGGGGGTTCATTCATTGGACAGCAGCAACCAGCTCCCCCAGCCCGGTCTTTTCAATCTTTTAAAGCCCCTGTATTTGGTGGAAGTAATAGTGGTCCTCAAGAGGATTTGTATTCAAGACCCAGAGCGCCGGAACAATATTATTCAGCATCTTCTGCAAGCTCTACCCCTGCTCCGTCTACTCCTCCTGCTAGATCTTTTATGAAGCCATCGGAATTTGTTCCTCCCAAAGGAGGCAAACAAGTGTTACCCAGTCTGTTTTCTGGGGGAGGATTTAAACGAGATGGCTCCAATGTTCAAGAGGATTTCAGTCAGTATGACTCTGGTCCTTTGAGGAGTGAGCAAGTTTTTGAGGAGAGAGGCGCCGATGGCAGTATAAGCATTAAGAGGATAATTTCTGAAGAGCAAAAAACAAGTTCTTCTAGTAGTAGAATTATGAGCTCTAGAAATGTTTTCCAGGGCAATAATTAACCAACTAAGCTGTATTGAGTTTGTTTTTATTAGTTTACGAAATGAAGAGTAATTAATAGTTTATGTTGTTTCAGAACATAAGGAAGTTCACAAAATGCCATTTTAATTTACTAATGTCTTCCAGTAAGAAAGAAATTGAATGTGTATGTAAGTAATTTCGTAACTGTTTATTTGTCAGTGGATAGTAAGTAGTAATTTTTATTGATCCTTGTGTATTTATTGTGACCATTTAAAGAAATATTTGTAGCAATGTATCTGGTTAATTGTTTTTGATCTCGAGCTATTCGAGCTGTGAAACAATCATCAGAATGCCTTGAAAAAAAGCCTTGAAAACTAGGAAAAATGATAATCGCTCGCGCACATTAGTTCCTGCACGCAAGCAAAACTGCTTGAAAAAGGTATAAAAATGTCTACTACTTTATATATGGGATGCTTGGATGCTAAGAAAAAACTACAAGAGTTTAGATAACTACTTAACTTGAGCATAAAATATTTTTTATAACGGATTAACCACAAAGGTCATACTATTTGTACCGATCCCTTAAAACAATGCGTCCGTCATGATTACTATACTATTTGAGCTATAGTGAATTTGCAACAGCAATGCTTTCAAACAAAGGACATGAATACTGGATACTTTTAGTAGTTACATAGTTAGTTAGTGTCTTGGCCTTCTGAAGAAAAAAAATTTACTGCTATTGTGGATGCTTAAGCATTTCTAGAATAATAGTGTTATTGTTTTTGTTATAGTTATGTAGAAAACAATGTATACCTAGGGATAGATTATTACTGTTACTAAATAACTAACTAACTGGAAATAGCAAATTATGTGAATAGTTAGAATGAATTGAATGCATGGTTAAATATGGCTACCACTTGAGAGCTACTTATTATTATTATTACTTGTATTATTATGATTATTGTTATTCTTATGATTTAACGAGGTGTTAGTGTATAAAGACGACCTTTGAACTCTGTTTGTGAGTTGGAGCTTGCCAGCAAGGGTTCAAAACGTGCCATAAATGACGTCATATCAACCTGTCCGGAACCATTGGAAAGAATGGATCAATGAACACGGAAACCTCCTTTTGACTTTTAGATATTTATATATGGGGAACGTACGTGTGTATAAAAAAAGATGGAAACCAAGAAACTACTAACTAACTAAATAGTTATTGCTGCACGTCTCTTTATATTTAGACCAAGACTTTGTTATGATGATTCTGATTTGTTTAATTCATTGATTAGTGATGCAAGTAATTCTTGTCTTGTTTACTATACTAGCTAACCTCTTTTGTAGAATAAGCGGAGCAAAAAAAGGTGATGATTTACTAGAGTTTATTAGGTAACTAACAATATTAGGTTTGTAATGCTGACCATGCATGGAACTATGAAATCTACTACTGTCAATGTTAGAGAAGTAAGGTGCTTTCATATAAGAAGTGCAATTTGAGTTCTTTCCTTTTTGGCTAGCAAGAACTTTTAGAAGAGGGAAAAAAAAGCCAAGGAACGAACTGATGTTTAACATACAAGACTTTTTTCTGTTTTCTCTGTCTATTATATATTTAACCAGTGATGTAAACGAAAAAAATTCAGTGCCGAACCAAGTTTAACTTAATATGTGTGCCTAGGTCAAAGTCTCTCGGTGTGATTTAATATTGCAAGAAATTTCTCATAGAGATTTACAACACAATGTGTACAAAATACATGTAATTATGATTACTAACTAAATCGCTTTATTTGTTGAACTACTTAACCACTATATGATTACATAGCCCTGGTAGTGTAAGAGCCTATACATTACTGATGACAATGGAGACAAAGTATAGCTGTGAATGTTCATTATGATTATTATTAAGCCTGAAAATTATATTGTTAGAGAATGTTACCCCAAATTCTATAAAGTTGAAAAAACAATAATAAAGTTATGCATTACCTCATGAAATTGTTTGTTATCACAATGTTTTATTACAATTGCGAATTGTATTCATAGTAGTATGTAGTATAAAAGATAAGTTGGAAACAGGACTTATACATGCATTAGTTTTGTTTTCTCAATCTCAACCATCGATTCGCTGCTAGGCTATTTACAATTAAAGTTAAATATTTATCTATCTAGCTAACGATACCAATGTAGATAGGTTAGCATCAGCCCATTTTCGTTCTGTAGGTTTTGGAGCCAAAGATGGGGTTGAGCCGAGGTCACCGTTTTCTCCTAGATGCTCGGATGTGTCATCAACCGGCAGATCAATCTAAAGATGAATAAAATTAGCATTTAGTCAGCTTTTTAACTTATGGCTATACAAAATTCGGAAGTAGTTATCGCGAAAATCGGCTATTCATTGGGCTGCTTTGAAATGATAACGGTAACGGTTTACAGTTTAGTTTACATTATAGCTACAGCCGCAGCTTATAGGGCCGATCACTGAATGTACTTGAAAGTTACTGCATCGAATTTACGAGAATATTGATAAACTAAAAAGGTATGAAATGAAGCTTTATAGACAAAGTTTAACATACAAATTGAACATTTAAAAAAATCATTTGAAACCTCACAATTCAACATACATTCTCACAATGGGAGTTACAAAAGATAACGCTTCGTTATTACAATTTATGACCATGTAGAATACAAGCACAAATACTTGAGTTGTTCAGTCTAAAGTGCCGCCATGTTTATTGACGCCATAATTTCTATCCTTCTAAAATCCAAAATTATACCTCTCCTGCAGAAAATGTTTCTTGTCTCCATTTGTTGTCAATGACTCGAGCTCGATACCAATTCAAATGAATTTGTGAGTCCATTGCTAATTTCAACGCCGAAAATAAAGAATATTCAAAAACTAACTTCCAACTCAATGATTTGCGAGAGTCGTTCAAATAAAGCAAACGTTGATGTCAAAGTAAATGTGGGGAAAGTAATTTGCTTGAAAATGCCCCAGCCAAAAAAGTTGGAAAATTGTTTTGTTTTTTGTATACAAACTTTCACTTTGTATTTTCCCACAGCTACGTTAGTACTTGAGCACATGTTAACATACTTACTTGAAACTTGAAACACATGTGCTTTTCAAACGGTGTGAGTTCTCCTTCTGAAGAAATTTTGTTGCAATTTTGTTTTTGACAAGTATTTTATCGTTTAAACAGAATTGGCAAGCTTGATAAGACTGAGTTTTAGTTAGCAGATGTGTGTGGCGTGTGGCTTACTAACTAACTAACCAACTATGGATTGCAACTTAAAGTTGCACACGCCTGGATCAATTTTGAAGAACTTGACAGTTTTGGATTTCGGGACGGTTCAGGAGAACAAGATTAAAGCCATGTAGTGTGAATTTTTAGCCCGAGATAGAGGGCTTATTTGTGTTAATATTCTTAGCTTGTATGCAGTAGTCATTTAATAATTTATATTCCATGTTTTTTGCAGTTTGAATGATGTCAACAAATGTCAGCCTTTCGATGCTGCTGAAGACTACAAAAACGAAATCCAGCTATGGAATGACCACCTCGTATCATATATTTCTACGTCTAACGGCCGGGAAATCAATGTTTTGGAATTGTCATCTGTCCTTTTAAATCTAAGATTAATGGCTGAGACGAAAGCTAAAGTGGTCACAACTCCCACTGGCCAATTCGAAGACCCATACGATAATACCTCTCCGGAGGGAATGGAAACTTCTGATCTAGTTTGGATGGCCATTTTAGAGCCAATTACTCCTGGGGTTTTTGAGTTTCTGAATTCTATTGCTATTGACCATCTCAAGGCTTTTTTCACGGAGCCAAATGATGGGAAGCCAACGGTTGATCAGGCTGGAAAAGGCAAAGGATTCACACATCATCACCTTATGGGTGTTCTGAAACGGCTTGTATCTGCGGGACTAGCATTTATGAAGCGTATAAAAAACACGGAATGTTCAGGAAAATTCTCTGCGCAAATCAATCCACTAATTGGCCGATTGACTTCGGTGCTTTGTTTATTCTTACAATCAGCTGTCCCGTGTGATAAGACTGATCCTTTGGGCTTACCTAGAAAAATGGATGTTGTAGAAATGGGAATCGATATTCGGTGTAATATTGGACTTTTTATATCATATTCTTTACTGTTGCTATCTGATTCGGATAAGGATGTCTTTTATCAGGCGTTCATGAAATTTTTTACCTTTGGGAAGACAAATACTACAGTTAGTTATTCTGACAAGTTTCAGCTAGTGGAACAAGATATTCTGTCAATTTCTTCTGCAGAAGTAAATCGTATTGGCTTAGTATTTGGATTTCTAGGAGCGGTAGACATTATTACTCTGGAGAAATGTGCTATTCTCGAAGAACTTGTGTTCAAAATGACGTCTGATTTAGTAGAAATAAATTATGGGTACACCAATAATTTAAAATTGCAAATTGTGAACAATTAATGAAGATTCGAGATGATTCATTCGATTTTTCTTTAAACTGAGGTTTTTCTTCTTACAGGACTATGGAAGCTGCTACATTAGGACTAGCTCGAGTATTGGAAATATTAACGGAAAAATTGTCCCATCGATGCATGGAAATATCAATGGTGAAAAAACTGTCTTCTTTATTTCCCGCGATTGAATTCTTCGTTTTTGGAAACCTGTCAAGTCACATTGATGCAGTTAAAACTTGTTCTCGCAACATCCTATCTTCACTTGCAATGAGCTTACAGCGCCTAGAGGATCAAGAGGAGCCGAATTCCACCCAATGGATTCGTGATTTACTATCTAAAATTGTTTGCAAACCTGATCATGTGAAGTGGGTCAGTTTTTCTTGTGTTGCAAAAGTTACAAACCATTCATTGGTAGCTTTGGACATTCTGAAAGAAGCTAGCTGCAAGGAATCACTGTCCACGCAACTTCTTTGTGTGGCAAGAATTTTCAAAAATTCTGTATGCATAACTATTCATCAGCAGATATGTTTAAAATTAAGTAATGTTATATAAACTAAAAAATATTTTTGTGAAATGTTGTAGGCTAGCGATGTCTACCTGCATTTAATGGAGTACCATTACCCCAAGATTGAACTATCTGAGTGGGAAAGACTTTGGTTGCAACCATTATTTGAAACTCAGCCAAGTCAAAATAACGAAACTAATTGGCCACAAAAACGGTTGATTATTTCCTCCATTCTGAAATCATGCCATTCCAAATCCATTCCATTGGGTGAACGCCTACTGGCATATGTGATTCACTTGATGAAATCTGAACCCAAAGAACACATCAAGAAAAACGAACTGTTTGAAGTGAGTCAAACTGCAGAATCTTTACTGCTCGCTGCAGAAGCTATAAAGATGGCGTCAGAATTAGAAGTAGGTATAGGATGGGGTTGGGATGAAAGTTCTGATAGAACAATTGCTACGAATGGTGCCTCATTTTTCAAGCATTTTGTCCCTCGTCAATTTTTGGACAATTGGATGACCCATTCCAATCCTCAAGTTAGATTGGCTACTTTGTCATTGATCGTTGACTCGAAGAAAACGAGTGAATTGCTTGTGGAATCCGATTTTGAAGCTTTAAAAACTCTGTTGGAGTTCAATATTGTGTGTCAGTATCCTGCTTTTAGGCAGCAATTTCTGAGCTACTTTAAAAAGGTAGTATCACTCACAAATGAAAATATACTATGTTTATTTTATAGCAGAGAATTTAGGCTAACTAACTAATGCCTTATGATTTTATAGTTGGTGAGGAGAATGCGAGACGGAATCAGTACTTTAACTCGTCTAAAGGATATCTCTAACCTCAAGCTATACCATGAATTCTTGAAATGGCTCTGGAATTTTTTCACTATGGATGGCAATGTGGTGGCTTTCATGTTTGCCAACTTTGCTCGACGATGTCAATGTTTTGACTGTCTTTTTGAATTGGTGACTACATTCGAAGATATGTCACTATTTGGATTGGATCGCACTTCGGCAATTAATAACAAATACTTGGCTTGGCTTTGGGATACTTACGAAAATAACAAAATTGTGGCATTGAACGTTCTTCAGAGAATTCCTATTGATATTTTTTCTGTAAGTAATCCTAGCATAAAATTTGCATTCTGTACAATGACCAGCAACGGACTGTGTATTGTTCTGGACTGAATTCGTTTTAATATTTGCCTTTTTAGAGTCCTGAAAAGACTGAAGAATTGTTCCAACTTGGTATTCAACTCTGTCTAAGCATCAAACCATCTGATTCCGTCACCGGCCGTTATTTCATTCTATTAGTCATGAAAAAATGTAAAGAAAATGGAGCCGAACCTCAAAAATCTTTGTATTCTTCTTGGACTGTTTTAAATCAACTGTATGACAAATTAAACTCGATGCTTTGTGAAATCAAAAAGACTTCGTTGCTGGAAGTTGCTAGCAAAACAGAAATGTATGGTTGTCTGCGCTGCATTCGAATGATAGTGGAATCTACACAAGATTTCTTGAGTGTGAATGGCTGTCAAGAATATTTCCAAAAACTTGTTGAGCTTAGTTTTGAGTTGGACCGAGTAACATTTCCTATTTTAGGATCGCCTTCTCCCGAAGGGTTTCTGCCAGGTTAGATTTTTTATTGTAAAATATGATTAATTTCATTGCTGTTAATAATTTGGAATTTTTTACTTACCCATACCCAGGAATTCCGAGCTCCACTGCAGAAAATAAAGCTGTGATTCGTTCTATAGCTGCTCAAACTCTACTCGTATGCTCATGGAGATCAATGAAAGACACTTGTTTAATGTTAGTAGAACTTGCCTGCAGACTCCCGTTAGAAGGGGAAGAATCTAATTTACCAAACAGGCTATATGTATTGTCTGTGCAGCAACTTTCTTCAATAGGGGATCACTTTCTAGATCTTTTGAAGACTTTGATGCATAGAGGCGTTTTTGAGCAAATTTTTGGAGCCTTCAAAACATTTGCTAATCGACTGTTTCGATCTTCTAATCCGAAATTGAGGGAATTGCCAGAAAAGTGGCTCCAAGATGCTTCGGATGAGAGTAATTTCGTTGGAAAATGTGTTACCAGAAGAAGTGGCGGATTACCATTTATTTTTCAGGTGAGTTTGTCAGCTCGATGCGGGATTTGTACAAAAATGTATTCAAAATTGTCACTTGGTTTTTGTGTAGGCTCTACTGTCCACTCATTGCAATAGTGAGTCTTTTCTACTACGATGGCTAGAACAGTTCTTCACAATAGATACATCAGCTGAAAAAATTCAAGTTCGAATTCATGCAATGAACATATTGCGCGGATTGTTTGGAGATGCGAATTTCTCAAAACCGATCATGCCTTTTGTGCCATCAGCATTAAAATTGGCATTTCAAGGGCTGAAAGCTTTGGATTGGGGGGTAAGTTTTATTCTATTTTTTTAAACACCTATTTTGCTGAAATTCTGACTGGGAATTTTAAATTGTTTGTTTTATCATTACGTAGGAAAGAAATTCAGGTCTCATGCTATTCGGGGCCATATTGCGTCGTGTTTTTGGATGCAAGCTCAATCTAATGAATGCTCCCATCTTTTTTCGCAAGTTTCCCAGTATGTTTGATTTTCTTCTCAGCCAGTTACAGTTAGTAGGATGTGTTCGAAATGGAGTATCAAAAGATACATATGATTTTACTTTTCATTTACTACTTATTCTGTCCTCTTTAACTCCGTCTGGGAGACTGGAAGACAACCATTTCAAGGTAATGCTTTCAGATGATAAAAAAAATTATTTAAAGAATGGGCAATAATTTGCCAATAACTCTATCGCCGTTGTGTTTTAGCTCTCATCTTTCATCCCCCACATTAGAAGATGTAACGAAAGTGAAGATGCTGAAGTTAGGAAATTAGCTGCAAAAGCTCTTCTAGCGTTTTTTATCGGAGACAGAGACAAAATTATATTCTTAAAGGATGCTATTGATGAAATAGGATGTGTCAAAACTACAAATGGTATTCACGGGACTTTATTGCAGGTAATTTAACGAATACTACTTTACAAGTGAATCTAACCAATCAAAAAGTTTTGTAGTACCTTTTATCTTGATTTTTTTTTGTAGATTAATACGATCCTGAAAAGTATGAAGAGCGATTGCGTATCAATTAAAGAATTAGCCTCAGACTTTTGTTCTAGGGTCACAACTGGAGGCCACGAATTAACTCGAAAGTGCCCTGTGCTTTATCAACTTTGTTCTGAAATAACTGGAGAATTTTTACGATTTGAAGATTGCAAAGAGTTGAAATCAATGCTTCAAAATGTGTTTCATACTATTTACAAGGATTTTTGCAATCAGTTTTCGTCAACTTATTCTAGATGCATCCCTGGATACATTGTAGCAGAATCTTACATGTCTTTCACATCAATTCAAATGTTTTTCGATAAAATTGTCGATGGATTGACATTAGAATCTTTGAAAACATTGAAGATTCAATTGGAGGATGGAAGTTCCAATTTCATGGAAGAATTTTTGTCATATATTGTTGATAAGCAATTTAAATTCGATCCAAAAGTACAATGTGAATTAGTTCATCAAGTGTTGAAAAGATTCATTTGTGAAATTGAAACAAATGTGAGATTCTATTTGGGACAAACTTCTTTTGAACTCTCAGTGCTTCGTTATTTTACCACCCTGGATGAAAAAGTGTATTGTGACTCGAAATTTGTGAGTGACAGGAACTCTGAGTTTACCCTTTTTATTGCCAGGTTGAAAGCACTGGTTTTTGAAGAAGTTGGTACTATGGAGTGTAAGGGATGTGCGTTCCAAATTTTATCTAAAATCATGTGGACTCGTTCAGATTTGTTGCAAGACGATTTCGTAAGTTTTTGAAAAAATTTGCTTCTGTAGCATAACCATCAGTGTAAGGTCTTTTGTGGCTGAAATTATTTATCTAGCCAAATCTGCTTTGACTTGACCTGATTTTTAAGCCCCGATATTTAGAATAATGATATCAACTGCGAATATCTATAGTCCCTGTATCATTTTTCATAGTGAAATAGCACTGAAATCGATAGCTGACATCCTACCTCCTTTGTTGGTTTACCTATGCTATCGCTACAATCCTAATTGCACCTTTGTCTACAAATCACTCCATTCTGTTTATTACTAACTATAGGAATCAATACGGTCTATATTCTATGATAAAATGGTATCATGGGCCCAGTGTCATGCTGACAATGAATTAAGGCTGAGTATTGCCAAATCTTTGCCACCAATAGGAGCAAAATTCACGAACTTGCGAGCCAATTTATCCGGTAAATTAATTATTGCGTATTACTACTATTTGTTTAACTTGCATGGATTGATGAAATCAATATAAAGTTTATATTGTATTTACGATTTCCTTCTCTTTTAGTGCTCCATATGTGTAAACTGTGGTTTTCCATTATTACGTTGGCCCAAGATGATGAAATGGGTATCAGAGAAACGCTGTTCATTGGACTTTTTGGTGATGCAATTGCTGCAGCTATGTGCGATAGGAAAGCCCTGCAGGTGATCATGAAAACCTTTTGTAGTCAAATGCTCCATTGTGAAGAGAACAAGGGTAATCGGATGTCAGCCTTGGTTCTACTCATCGGCTGGATTTTACGCGAAGATTTTGAACTCAAGTCTGAAGAAGCTGATGACGTGCCGGATGACATTGAGGATCGACTATTTGATAAAAGTGAAATGAATTATTTTAGTGAGCCCCTCCTTCTGTTAAGAACATTAATGGAGCACTGCAGTAGGTCAGAGAAAAAGTATTTGGATTTAGTAAAAACGCCATTGTCTGCAGAACAATTGGGAATATTCAATCTAGCGAGTAATCTAAATGTCGTAGAAAAAAATTGCACGATTCAATCGATTCTGCAGAAATTTGATGATGAAGGAAGTAATAATAGTAATATTAGTGAATATTTGATTCCAAGTAGGAGTTTTTTCCAGAATTTTTTAAGGAAGGAGTTACTTTTAGCCTTGACTTGACGTGACTGCAATATTATGTGTGTTTGGTACGTTTTTGGAGAATTAATAAAAAAATTGTGATTTTTTGTACGAATTATCATGATTGCGTGTGCAGTGATTGGTTATTGATTGATTAATCCAAATGTTAAAAAAATGTTTTTTTTGGTACCACAGTAATTCACGATTTCTTAACCTATGTATTGCATAGCTATTGCTGGTAGATTGGCTGACCAACGGAGATTCTGTTTGCATACAAACGAATCAATTCTACACCCCATATAATATCAGTGCAATTCACTCTCAGTTCATTAATATTCATTTATTCGATTGTCTGATCTAATAAAATGAGACATCACATAGCTTTTGGCACTCTACATTTTCATTCAGGGGATTCTAACCAATTCTTGTATTTACATGCCGTAAGTCAGCCTACATTTAATTCGCTAGTCAGTCAGTCAGTCGCTTTTTCATTCACACACACAACAAATAAATCATGAGCATGACTGACTGCATAATCATGTAGAGTTTGCAATTTCCATCAAAAATGATTATACCTATGGTTAATGGCTCCCTCAGTTGTTTCGCAATATTTCCCTCTCTTTATTAGTAGACTTTGTACTAATTTGTTAATTATATTAGATCATGCATACTCACTTACCAACTACTATTGACTTTTGACAACCACTCAACATAAATTAACCTTTGGTTTTCCGCAAATCTAACGCGTTTGAAACAGTTTTCTCGTCCAATTCCATTTTCACCAGTCATTTAACTTTACCATACGCACACGGAACTTGCGTTGAACTCGAACTCTTTCGTAATTTTTCAAATTATTGTGTCAGTCATCACATTACACGCAAAAAACTGTACGATTTAATCTAGATTCGTTACAAATGTCATACCGCATAATCATCGACAACTAGAATCGGGCTCTGTCATTCATTGTCTTTCTTATGTAACACGATTATGTATATCCTGCCACAATTATATAATTCGACCATTGCCCAGTAGTATAGCAGCCAAAGCTAGAAACAAATTCTAACGCAAGAATTCAATGTGGCTGTAGTTACAGTTTTCAATATGGCAATACAGCAATGATACAACCAACTACTACTGCACTGCGGTTAAGTGATTAATGAAGACAATAGTTTCTCACGTAATTGAAACCATTTACGGAAATCATGACTTCTATAGTTGTATCTCTGTCACACATCGCAGCCTTACAAGACTCTCCGTCCCAACTCTCCACAAAAACTCATCTAGGTGTGAGTAATCTAATTGTTCTGCACTGAAAGAATGACACAATGACCAAAGGGATAATCTGAAATATTGTATAGAAAGCGAAAGTGTGGCTCGAACTCAAAAACTAACTAACTAAACTTATATAATACTACTTAGCTGACTACTAAAGAATTTTTGACAATTCTCTTCCATACAATAATGATGATCCAATATGGCTAACAGGGTGTTACTAACTCGATAATAAAAAGAAGTATTAGTATCGCCATTTTAGTACCACACACAAACAAATATAATATAGGTTAAAAAATTCGGAAATCTCAGTTTGTTGTTGTGTTGTTAGTTTCTAAAGATTCGATTCATTAAACTTGGCGCGTCAATTTCTCCCTTCGCAATCATGATGGCAGCAACCAGCCGGATACAATAAGAAAAAAAATGCGCTCTTGTGTTGACAATAATTAGAGAGACTAGTAATTAATGTTTTCTTCGCAACACAAATTATTATTATCATCATCCCATGTTTGGTTCACTGCTCACGGGAACACAGGACATAAAAAAGAACGTGTAATGCGTTTTTTGTCTGTGTGTATTGTGAATGTGAAGTTTATAGGCACACCCAGCAATGAAGTCCATGTAGGAAGGAAGGAAACAAAAAAACGTACGATGAGAAGCTGATTGTTTTTATAAATTAGTTTCTTTAGAGGCAGTTTGTTAGCTACGTTACGAGTTGTACGAGGGATGCATGTTAAGGGTTGATTTGATGGGAAACTTTTAAAGTTAAGTTGGTTACATAGTTAGTTACAATAGTTAGCAAGATCAGAGGTTGGAATTTAACTTGAATTCAATGAAAGTGACCAGCTGTGACACGTTTTTTCTCAATTTTGTTCAGTAGTAGAAAAAATATTCTCACGTAGGGATCGTTGGAATACATTTTTTATTCATTGTTTGTGCTATTGTCTTGCACAATTTTCTCATTTAGTTAAAAACTTGTCATTTAATTGATTTTCTTAATTGATAATGTAAAAAAATTGCTAAACTTGAGAAAAATGTGAGTTTATTTTGTTCAATATTCACAAGTTCCGACCTTCGACTAGGTAAGACCAAATCAATCGGAACAGCTGTCTAACAAGTAAAGCTATTGAGAATCCTAAATGTTCTTATCATTGTTGTCTGTAAACATAATCTTCTATGGTTGCTGCACGACACCAAAATAGTTCCAATAATGGCTACTGGGCTCTCTTTATTGTTTGTGTTCTGATTATCGTTTTATGAACGCATGACCAAACCATTTATACCTACCTTCTTATATTATACATGCTCTCGAAAACTGAAATGAGAACTGCAGCTGCAAATTCACTATTAGAGAACTCTAGTAAACAAATATGCAAACACAGACACACAAGATTATGATTGTTGATGATGCTTGCAAGTTGTAAATCAATTTATTCGGACGCTTCACCTAACCAAAGAAGGTATGCGTATAATAGGCTGTGTGCTTATCCATAAACAATATTAAGAATATCATCTTAAGCCATTGTTACACTTTCGCTTCATGCTTATACCTAAATTAAAATTGAATTCCGCCTGGGAAGAAAATTAGTGCATTGTTATTGTCATTATTATGTTACGTAGAGCCACATACGCAGCTCATAAAATTTGACATGATAGGAAACATGATTGTCAATAATGAAAAGCCTTCAGTTTGTTTGTGAACCCCCTGCACTGGCATGCACTAGGATTTCTCCACAATACTACTGGTTAGCTAAGTTACTAATTTATGTCATAATCTTTTTCAAATCTTTCGAAACGCTAATTCAAGGTTTTCCCATTGAAACTTCCAACCAACAACTAATTTTTGGGTTTGTTCTTGTTAACAATACTCACGCCTATTAAATGACAGTGATTAAATAGTGACTACAAGTACAAGAAACTGCGTGTAAAAAATTATCATGCAATAATCTTTTATTACGCATTTGAATAAATGCCTTTTTTCGCCACTACCGAAGTCCAACAAGGGTGTGATTGGACACTGTGGTTTCGCTGGTTAGTGAGCCATAGAATATAAAAATGCAAGAGAAAAAATTTCCAATTGTTGCATCACATAGGGTGAGGTATGCACGTAATAGCATTATTATGACTGACTTGATCTTTTCCTTTGATGATCTAGTTCACGCAGTATTCATTATGCATTCAAGTCACAGGGACAAACGTAATATACCAGACAATGCTATCTGCTTCACATTCTTGGATCACACTAACTAACTAACCAACTAATGAACTCAAGTAACTAACTAACTCAAGTGAGGCAGTTTTTAATGAACCCAAAGACTTACAATGTCCACTTTTTAGTTAGCTTTAAACAAACGTGTATACCTGCCAAAATGTTAATGTCATCATAAAAATGCGTAGATATGCTGAACGAAATATATGCTTTTAATCCAACCAATGTATACCCATACCGATTTAAAAAACAAACTCACTTTCATTCGTATACAGTATACACGCATGCAGGTTATATGATTTCTGCTGCTCATGCTTTGAGACTTTTGCGTGGGAACCATTATGCACCAAGCAGCACCTACCATTAACTAACAATGGAAGGCACACAAACAGCAATATCATGATGACTACCCATAACTAATTGACTATGCTACAGAATGACATGTTCGCAGAGAAACAGTTGAAGGCTAGTTCGGCTACTGTCAACGTCAGCTCTTGTGTTTTTATTAGCAAACAAGAGTATACCCGGTTCACATTCACTCAGGGTTTACCTTAAATTCTAACGAGTTTTAGGTTATTGATCAGAGTTGTTGGGACGCCGTGCAAACTTATTTGGTGTCGATAAAATATCTGCTCTAGCAATTTCAGGAGCCAGTTTCCTATGCAAAAACTTTTGGTTCCATTGTTTCTAAAAAATAATTCGGATTTCCAAATCTGAAATCAGTTTGTGTCACAATGTCGGGTTTATACCTCTATTCATTGGTGATAGCCTGTTCCCTCCTATTTCCAGTGGGAATATTAGGCCAAGGGTTTTCCTATTTCTTCCGACCAGACGGAACTTCTCACGGATTTAATGTCGGAGATCCATCAACTCTTCATCGGAATAATGCTCCAGAAGTTTTACAAGACCCGAGTGGGAATGGATTCACTTTGAATCCGACCCTTCGTTTTCACGATCCACAATCTCAACAACACCAGCAGCCTTTGCAGGCTAGACCATCATTCGAAGTCCAAAGAATTCCTCTTCAACAGCACCATCGATTTGAAGAAGAAGATGGGCTGGTTCGACCTTCGTCGACACAACAATCTTATTACTTCAACGGGCAGCAACAGCAGTCACAACGGTCATTATATCAGCCATTTCAAAGTAAGTGTTTCAAAGTTTGTTTGTTTTATTGCTAGAAATGAGAACGTATGAATTAGATATAAAGAGTCGTTGCGTTAATTTATGACAGGCGTTATTTGTTTAGTTTACTTATAATCGCTTAATTTGCATTTCTTGTTCAAGTAGATTAGAACGAATGAGTGAGTAATTATTATTATACTGTCACCTTGACCAAAATGATTTAATTATCTCAGCTCAAAACACGTTCCCAACGCAAGAACCACAACCATTAAACTTTAAATCGAATCAGTTCTACCAACTGGGACCGAATGGAGATGGTTTTTCTTTAGCCTTGGGATTTAATGGGGCAAATAATAGTCCACAACAAAATTACAACGTTCAACACTTTGGATTCCGTCCAGTTGCAGGCCCATTTCCAGGTTTCACTGATCATAATCATATTGATGCCGCGCCCAAGTTGATTTTGAATACTACTGCAACCAAAGCTTCTGAAGGAGCTCTTTTTACTTCGAATTTCTTCCCTGCTGGATCTTTCCAAGCACATTTGAATAAAGCCAAGGAAGCATCTGTTGCCAGCAATAGTGTTACGGAACGGGATGTAGATAAATCTACTACTACTGAAGCATTGCCTACCAAAGCTGCTCTTAAATCTTCTACTTCTGGGTTCCGAATCCAAACTGAACCAGAGGATACAAATCCAACTCATTTGCAATCTTATTTCAAGTTTTCTACTCCTGTTGGATTGTACGGTAATCGGGATGTGTATAATGTTTACACTTCTACCCCACCATCTCCCCCAACTCAACAATCTCATCAATATTCGGTGAACTACGGAAGCCCTAATCCTACTATTACCAGCAATGGAGTCACTCATCATTTGGGCAATGGATTCTTTGGTATGTTCATGGAAAGCTATTTTTTAGTTTTTGGGATGGGTATGGTTAAACAGTTTTCTCATTTTGCCCCATAAGTAATAACTGACAACTATGAAAATCTTTACTTTTCTGGATTCTATTATGAAAATGTCCACTTTTCTGTCTGATTTTAGAATCGTCATTCCCAACGGTTAGCACTGCTCCACAAGTAACTTTCAGAAGCCAACCCGCTACTACTGCAACTCCCCTTCACAACTTTGTGTCCAGTGCACCCATCATTTCTACCACACAAAGTTCAGATAATAACAAACCTATTGAATTGGGTAGACGAGTTGTTATCACAAAGAACGGTCGCCGTCTGGTTCGAGTAAACAGAAAAAGGAGACCCAGGGTCGGGAGGACGCGTCCAAAAAATGAAAAAAATCAGCCGATTGCTACTACTGTTACAACAATCACATCAATTAGTAATGATCCCAAGGATCGAGTAACCACTTACAGGTCAAAGTTCAGATATAATCCTAAGCCAACTACAAGTGTAACTACGTCGTCGTCTTCTGTTGAAGCTCCTATTGATACCAATGAAGATAATAATTCACCTTCAACAGTAAAGCCATTGACGAACAGACGAGCTCAAACCCTTCAGAGGATTATCAGGTTTAGGAAGAAACAGAGGGCGACTGATGAAGACCAATAAATGCTTAGTTTTAGCTTATTGTGTAAATTGACGATAATTATAAGTTACAACGATGCCAAATGTGCTGAATGAACATTAATTAATTAGTTTGCTACGTTTTTTGTACATATGAAAGGTGAATGAGCATTTTACAACATGGTGGGTCAGAGTCAGAGTTAGGTATAAGTATAAATTCAATTCTAGACAAGTGGCGCAATCTGTAATCTTATAGATATACTTGTTTGTTGCATGCAGTGTTTTCACAAGTCGTTTAAAATTTTGTTTTTTTATACTTTTGTTCTTGGCTAGCATGTGCTTTTGTATGTATGCGCTGTATTATTGCAGGGAGGGAGTACAAATAAATTCTTTTGTAATAACTTCGAATCGTTGAAATGGAATTCTAAGTATTAACGATTTTTATTTTCACAGAATAATGAGATTAATTCATACTATTGGCTATTATAGAGTTGGAATGTTTTTGCCATGTAAGAAGAGAAATTTCTGCGTAATTTTTAACATCACTTATGCCAAAATATCGTACTCAGGTTTTCCATCCACAACAGACTTACTGTGTTTGAAATGGATATCTGGTGTCAAGAAATATTTCTGAACTCCTGGATTATTCTGCATTCGGGCTACCCAATCTTCCTATTTGATAAAAGCACAAGCACAGTAAATTACGATAGCTAAAGACGTAATGCTAAACTACTTCTAACGCATTCATATTTACCATTATCTTGATGTCAGGATTTTTTAAATTCTCTTCGTAATTAATCGCAGTAGGGTGGAACATTTTGGTTAGTGGCCGCCGTTCAAACCATGGCCACATCATGAAATCAACCATGCCAGGCTTCTCCGCACCTAGAATTGAAAAACATTAGCTATCCATAAAATCGAAAAGTTATACTTTTATACTATAGGCTGGGCCTAGGCGTGCAAAAATTCCCAGACCTCCAAAGTAGGCAGTTCCCCTTTGTTTCAATTCTTTCCCTAGGATTGCAACATTTTCTTCATATTCGGCTACAAATGCACTCACTTCGCTATCACTAGCTTTACTGTATATAGCACGATAGAATAGTCCGCATAACTGTTTCACACAAATTTACTTAAATTTACTAGAAATAAATTTTATGCACAACAAAATCACAGTTTCAGACCTTCCCAAAGTTCTCCACAAGAAGACGATCTTTAGCTTTCTGAAGAGCACATTTGGAGCATAAAGCATTTCCAGTAGGATAATTCTCGTCCAAAAAGTCAGAAACGATTCCACTATCATATAAGATATCTCCAGATGGTAATTCAATAGCTGGAACTTTACCGCATGGATTTTTTTGCAAATACCAATCTGGTTTACTCGCAAGATTGATGTACACTACATCATACCTGTACCGAACGAGACAGCATTTTTATATTACTTATTTGGAAGTAAATTTGAAGGCAATAAAAAACATACGGAATGTTTTTCGCTTCGGAGACCAAGAGCACTCTTTCAGTGTAGGGACAAAATCTCATTCCATAAATTCGCATTTGGCCTGCCGCAGGAGCGGGGCAAGGTGATCCTGTAGGATTTCAATTCAATTTAAATTAGATTGATACCCACAGGACTTTAGAAACCATTTTACTTCTAATGGACCAATACAAATGAAAAAAATTTACGCTGCTTTACCTTGTGCGCAATGTTTTGCACTCATTTTCGCATAGACTGATCACTAGTTAATTTGCTTTTAACTTGTTTTCCATAAGAAAGTCTGAAAGATTTCAGCTGCAAGACTCAAACGTCAAATCACGAATTTAGCACTGGAAGTTAAATCTCTGTGCAAAGCGGCATTGGCTGAACTTTATGGCTCAATCGTTTTCATTGGGTACAACAGGACGCCATTTTTGCAATCAAAATCAAACATGATAATATTGACTACATGATATCGATGATTTGACGCCAAGTCAGTTTGGCAGCCATGTTGCAATTAAACGGGCCATCGATTTTTGGCACTCATTAAAAATATTACCGGGAATACGAATCCATCCAAATTTAGTAAGTAACTGTAATGCAGTCATGTCATATATGCATATATCACCTGTGTTATAATATTTTATAGACCTATTCCCCAGTAAAATACAATGAATTGGGTGAATTATAATTTACGCTGGAGTTTTATTCCCGAATTTAAGGTACAAGCATCTAAAAATTAAATTCCAAAATATGAAGTTGTTTTTCGTTTGACTGTACACATTTTGCTGGGAATTTGAGAATGATTGTTCGATTTTAGGTAAGAGTAATTATCGTAGTACACATCAACAAAATAGTTTCAGTAACTTTCATAAAAACAGTGTTTATTAACGCAATCGTAGCAGGAGAGAGAAAAGGTGTTTCAAACAATTATAGACTTGCAAGTCATTATTAAATTCTCTGACAATGTGAGATCAAAATCGATTTAATCTGAATCCTACTCAACATACCGATAACAATTGAGTTTTTTTTGGATAAGCATTAATTCAAACGTCATATTGTTCATTTCATTACGTCGTCTAATGCGTCTTGAGAGCAATCTGGGCGTGTGTTTTTCACAATGAAGGCGATTCAAAAAAGCAATGGTCATCTACAAATGCTTAAGTAGAGAGGTAGCACATTAACTAACTTATGTCGTCTTATATGCATAGCATTAGCTTATCATATTATTGATTGAGAATATTTGTTCATTGTCGAAAAGAAAGTGGGGACGAATTTAACTTATTGGATCAAAGTTGCTGTTATTGCATTGGCCCGCAATAATACTCGTAATATTTTATAGCAGCACTTCATATTATCCTTGTCTGAGAGTTTTAAAGCATATTATTATAGGAAGGCTTGCTTTTGAACTACTTTTTGCACTCTACATATAACATTTTTTATTTATTACTGGCTGTATGAAGCTTCGGCGGGAAAAATTCATGTGAACAAACTAGCTAGCAACTAATTAACTAATAAGCTGAAGTTGTATTATCATAATATCTTGTCTTTTCATCCTTGGTTGGGCTAAATTTAGAGAATCATTCGTAGTCGTTGTATTCCTAGGGTTATTGTGATTGAGAACAGTATTTGAAGTAGAGTGAAATGTTGCCTGTGCAATGTGTTGCCTTTTCCGCAATCTTGACGCAGATCTTCTTCCTAAAGTACAGATTTAAATTTAGGTAAGAAATACTGTACATTTTTTCGTATTTTTAGGCTTAGTTAGCAATAAGTGATAAAAGAATGAGAAAATTTTTATTTACCGCAATGTTAAACTTCATGCATGGAACATCAGGATGTTTCCTATGAAGAGGAATGTATGGGACTCTGCAGATTTGTGCGACAGTTGGATTCATTCGTGAAAGGTTGTATAATTCTTCTTCCACTGGATATTGGATTTCTCTGCCTCGCAGGCTCAATCGATATGCCCGTGAGCCGTGCTCACAAAGTCCATCAGTCATTACTATAAGTAAGTTTGTTCCATTTATTATGTGCACCCCATAAAACCTGCGAGATAATAATCATACAGTTAAAAAATATAATTGAGATTGTTTATCGCTCGAAATACAAATAACGCACCCGATATTTCCAATATCATCACAGTCTTCGATTATGCCCGAGTGAAAGCCATTCAAGTATAGTTCAGGGTAATATCCACGACCATACGTGTATAAAGTATGCTCTTTATGGCAAGGTCTTAACCTAGTTTTATCAATCGCTGCTAATTCTAAAAAGGGTTGCCAGTTTGGATTGTCCATGTATTCATTTTGGAGCTCTTCATCGTCTTCAATCACACTAGGGTCTGGGAAAACTTAATATTTTAATTTAATTTCTGTTTTGTGGGCCTGAAATTTTTTTGTAGTTTAAAGCAATAATTACCAGCTTGAGCCCATGTTTCTTTAAAGTTAGAGGTCATCAGCATTGCTACCCACAGAAGTTTTCCCAATAGCCAGAGGAAAACATTTTTCAAGTGAACCAAAGGCTGTAACAGAAAATACTGTTTTATTAATAAATAGTCTTAGTCTCTACAAAGAGAGCATTAAGAATTGTACTATAACATACGGATGAAAGAAATCCAGCACCACCAAAATCACTCAAGGAATGTTTACAAATCCCTTGATAATCTGCTACTTTTACTTTCTTGTATATTTCTTGCTCTACCATCTTCTCCATGACACGGCCATCGATCTCGCCAAAAAATAGACCTTTCAGTAAACAAGAAAAATCTCGGTAAATGGATGTTCATATTTGTTTTTATGTTTCTCTTTCATTTCAAAGCATCAAAAAGGACATATTTTTTTACATACCTGCATCTTGATGGCGAGACGAAGCAATAATGATTCCATTATCATCAATAATATAGCAATTCATGTTACTTAGCTCATTTTTAGGGGATGCACATGGATTGCAATCTATTCCAGGCGAACACTTAATGTCCAAAGAGATACAATTTAGTTTTAGTTTACACAATTTTCATACAGTTTAGTAACTGGTAAACAAATACACGTTTGAAAAACAACTCACCTGAGAAGTGACATTCCAGAATCTATCTGTAAACTTTTTATGCGTCATTTGAATCCCAGTGACTGCTGCTGGTGCAAATCTTTCATTTCTGTCTACAAATATAGCTCTTGTGGCCGTTAAAAGAGCGTCATCTCGAGTTCCAGCATCATATGGAACTGCTACTACATAGCTGCTTCCCCGATCCAAGTAATATCGATCTACTGCTCTTTTGTACCAAGATTCATCTGTTGCACGTGGTGTTTCTTCATAAAATGGACTGCGAAAAATAGGGAATATTTAAGTTAGACATTTTTCTGGGACTCATAATTGATCAGAATAATGTGGAATTCAACACATAGTACATGAAAGTTGCTGAACGAGGCATCGGATTCTCAAATTCAATCCATCTTGTAAGTCCACTTCGTGTTGAGATGAAGGCCACAACTGCGCTAAGTGCTTGCACAAACTGTCTGGAATGAACAGGAAGGAACAAAGTTTCAGCAAATGATTATAGACCACAAAATAGTAGTGCAGGTCCATGTAAGGTAGTGCATGTGAAAAATTTTGAGATGTGAGCATGTGAAAAATGTCCAAAGGCGAGCAATAATGCAGCGAATTTGAAAAGAGAGTTCGGTATTAATAAAAAGTTAGTTGGTTATTGTGTGGTGACAATAAAAGTAAAAGACTGTGATTGTTCAATTGTGCTTTTACCTGACGATTTGCATACGCATAAATACGCGCTACCTCTCTTTTTGCATTAAAATCATTTGATATATTTTTGTGATTAATTGATTAGTGCACACAGTATTAAATATTAGTATCTATAATAATAATTCTGCATTGATTAACTTACTTATTCAAGACTTCTAGTTTGTGAATATTGAATACTTGTGTAATATTGGCATCAAAAACCAGACTTTGAACGAGTTCCTTGTCACCTATAAGAAGTTCAAATTTTTTAAGAAATTCTAACATTTTAATTTGAACTTTTTCGTTCGCATACATGAGTATATATCCGAGTCAGTTCTACGTGCACGGAACTTGGTATTCCTCCAGGACCAATATTTGTCAGCACTTCTCCGCTTCTTTAGGAAATACAGCAAAATATCCTCTGGGCTGTTCAAATCGGTCATATCGCCCTTGATCATTTCACAATACTCCCAATCGGGGTTCAATCTCCATCTACGAGGTTCACTTGGTTGTTCCAAATATGAAAGCCAATCTGTATTCGCTAATCGTAGCTCAATCTCCCCTTTCATATAATATTGCTGATGTGATGGAAGTGTTATTGCTAGCGTGTATTGTGATGAGTTTATGCGTGTGAAGGCGAATGTCTGAGACATGGTTTTGACTCTTCCCTGTGAACAAAAAACAAACATTTCTGTCCGTCACTCTAACTTTACTTGCATAAAGCTACCCAATTAAAAAGCGCTTACATATTTCTCCTCGGGAATTCTCATATCCATAGTCGCTTGTCCCACCTGCCCAATTTCTATATCTATCATTTGGTTTCGCATCTGAAAATGCAAATAATATACACTGTCATACATTTTGAGAAACAGTTTTAAGGATTTTTTTTAATTGGTGAAAATTACAACTTACAGTCATAAGCTGCTCTCCAAAATTTCTGTACGCTTCATCAGAGTCTACTAATTCGATTTCTGAGAGGTCCACTGAATTATAGTTTGGTTTCAAGAGATCATCAAACTAAAAAAAGTCATAAACTTTGTGATTATGTTAGTCTCAAACTTGGTATCACTATTTCATTCGATTATACACTGCTAACCAAAGGATCCCATCTAGGATGCATTATTATAAATCCATTCTGTGTAGTAGCAAAGGCATAGCCATTGACACCTAGCCGAAACGGAGCTGCTAAGTTTTTGAGCTGTTGTATGGGAACATCCGTGCCCACAGCACCCAATATGCTGGCAATTTTATCCTGATACATTTAAATCAGCATTAAAATTCCAAATTTTTACAAAAATTATTATATTCTTTGTTAATACAAGCAGTAAGCTGTCGGTGTTATGTTTTTTCTTCGATGGAACAACCCACATATTCACACACTATAACGTAACAACACACACATGCAAATTATGACATGCATTTTTTAGCTATATTACATCAGCAACATATTTAAGCGAGCATTTACAAGATAATCTACTCAAGTGATTATTTTTTTTGCAGCGACAAAAGCGTGGCTTTTCAGCAGCGTTGTGTGAAAGTTTTAATGTTGCACACCATGTAACTAACTAACTGAATTGTAAGTGATCTATGAGGATTACACAACTCCTATAGAGTTTGGACAAAGGACTAATGACACGAGACACACTAACTAAATATACTATTGTATAATTTCAACTACTGACTAAAAACATTAATTGTGTGTTATTGTTAGTCTTTAGTTGGAGTCAGTGATTGCTCAGCATTGCGAAGGAAGTAAAGTAGTAGTGTGACGGAGCATGTTCTGTACATTAATTTACAAATAAGAAAGTATAACTAAAAGATAGTAAGTAAGTAAGTTAGAAACTATGTTATTAATGGTCTACCTTTCACTACCTACGAAGTCCTACGCATTACATGATTAAAACTACGGGTAAGTTGTAAACCCCCTACCTTTCCATCATCAAATTCATCAAATTCCTCCTCCTCAGCATAAGGATGTAGTTGGTCCTCGTACTTTTCAATGAACATCGTGTGAGAAAAAGTGCACACATACACGCACACAGGCACACACATAGACAGAGTTGTAGAAGGAGAACCAAAAAACCAAAGGAATAACAAGAATAACCGAATGAATGTTGGAACCAATATTTAAAAGGAATGATTATATAGTAATAATAATGAAAAGGAACAAAAATACACAGAAAATCACAAGCATCAATCATGAAAGAGTGACATAGTGTAGAAAGACAGTGAAAGATCAAAGATTAACAATATATTGATTTCATGTGTCATGTAATTTGGTGTAAAAAGTATAACATGGGAATTTTATTTGTTCCGTTTAGAGCTTGCAATGAACGCACACACACACACACACTTACTTTTCTTATTGTCATGTTTCTTTGATCAAAAACAGGCATCGAGGCTGACACCATGAATTGAAAAGACCGTTCTGGGCCCCATCGGTTTAAATTTGCCTGAAAAAATAATTAAATGAGGTAAATCTCTATCAGCGTTACCGTTACCCCAAATTAAGTGATAGTTATACATATAATTTAGCAACTAACTTGTCTAATTCTTTCCTCTTTTGCTAGTTCACTTCTCACGTAATGCTCATCTGGCTCAGCCATACCAAACTCCAAGAATCGTGCCACTTTTCTCCCAGCTATTCGTTTCTTCTCATTTGGAGCTTGGTCTTGAACGTAAAATTGTTCACCAGTTCCATTTGCTAGTCGTCGCAAAAAATCTTTATACCGTTGACTTCGCTGCCATTGAAGTTCTGAGTTGTATTTGGTCCATAGCCAATCTGTCTCATCCACTTTCTGAAGTGCAAAAAATATTTTGGAAATTTGCAAGTTTTATCAAAAATGTAATACTGATGATATGTGACACTTCACTTACTGCAATATGAGCATACACATTTGTCCAAACCACAGCATGACTTTGCTGCATAACCATAGGACGACTCATGATATTCAAGTATCTCAAAACTTTATCTTTTACTTCACCTTTAGTTGTCACTCGAGCGTAATAACCTAAAATTTTCAAACCATACAAAAAAGTATTATTAGGTAACCGAATCAGCCAAATTTCATGCTGAATTAAAATATAAGATCTTAGTTAGTTACAAATAATCAGTGATGTGAGTTAGCCCTGCTCCGAGCACGAAACGGGGAGGAGCTGGACCATATTTTTAACCGTATGAAGCAGAGCAGATAACAATTTCTAGGAAACTAGAGCAGGGCTCCAAAATTTTTTAGGACAAGGGAGCGGAGTGGAGCTCAGACAAAACTTTCATTACTGAATTTAATGATTTTAACACTTCGTGTATAATTACACAGTGAAAACAATCAGTTGTAGTTTGATTTGATCTATGCAGGAAAAATTACGCGAAACAAAGAAAGAGTTACTGAGCATGCGCAAATTGAAATCTATTGTTACTACTATTTCGTTTTGCTAAACTTTAGTAGTCCAGCAGTAGCTACCTATTTTTTTGTATTTTTTTGCTGTTGGTAATTAACCAATAAAAATGTAATTATTAAATGAAATACAGCACATAATTTTTTCACCTTTATTTGCACAAGCCATCCATTTGACTTCCCTGTAGTCAGTAACTTCTCTGCCAACTAAATAAGTGAAAACCCTGGTTGCAGCATGTTGATTTCTAGTGGCCCAAAGCTCATCGAAATATTCTGGAGCTCCATCAGTGATCAGCATAATGGCCTCATTGCACTGTGCCGAGTCCCGCATAGGCTTTTCTCGATGCTGTATCACAAGTGAATTCAACTAGAATGTAAAAAAGTTGGTTTGCTACTTGATAAGGTTGAATGACAAAATTGACGAACCTTTTCCAAAACATCAAAAGCCAGTTTAAGTGCTTCAGTGAAATTTGACACTCCCTCTGTTCCTTTTTGTTCAAGTGCTACTTTGAACTCGCGAATATTATCCATATTGGCCTTAATAGTGAAAGTTTACCATTATTAGTTAGTTTTACAGCTTAAATACGTACTTGCTTTTGGATCCATTATAAAGGCTTAGAATTAGGATTCACTAACTTGAACTAGTTGATCTTTCGTATAACATGGCACAACTGGCAGGGCGATTTCAGAAAAGTTGAACACGTTCACAAAGTCATTTTCGGTTAATGTATCTAAAATTGAGCCGACTACAAGTTTAGCAATTTCACGACGCAAGCCCATCATGGATCCTGATACATCGTACAGAATGACAAGATTTTTGGGACTGTTTGCTCCTCGTGTATACCATGGACGTAAACGGCAGTCAAATAAGTCAGGATTTTCTGGATTCCAGTTGTCATTTGGCCATTTCATTGCTAAATATACAATTAAATGAAAGAATAATTTAAACCCAAAATTTTTGTGCTTCGTAAATTTTGTAGTCTAGCCTAACCTGGATATTGTCTATAGAATCCAATAGAGCTGCAGAAATACTGCCACAGTAATGTTGGATTTTCTTCATAATTAGCTTTAAATACTTCGTCTAATCCGGCAGACCATTGTATTCCATCTCGAATGTCTGCCCCTAAAATCGAAATAAGAGAACAGTAATTAGAAGATTCTGTAATGTGTAGTCTACGTTAACAAATATATTTTATTACTTTTGTCATAAATGGAGCTAGGAACATGTACAGCACTATAGTTGAAGTTGACTTCAGTTTTAAAACGTTGGTCCTGTTTTAAATCAATAGGAATTGAAAAAGGGTCTGGTTTCGCAGTTTTCCCAAGCTTTTTGGCATTCACATATACTGGCTCTGGATCAGTTTCGATTTTCCCCAATTCTACATTCACATGATGTTCCAATGCTTTTTCTTCTGCCCAACTTAATGCTTTCTGTTTTTGGAAAATAATGAGGATTATAGAACACTCTTGGTTTAGCAGTTTCCTGATTCTAATATTATATCTATTCACAAACCCGAATAGATGTAATCCTGTCTTCGAAAACGGACTGAATATTTTCACCCAAACGGGCTACAAGTCGGGTTAGATTGTGAGGTCGTACTTCGATGTTGCTCCCTTGAAACCTCTACATTTTATGGATGAATTAGCAATATTTTTCCCAGCTCAACAATTTCTTACAAATTATTTTAAAATTTTACCCTCTGCATTTCCGTATACTTCGTAATAATATTTGCATAATCAAATATCTGTTGTCCTATCACATCGCTCCATATCTTCATCCTGCAAACAAAAAAAACAAGCAGTTGCAGAATATCCTCACCTAAACATTTAACCTGCCAAACCATATAACTTACTGATCTCTAGATATTTTATCGTTGTCCAGTCTAGCATGACTTAAGCCAATGAAAACGAACCAAAAAACTTTCATTTTCACAACCAAACCTTATCCCCTAACGCTGTTATTCACGACCACCTCGTGCATTATTACTATGAATCGCCATTAGTGTCCACAAAGACAGGCTATTCAAACATTACACTAGTTTACCCTTATGCATTTCGCTTCGTTTTTAGTCAAACTGAAGATTTCAATAATTACTGCATTATTGCACCAAAATACTAACGATCGATACTAGCCACGCAAGCTCACTCCCTCAATCCCATGTTCAAATGTAGACCAAAAATGTTTGTACGCGAAGCCCAACTTTTTATCTGCATGCACTCTGGATCTGCACTCCAGTCGGATTGGCTCGGTTCTTACAATATAAATATGGCTTTCCCTGTTTCGTACAAAACTGCAGCAATCCTCAAAGCGGGAACATTTTTTGCATGTTTTACATTAGTTGGCTCACCTGTCTACATTGTAGTACATAATATTTACATCTCAGTCCAACATTCTTTAATATTTCGGATTCGGTACATTTCGAATACATTTTTTATAATTAGTAAACAATAGATCATTTTTCACTGCTACTATATGTGGTAACTAATTAAATGGCGACAGTTTATAAACTACTGTGGCTGCATATAATGCCATAGATTCCTAACCAAAGGCTGGCTTAGATTTCTGTGCATTTTGATTTTTGTGCCTATGTTGCAAGCATACAATAGTATAACACATAGCAGACTGCGTACAGAGACTTGTTTACATCAACATTTGGAGTTCGAAGTTCGTTTAACCTTGAGTACTACTAGCTGTCAGTCCAATGTATGAAGAACTGTTCATCAGCTGAATGGAAAAGATAGTTTTGTGAGCTGATGTTGTAAAAAAGGGTTTTGATAAAAAAAAAACTGACAATTTGCGAGTTCTTTTCTGTGCTACAGTGAGATGAATGAATCGGTACAGTTGCCCTCTGGTAGGTTAATAATCTTGAATGTAATTTACTTAGATTGTTCATTGAACTACAACTAACTAACTAACTAGTGGAAATTTTATATTTGATAATAATTTGTTACAGAACCAGTTTCATTCTTCAACTTGAAGTGAATTGAGTGTGTTTTGAAACGCGGTTGATTTGTTACCAGTTGAAACTAAAATGGCCAGCAGGACAGTTCAATCATGTTTTCAAATAGGGAGGAGAATGGGGATGGGGTGTAGTGTAAAAAACTCGAGGAATTTTTCGACCACCAAATCCATGTATGGTGCTTATTCTTCTCCCATGCCGGATAATTATTACACGGACGAGCAAAAGGAGATGCAAAAGACAATGCGAAAAGTATGAGACTTTTACAACCAAAATTTAAAATATTTTTTGATTAATTGAACTACAATTAATTACGTTTTCTTGTATTTATAGATTATTGATACTGATATAAATCCTTTTGTTGAAGAATGGGAAGCAAAAGAAGAATTTCCTGCTCATACGCTGTTCAAAAAGCTTGGAGATGCAGGATTCCTGGGAATCGATAAACCCACTGGTGAAAAAATTTATATCCGTACAAATTTTATATGTTATGGTAGCTAATTTTTGCTGATTTTTTAAATGCATTTTTAATCGTAGAATATGGAGGACTTGGACTGGATTTTAAATATGTCGCAGCAGTTTTGGAAGAGATGGGGTATATTACATGTGCAGGTGTTCCAATGGTATGTGCTTTATGCTGACTGAATACTGTATTACATGATTTTAGTAATTGATATTTATGTCGTACAAAAAAGGCTATGGGAGTGCAAATGACAATGACTCAACAAGCTTTGAATCAGTGAGTGAATTGATCCACACAATTTTTAATAAACTTTGGGGTTTTGTATTTCAAATTCTAATTCATTTTTAGATTCGGAAGTGATGAGCTCAAAAAAGAATTTATGATTCCTTCAATAGCTGGTGATTATGTTGCTTCCATAGGAGTCAGTGAACCATCGGCTGGATCAGATGTAGCTGGCATTAAAGTATGAAACAAAATGATGTATGATTAGTGTGTGTAGTGCTGTGAATTTTTTTAATTCACTCAATTTTATATCTGTTAACTTTTCAGACTACAGCAGTTCGTAAAGGAGACGATTTAATCATAAACGGCCAAAAAATGTGGATAACAAATGCTTTGCAAGCAGATTGGATTTGCTTGTTGGCCAATACATCAACTGGCTCACAATACAAGAATAAATCTTTGATTTGTGTTCCCATGAATTCCAAAGGTGATTTCACAGCAGCATGAATCATAAATTATTTTGAGGGGGAAAACTAGTATTCATTGAATGAACATTTCTATGTACAGGAATATCGAAGACAAAAATTCACAAAATCGGTAATCACTCATCAGACACTGCTCAAATATTTTTCGAAGATGTGAGGGTTCCATACAAAAATATTATTGGGGATGAAGGAGCTGGATTCTTTTACCAAATGTTGCAGGTGAAGTGATCCTCTCGTTATAATTAAGACTCGAATTTTAATTCTTTCTTGACAACAGTTTAACAGTTCAAGTAATTTGATTTGGTTCCAGTTTCAACAAGAACGACTTGCGGGTACCGTAATGACACTAAAAGGTCTAGACAATGTACTTTCTGAAACAATAGAATACACAGGAACTAGAAAGGCTTTTGGAAAGTCGATTCTGGAGAATCAAGTCGTATATTTTCGATTGGCAGAGTTAGCTTCAGAAGTAGAAGCATTGAGAGCTTTAACATACTATGCTATAGGTAAAAGAGAATCAATATTCTGCTCATATGATTGCTCTTCAAAAACTGCAACTATGTACACATTCTGTGATTTCAGATCAATTCTGTGCTGGTGAAGATGTGACAAGATTAGCTTCCATGGCTAAATTGAAGGCGGGTCGTTTATCTCGAGAAATAGCTGACAGTTGTTTGCAGTTCTGGGGTGGAATGGGCTATTCCAGGGAAACTTCCATATCTCGATTCTATCGAGACCAAAGACTTTTGTCAATCGGGGCTGGAGCAGATGAAGTCATGATTGAAATTATTAGCAAATTGATGAATATTTCTCCTCGCAAGAAGTAGTTTTGTGAGTGAATTTTTGTTGCATGCACCCATACATAAAACGATTTATTTTTCGAAAAAGTTGTGAGAAGTAGAATTTTCACCTATTAGTCCTATTTTAATAAACTTTGGACAATTTATTGCTATCAACTATTTATATATATATTTATATATTTATATCTATTTATATATATCAACTATTTATTGCTATCAATTATTTGTGTGAGAAAGGGTTGCTATTCCTTGTTGCATATGTACTTTTCTTAGATTTTCGTTTTTATGCTCTTTAAGCGTATAAATGTGAGGAAAACTACCCAAAAAAGCCAGTTGTTAAAACCTATATAGTCCTATCCCTTCTTTTACAAGAATTGAAAGGTTCAATCCCATGTGAACAAATCATCATGACTGTTACACGACTGTCACTTGCATACTGTAGATAATAACAGAAGACACAAAAGCGTGTGCTTTGAATGAAAAACGTCTTGTCAAAACTCTTCCTCAAAATGTTTGACTACCGCAAATGAAAAACTAAGTTCTCCAGCCAAACCAGTCCATTTACTTACAACAAACCTCAAGTTTCCATAATCGACAATAATAAAAAATGTTCCAACATCACATGCACAGTTAAACACACTACATCATTTCTCCTCGTACTAATTTGTTCAATCAGTCAATAAATAAAAGAACTCAAAATTCCTTTCAAGTCAGGCAAAGTCCAACCAGACAAAGAAAATACCTGTCACAACGACAGGGAAATAATATTGGCCGCATTCAATCAGAACTGGTAGAGCGGCCTAATGTAAACGGTAAATTTGAGATGATTGGAGCCCAATTTATGTTGATAAAATTGGATGCTTTTACTTACGATTGAACCATGCCTACACTCCTCAAATACAAAAGCAAGCAGTATATGGTAGTAGTAATCGGCATTCGGAATACATGTCTTGGTTTTCTCCCTGCATTTTGTGTGGTATGCTTTGGTTAGTTACTGCTTACTCAGAGCCAGAGAAAGCACATAGACAAAACAAACTGACTGAGGTTTCCATTCACGATTCACTTTATGTGCTCACCACAAAGACACACCGACTCCACATCATTTCTTGTTCCCAATTCTCGTTCTCACAAGTTTAAGAGCTGATGAAATCAACCCGTGTGTGTTCAAAATCATTTCCGTGTACTTATTGAAGCCGTATGTACGTGCTGTAGTTAGGTTTCCTGTGGTGAATCATTTTCTTCAAACGACGCTGGTCCATGCTCATAATTTGTACAACATATCCTCTTCATACATATTTCATGGGTTTTCTGTGCCCATGTTGACTTTCATCCGATTCCAGGTGGGCTGTGTGGCTCCAATATTGAACATGAAGCGTACCCCATAAGCTTTCAGGGTATGCACAGAGACATAAACTAATGTGACGATTTCAAATCTGCTGATACCGGTTTCTCGAAAGAAAATTGCTCTAGCTTTAGTTAATTATAGTTTGTACTTGAGTGTAAGAAATTGGGTTCCAAAATAGCAGTTAGAAAAGAGCGCAATTCTTTCCCATAAATTGACTAGACAGCCATGCAAAAACTCTGCAAACAGGTTCTGAGACAAAATTTTAATGGCAATACTGTAATGATAAAAATGTTTTATAACCTATGAAACCGACCAGACTGAATTTTTTTTAATTTGCAAATGTCTACCGGTAGACTTGCCCCAGCTCACTCACTCACTCAGCAAGTAATCAACTTTTATGAGATGAGCGAAACTAGTGTAGTAGTTTGATAGTAAATGCATAGTATACCTTCCTTTTAATGCCGTGGGTGGTAGATGTCGGTTAGTTTAAGTAATAATAATTGAAGCTTCACAAGTTTTCAGCTCTCACTAAAAATGTAGATTTAGCTAATTATCGGTGATAAAATTTTCAGCACGTAATGAATGAAGGGAGACAACGTGTAGTGAAATTTGGATCCTTGTTAATGTTGCAAGTTGCTAATTGAAGTGACATAAGTCTTCAAAGTTTGGATGGTGAGAGATACTTTCCTGGGAGCGATAAAAAAGTTGGAATTTTTCCCACTTTATTTTTATGATTTCTCTACGTATTTTAGACGGGCATAAGTCTTACTTTCTACTATTACATATTCCAATGGATTCCTGAAACATTATAGTTCCCATGTCTTTTAAGGAATGTTCTCCATGGAATAAAAAAATCGTATTTCCATTAATTATACGTCCCATTTCTGCCTTTAAATATATATTTTATTGTTAACCAGTTTCAGTTTTATTGCTTGTTTAGTCCGACTAATGAGGACAAGTGAGCGTTTCTTTGTGAGCACGATCATAATCATACTTGAGAAATAAAAAAATGAATAAAAAAATATGCACGTATGTTTACTTACTTTTGGGAACCCTACAGAACGTAAATACGAAATTGAACCAAATGATGATAAACATCCCAATATGGCGTAGTTTTTATTTTGGGTTAATCTTAAATATTACAGTCAGAGTAGATTAGAAGCTGGAATTTTTTTTATTTGCTAAAAACTTTTTGGTAATTTTTATGTCGCTCAAAAAAAATATCCTAAATTGGCAAATATTGAATTCATTTTATTTTTAACGGCAAAAAATCAAGTGTACACACACACTGCGTGGGTGAAGAGCGACCTTTTTTTATTATCAAACGCAGCATCGAGTGTATGAAAAAAAAGGAATTGACTGGCTCACTTCCGTTGACACTGCTACTACATTCAATTCAACGAATTGTCAACTTCAGTGAAAAAAGCTGCCAAATGTGAAGTTCCGTTCACTCTGCAAATAAAATTTTCAAACGTGACTATGAACTCTCACTTCCGTACCTTTTTAGTATAGTATTATGTTTCATCTGCGACTGACTGGAGAGGTTTTGTACCCAACATACGCTTGTTATACAATGGCAAATTAAACCAACATCTTTTTACTGCTAAATTGCCTCATTTCTCTTCCCAATATTTATGTCACATGTAAACTCATAAATTCACTTAAGAAAAGTTCTCACTTCCCAGGAATTTTATTACGAATGAAACCAGAGCCCTGACAAAAAAAACGTGGGCGGAATTGTACCACTGATTAATGTATATTTACCTTCTCAAGTAGACGCGGGTTAGCATTACGGTTTACGTCTCTGAAAACAAAAGAAAAAACTCATTTGAATACGCTGAAATTCTTAATGGATTGAATTTCTGACTAGTAGGAACAGAACACTATACCAATGATCTTGGATATAAAAAGCTGCACAGATTTTGGCACCCCAAATCTCAGTTTGCTTGCATAAGTAGTCTACTTGTATAAATTTGTAACCGCAAACTTCATTATATACATAATAAATGGGTTCAAAATGGAAGCTGACATTGGTTTCTAGAATTTTGTGACACCAACAAATCCTTCCCACAATGTAACTATCCTACATAACTAACCAAATGTACGGCGGGCTAAAAGCCGAGCAGTTGAGAATTTCGAGTATAATACATGGAGAAAGCTTTCTCCATGTATCATATAGATTTCATATCATATAGATCATATAGATTCATATAGATTCAAAATTTGACATCACGCGATCCATCAATACGGAGAGAGAAAATCCCTTTACCTGATTATATTTTCCCGAACTATTGTAATCCCCGAAAACTTTTTCTACCTATCTGGTTATTATGGTAAGCATATCATCATGATACTCGACTCGCACACAAATCCAGGTTCCATCCAGTGAGTACATAAATATTTGAAATGGAGATTTCGTCCAGAGAGTGAACACACATGTCTATGTATGCGTAATGTTAGTGAGTGAGAGAAAACCCAAAACCATCCTCTACACTTTTTTCTACCTGGCTGACATTTTCACGTTTTAATACCCACAAGGCTTTTAGTAAGCCAAATACCACCGTCCGCCTACATGCCTATCTTTTTGTGACAAGTAGTTGTGCAATGTAAACTTACCTACAAAACTTAATGGGTTCTATGTAAATGAATCCTCCAGGTGCTTAGTCATGTGTACTGACCTTGTAGATAGATTACTTAAGAATAATACTTGTATCAACGTATTCAAAATTTCACGTCTCTTCAGTCACAACACAAGTGGCAATTTTAGTTTTCACTCAAACTGGAATTAAGGGGAATTTTACGCTGAGTTTAAATAGCATCTCAAGAAAATAATAGATTCCGCAACTGCAACTACAAGCACGAAACGGGGTATGAATTTTGTCTCTCTGAGCAGACAAAAGTAGCATAAGGTAACAAAGCTTCCAGTCGAACACAATGCATAATTATTTTTTCAATTTTTAAATCAACTACCAACTGACTTACGGTAATATTCCCAATTGTCACTTAATTACACTATAACCCTAACTTTTTCGAAAAATAGATTTTCCAAAGCAATCAAATGTGAAAATTTACTTTTTGCTATTTAGGGTTAGATCGCTTTAACTTCGATTTGAAATAAATTTTCACATTTTATTCCGACAGAATTTTTTTTTAATTTGAGCTCCATCATTTTTAAGATATTATGTTACGGTTTTTATGACTTAACTCATAGCTCACAAGACGCCGTACAACATTTCTTGATATGAATTGCCGTATGAACATCACTCGAAAAATTTATTACCTGGCTTTGAACTAACTTCAAAGAATTTTACGTGGGTAATGTGTATCGTCAGTATCGTGTTAGTTGCGTTTTCTAACTCCACACAATTCAGTGGTATTATATGCTGTTTCGTTTTATTACGAAGCCGAAGGCTGAGTCAGGTAATTACCAACGGGAGCGCCCTATGCTGCACATGTTAAAGCTAAAATAACCTGAAAACGCAAGATGAAATTTGTGTTAGTAAACTCTGTTTGGAACGGGGTAAAAGTTGTGTGCGCAGTTTTCAGACAGGTTTTAGAATAACCCCAACCGTGACCAAAATGGTTTAATTTTGTA
>Ga0210040_10001342_pt1 | contig 37584 bp, 20 predicted proteins | sample CryGeyCG12114_NA_FD_185462 | JGI IMG/M metagenome (GOLD analysis project Ga0210040, IMG submission 185462) | Groundwater microbial communities from aquifer - Crystal Geyser CG19_WC_8/21/14_NA (SPAdes) (version 2) | ecosystem: Environmental > Aquatic > Deep subsurface > Groundwater | place: USA... | reverse complement strand
CAAAAATATTTGCAAAAAGGAGCGGTAGGCTGGGCAACATAAATTTTCGGAATTTTTGTCATCAATTGTTTGTTTGTGATTGTTTGAGAAACAAACATCGGAGTACTTTTTTTGCACAGCCACTCATATCCTATTGTTTTAATTACAGCCATGCTGGGCATATAAAATATGCATGTATTACTCATTTGGAAACAGTCACATCGCTTCCTCACGCTGTTTCCATGTCTCATAATCATAATCATTATAATGGCTTGAGTGACTGAAGAATTTTGCGTGACAAGCACAACTTCTGTAGGAGCAAGAGTGGTTATAGCTTTTACAGAACAAGCAGCTTTCTAAGTAAGTGGCTTTTCCGAAGCTGTTCATCCATAGTAATAGTAACTCCATGTACAGGTACCCACTACCTAGTTAGTTAGTTAATTAGTTAGTTAGTAGGCCTATATGCAGATTATTGGCACACACGTTCTCGACAAATGGACACGGCAAGTGCTAATCTTGTTAAGTTACAACATTAGTGAGTAGTATCATGTACAATTACTTATTTTCGCATTCACAACATTGATACCATAAAAAGCCAGAAATGGCTGCTGCCAAGTCCAGTATTAATTTATTAAGGGAATTTACTAGTTAGTTTAGTTAGTTGATTGCATGTTAGTCTTTCTTTAGTTCTTCCCCGCATTGTTATTATTAATATGTGCAGACTATGCAATCTCGTTCGTATCGACGAAGACGACGCCTCTTAGTGAGTCTGTTTGTTAGTACAACTTTCTCTATCTGGATGAATTCAAGCACATGAAAATGCTGACAGCTGCCAAAAAGGAGTATCGGCTCTTGTTCTGATAGCAACTTACGGTGTCATTAACTTTTCTACTACGCATTACTATAGATGTACTACATTACGCATTTTCTGGTGGTAAAAGCTTAAAGACTTATATATACATTGCCACACAGCGGCATATCAGCTTTTTGGTGCATATACGTACTATATGTAGATGAAGAAGCAATTATATGTAAATAGATGTAGGTAATTAGTATGCATTAGTACAGGAGCTCACTCCCCGTATATAATATAGCTGGGCAGCAATGAGAAAAAAGAAGCAAGAATGTAGTAGGCCCGTGGTGCTTCGTGCTTTTCAAATGGCTGTGGATAAAAGTCTCTAGAAAGCCATTTCCTGCCCTCCGAAACCCATTAAAATGAATTATAGATTATTTCCAGTTTGTGACTAAGATCAGCTCCTGTATAAGGAATTGTCGAATTGAAAATGCAAGCTGGAGTCATATAGTATTCAATAGTTTCTATATTTAGGTATACTTGGCCACCCCCTTAAGTATATTATTTGATGGCATTTGCTTTTGCTTCATTAGCATATCATTATTTACTGTGAGTGGACAATTGACATATGATTCATCATTTCACTTTTCAGGGTAAAGATCTACCTGCAAAGGACATTTCAGGGACTTCAGATCCTTACGTTCGAGTGACCCTATTACCTGACAAGAAGCATCGACTGGAGACGAAAATTAAAAGACGAACTTTGAATCCTCGTTGGAATGAAACTCTCTATTTTGAAGGTTATACATTTTTGTACTATATCACTGTGTCTCTATAGTTGTGTGAATTTCCAGTCCCTTCTGATTTCTGATAACTAACTAAATAATGTATAACGCCATATACCATAAATACGTGAATGCATGTAAAATGTAAAGGTTAATTAATATACCTTTATGGATCATATTTGAAACATGAACACATTGAATCATGAATTTTTTAAACGAGTTCATTTCCGTCCCTCTGTTCTTTATGTACGGAATGCTTACGTTGGTAAATAACATTTGGGAAGACCAATGAACCAAATTATTGAGTTATTTTTCGTCTGCGAGAAAGTGGAGTGGTTTCTTGGGTTTCGATGACATGATTTATACAAACAATCTTATTGAATGATTTAGTAGGGAGCCCGTGTATAAGAGATTGGGATCCAGTTCTAGCTAGCTCAGTGCTCGCCTATCTCTCCTAGACTTGCATGGAGTTTATGCCTGTAATGTTCATGGTATCTTGACAGCAGAAGGCATGAGAAAATAACTCGACCTATTTCAGTTCCAAAATAAATTACACGTTTTACGACAACTGACTAACTAACGCGTGTCCTACCTTATTACCAAAGTGGTAAATTCGGACGCTCATTTTCTAAGGCCCCGTCTTGCTTCAGAACCAGACTTTTCAAACAGATTGGTCATCATACATTCATTCAATGAATATACTCTCTCATTTAGTCAGTTAATTGGAACCTGAAGAAATATTACTATTGCACTAACGGGACATTCTGTCACATACAGGAAACCCATTGCTGCCTTGACTTTAGGTTGATAAATGAGAAAATTAAGTTAACCTTCTATGTGGTAACGAGGAAACTGAAAGTAGTTTGTCTAATTTGAGTAGTTAGCAATGGAAAATGGGAACCAAGTGCGTCGATTAAACCCTTTAATACTTCTCAAGCGATTGCGATGTAAGATGTAAATTATCAATCTTTTCAAGCCCTACAATATTGACTTTGTGGCTCATTGCATGGCTTTTTTCTAACTCTAGTCAATATACCAATTGGAAGCAAAATTTGTTTCCCTACATGTAGTCTGCAGGAAATGAGTGAGAGATAGCAAAGCAGAAGAAAGCAATTTTTCCAATTTAAACTTTCTCTTAGAAATAGGAAGTGTGCACATTGTTCGCAGTTTTAAATCATTTCAGTCCGTAGTGTGAAAAGACAATGCAAAGTTTAGCTCGAGGATTAGAGCGTTAACATTCCGGTTTATTTGTACACCTTTAAAAAACCAAACTGTGTAGACCAGGAAAGGGTCAATTAAATCGGACTGCCATTAGACCTTTAGAATCTCATGATACTCATGTGAGTTCTACAAATTTCATTTCTATCCCACAATTCTAAAATTTGTAAGTCCCGGGCTTCTAGTACAATAACTACGGAAAGAGACTGAAAATACACCTACGCTAATTTTGCTCACTACTATATTTCTTCCTCCGAGTAAAGTTTATTTCCAATTTAGCCATTTGTTTCTTAGAGGTTATTCATGAGGATTTTTTTTTCTAATTCGTCTGGTTGGTTCATTCTATGTAGTTAAGTAGGCTGAGCGGACGCTGGAGTTGAAGCAGTCGTTAAATTGGCAAAGAAAAATCACCATGAAAACCGTCCCGATGAATGTAATATGCCTTATGGGACGTCATAAAACACTTCATGCTTAACCAATTAAAGCCGAAATGGCAGTGTCTCAGTTTCTTTCCTATTCGTACATTGAAGCACGAAAAAGAGCCATCAAAACGTGTATTCTGGTCCTTCTTTATTGTACAAATGGGTGGGGCAGTGGCGTAAGCATGTATAAAATGAAAGGCTTAAGATGCAAAATGCTTTCAATTTCTATTGGCATTAGAGTTAATGGGAGTCTTAAAAATTACGAGTAACTGTGGGCTTCAGACACCCCTAGTTTGGTATATTTAATAGATGTTTTTAAAAACTGTACCATAAAAAAAGTCTAGACGAAAATTTTATGGAAAACCGTTGAAATAAATCGGGGCGGGTAATCGTTGTGCTTGTAAAAAAAATGAACTAAGGTTAAGGTTCAAATCTACTTAAAACTACTCCTTTTTATTCGAAAACCTGGTTCAGTAATAAAAAAGATTGCCCATAAGTAATTTGATCGCCGGTTTCTTATTTGGTGCCCACATTTTTAAGACCTTTCGTCAATTAAATTTGCATTGCGAATTAGAACCCTGTCGTGATTTTACTTTTACACATCATAATCCTCATTCCTAATGTGAGTCAATGTTATAGGAACGTTGCGAGGAAGGTTCCATCGGGATTGTGCACTGTTTGATTAGTGTAGACAGTGTTGCAGGGAAAGACTCAGTTCTGGAAAACTTTGAAATCGGATTAAAACTCTGTTCTCAATTGAGTTAAGCTGTAAGAGGAGTTGTCATTTGCTTACAGTATGTCTTGTTATTTCAGCAAATCTTCATCAGTCCTTTAATTCAATCTTGTTATTCAGAGTTTTAGTATTTTCTTGCTACTCTCAGCTCATTAGTATTCTCTGGGCACACAGAAATCCAGATTAAAAAAGTATACTCTTTGTCAACCCAAACGTACTCATTGCAAATTAAATCCATTCACTCATTCGGCGTACAATAAAAAACTGTTTTGCAATTTTTCTTGCAGGATTTCCTATCCAGAAACTTCAGAGCCGTGTTTTACATTTACACGTGTTTGACTATGACCGCTTCTCTAGAGATGATTCCATCGGTGAAGTCTTCCTGCCCCTTTGTCAGGTAAGCTGTCCACTAATTCACCCGATATCTTTCAATTCTCCCAACTAACTATCACTCACCCACTCAACTCATCGGATCACAGCTGATAATTATAGTTTGTCGAACCAAAGGGATGAAATTTCAAACGAATCCAATTATCAAACAACCGATTGTTGGCCAAGCATTAGTAATTTCCAGCCAACTAGCAACCGCAAACCGATCAATTTACACTTTTACACTACTATACTAGCTAACGCTTAACTCAACTCCCATTATCTTTTTCGTTGGACATACAATTGACCCAGCTGCTCGGGATTTAACAATACATTATCCCGTCACCATTCATTTGGGTGAACGTTTTTAGCGTTAATTATACTGACAACTATTGAGTTAGTTTGAGTTGAACTCTCACTGCTAATCCTTTGAAAATGGATGCAGATTGTGAAAACCGACAACCTGGTCAAATGCAAGTGAACTAGTTGACTACATTTGCGTATGGATCGGATGTCTAATTCGGATCAGTGGCGTGTTAGTATTCCAATGGTACGGCAGCACTCTAGGTTTACAAGAAACATGGGATTACATATACATTGCTTTACCAAAATTGCTGGATGGTTGAGAAAGCTTGAAATTGAAGTTTTAAATGTACACTTTGAACCCTGAGTTCATATTTCACTCTATTTTGGGTTTGATGAGAAAGATATTATGTTTTGGGTTGTATTTAGTTAGGGTTGGGATGGGATTAATTGCGTAAAAAATATGTTTTTAGGGTTTATGAACGTTGAGACCACCAGTATTGGAAATGGCTAGGGGGATTATCTTTAAATATGGTAATGCATAGAAGATTATGGATTCTGAACGGTTAAATTTAGTTAATATGAGTGCGGGCAATGTAATAGGGTTTCCCTTTTGCTGCTCACTAAAGGAGAGTAGCTTACTTTGGTATGCAAAGATGCAACTGGGTGTATGCAACATAAACCCATGGTTAGAAATCTCAAAGGACATTCCTGCGTGCATCCCATTTTTGTGCTAGAATGCTTTGAATAAGAAATTTTTTCTTTTTTGCGTTCTTTGAGAAAAGATCCATTCGCAGAAGATACATTTTTAGATCTCTTGATCATTCTTTGCCAGTAAACGCAGCTGATCTTGATCCCATTTTCTGTGACGTGCAGTACTTCACTTCAGCTCTATTTCACTCGAATTAGTCAGAGGAGTAGGCTTCATTGCTCTATGTATGTAGCTATGTACATTAAAAAGTAGTTCGATACTCTAGGATTGACATCCACTCACATTATCTGACTGACTGAGAGTTTTAAATTTAAGTTGGGGCGAAATTTTTTTGGTTAGCATATGAAGTAAAAAGTTCAAATTATGGGACTTATTTGCAAGATAACGATAGTGAGAAAAATTAAAGAAAGTTCATAATTCTTGTTGTTGAGGGAATGAAATGAAACCTTAAAAATTAAAAATGCAAATTTTATTGCGTAAGGAAAGAATGAAATGGTAATGTGTGTAAATAGAGATGTCGTAGAGTGAGTGAGAATTGCTAGTTGTTAAGCTAATGGAATGTATGGGACCCAATAAATCTGGGCCACTGACTGACTTTTTTATATTGCAATTTGCATCATGAAGTAGAAATAGACGTTTTTGTAATGTTCGTAAACATTTTTTGGAAATTGCTGACGACATTCTTACGTAGACAAATAAATGGAGGAAATCATCATAAAAAACTGGTTTGGTGGATGAAAGTTAAATATGTGCTCACATTAAGCCGTTTGGCTAACAATGTTCGAAATATTTATTAGCTGCTAAATTCAGAAAAAAAAGAGTCACAGAGCTATCTGAGCATGCTAACGATACAATTATGCATAGATTTTAATAGGGCATCTGGAAATTTTTATGGCTCCTGGTTCTTCCCTTTGCTTTTTATGCACAGAGGAAAGTAATAAATACATCAGTTGCAAGCATCTGTATTAGAAATGACATGATATCCTATGACTACTCCCCATTCCATAATGATATGGTATGCATACGAACAAAAGGCAAAGTTTATGGTTGAAGGGTTTGACATGCGACATGAAACATTCACAACAGTAGTATAGGACTTCATTAATTCAGAATAGAAAGTGAAAAAGAACAACAATGCTTGCATTTGGAAGCCGTTTCGAGAGAGCGGACTGTAGGGCAACATTCCATGTTAGCAGTTAGTAACTTTACTTAGTTAGTTACTAACTATAACTATTAGTTAGTTGATATTCCAAAGGGGTTTCCAAATCGTCTCCCAATTATAACAGTAATAGTCCAAAAACAATGTCATAAAGGAAACTTTTAGATTCCCAACAGAAAGTAAGGGAAACTTGAAATCAACTTGAGGATTAAACTTTGTTCATTCCATCTCAGCATGTGATATACATACGACTGACTGACTACTAAATACCCTAAATAATATTTGATTCATGCTTTTAATTTGTTTGTAATTGTCCTCTAAACTTGTTGTTGTTTACCTACTAATTCAATTTGGAACCACTTACAGTTTAGTTGAGTTCCAAACTAGTCAGTTTTATCAAGAAGTTTGCAATAGTCACTAACCATACTACATGATAAGTACTGTTAGCCAAAAGCATTCGTCTCAAGGAATTTAGATGCCACCACAGACAGAGATAGGGAGAGAGCTTAAACTTTCTTAACGAACAGTACACGCACACGACTATGAGGAGTAAATCTAGTAACTAACTACCAACTAACTACAAGCCAGAGTAAGTACATAAGACGATAATAAATATTAAAAAAGCAGAGTAAGAGAGTGAGAGAGAATGAAAGTTTGCACTTTATCCCTTATCCCTCAAGGATATTTTAAGATGTGTAGCATTAGGCTGGCAACTTGGATTGAATTGGGAGAAGCCATCCACTTTGTGCTGCTAATGTCTATACTACCATCGGCCTCTTTTCCAATTTAGCTCCCACTGGCTTTCATTGTAGATGTACTGCATATGTGAGGCAGTCCACGAGACCACCACTAGATAACACACATACATGGAATGTCTGTCTAGGCTACTGTAATCATCATCCTGGTTGTCACACTACACACGAGGTCATGGACTAAAGCCCTAGGAGTTCCACTCCAATAAGTGGCAAGTCCCACTTTCCACATCTTTGTGCACTCATGTCGTCGTCTTGAAAAGGAGCTTACTTAGCAACTGTAATCAGCCCTGGCATTATAGTCAGTGCCAATAATGCTTTCATACAACCCTTGTTACTTCACATATTTGCTCACTCTCCTCACTTTCTACGTACACCCATATACCATAGGTGATGCATATTAGTCGACAAAAAAACGCACAAGACAAGTTTAAGCTAGTCAAAGTGCGCGTGGTATGGGGAATTCAGTTTGCAATAGAAATTGAAATTTTGTTGAGCGTGTGAGGAAGCAAGGATACTACTAATGAATGTGTAGTTGATAATATGTTGTTGTCCATGCTTTTTTACTCTTTTGATCAGTGCATAACGATCGTGCTCAAGGAGATAATGTGAAAAGTGACCTTGTAATTGCTACTCAAGCTCTCTCCATTTCCTTCCCATCATGAAAATCAGTGCACTTGAAAAATGTGAGCCACAAAGATTTTTATACAAAGAACTCTCAGGGCAACTTTAGTTAGCTGGTTTTATTTAATACAAATTTGCATATTAAGGAGCTGGGATAATGTAAGGTTTGCTCATTTCAAGTGTATCTCCCTTTCCATGTATATGAAATAGTAGCTTCGACTTTTAATTAGGTATGCATTTAAATGGATGGAACGACGTAGATTCCGGAGTGTGTATAAAAGTTAATAGTTAGAGCTCAACCTGAAGTAGAGAAGTTTTCAAGTTTCTTAAAGCGCACAAAATACCGATTAAATTCATTGGGATTATATGTTTATAAACAGTTGTGAATTTGTATATTTAATAATGTCATTTTGTGGATGACGGTAGTTGGTTCCTTTTTTGTGTGGGAAATTATATTATGCAAGGGAAAAGTTTTAATTTAACTTGGAGACCAATAAAAACTGTGGAATTAAGCATGAAACAATATTTTTGTGACTTTTTAGGACTGAATAAGTTTTGTGGATTTATAATAATGATAGGCAATCATTTTTGAAGACTGCAGGTATTTCTATGCTACACATCTGTTTCCTTTCAAGGGTAGAGACAAGTTCTCTTCGTGTCTATTCAGCTGTGTAGTATACTTAAAATTTATTGTAATACTGCGCTTTGTTTTTGGCATAAACCACATTCCAATTCCACTCAAGAAATAGTAAATAAATCTTGGGATTTCTATTTATTCCACAGTATTTTGCGAAATCAGTTCATGTCTAACAATCACTCTTGGCTAGATTTTCCAACTTGCTCAATAAACACAGAAATTGATGATCCAAACTTGTTGGTACAAGTTAAGTAGCAAACTTTATATTCACAAGTTTTAGTTACTATGCACAAAATTATGTTCCAATAGTGCCGTTAGTTTCCCGTCAACTTCGCAGACACTACCGACAGATTATAAATGTTCACTTGTGCTCAAAGGCCTAGTTCCTCTAACTTAGTTAGCATTGCTATGCTAACTAACTAACTAAATAGCCCAAGTTGCAAATTGTATACGAAATTGAAGGTTGACAACGAGTGCTATAAACAACACACTATTTCATGCGACTTTTCTCATTCTCTGTTTTATGCAGATAATTTGAGATTAAAAATTGTGAAATGTTCGTACGGAAACCACAAGGCAGGCCTAGCTTAGCGCGCAGATTGTAGCCTTTGTTTTTCTTTCGTATATTATTCCAAGTTTATGTGGCTTGGGAAATGGGAACGAGTGCAAGTTTATTACTTATTAAGGTTTGTGCCTCGAGCTGGGACAAAAATGGCCTTTATAGTGGAATGTATAGAGTGTAGCCTTGAAAAGAAGCAAAAAGTTGAACAAATAACAATCATAATGGGAACTTTTTTATGCACAATCTCATTTTCAAGAGAGCAAATCGGTGGCTTCCTGTCCACTGGGTCGCTCAACGTGAAAGAGTCTAGGCTAGTTGTCATCCCCAAGTTTCTTTGTTGCCATTTAAAAAAACTGGCAAACGAGAAAAGAGTGGTGCGATCCACTCCGCCCTGGATGAAAAATTTCTGCCGAAGGATCCAGTCACTTTTGGAAATTCCATTTCTTCTATTTTTGTGCAAGAGTGGATAAGTAGTACTCAAGGTCTGAGCGAGATGAAAGACAGTAAATGGGGGAATATAGTGCGACAACACACAAGGAAATATATGCGCACAATTTATGACATGCAAGCCTATCAAGTTCTCTAGAACTGTGGAAATAGAATTTGTTGGAAAAGAATACATAAATATTTTATTCAGATTGGAAGAACAAAAATGAATTTGCAATTACAAGCTCGCACTACTGTTCGCTTCCTCCTATTAGTTAGTATCATAAGGATGGGAGAAAAAGTTTCCTTTAACTGTAAGTTTTTCCCTGTACAGTAAGTGAGAACTAGAATGAGAAGTATAGTGGTTTCCCCTTTGGCAAGTTTACGTTTACATGAGCATAAATCTTTTTTTTTCTCTCTCATCCTCTAATTCTATAGAACCGCTGGCTAATTTACATGCATAAGATTGTGAGTCTAGAATTTCTGCCAGTCTGTGGAAAGTTTTGGATAAAAAAATGTTGGCTGGCAATGATTATTATTGCATTAAATACTAGTCCTTGGTTCTAATGATAATCCTCAAATACTCTAAAAGTTTTCCTGTACACAGTTTGTGCCATTGTATAGTGAAAAGAAGTGTGCCGTATGGAATTTCATTTTTATTTTACGAGCACTTTTGTTGCCCGATTTTTGGCTTTATAGCTTATTTTTTCACAAGTAACAATAATATCTTAACGATTATAATAGACTGGTTTGTCTATGCCAGTTTAAATCGGATCAAAAGTGAAAGCAAAACACTTTTATTCTTTCTGCTGACTCTTCTCCTTCAATTTAGAAAGCGGCTTACTGGGCTTACCCTTTTTCAGTACTTTTCGAGAAGGCGTAATAACAGACGGAAGCTGAAAAGTTGAACAAAGTTTTACTCTTTTTGAAGAATCTCGCCCACGATGGCGAGTAAGCTGAACACTCAAAGTTTGATGAATCAGAATTGACTTCAATATAAAAAAAATTCTCTTTCCCTTTTTTTCTCTCTCTCTTTTACACTCTTGAAAACAAACTTTCATTTCAGCTTGCAATACTCTAATCCTAATAGGGTAATATATGCAGTGCCTGCACATTTATGAAGCAATGGCTCAGTTTTTAAAACTGTTTCGTATTTCTAAAGCTGTTTTGTTCATTCATATTAAAAGATTTTATTTTTTTAGGTAAATTTCATAGAGCAGTGAACAAGGTTTTTAGCATTTACCATGAAAAAATGAGCATTTCTCACTTGAACTGGTCGTTTGTAATCAAACATTAAGCGGCTTTTAACTCCTGATAGTTACAGATTGGCATCATGAAGCCTGTGTAATTTGATGGGACAAGGAAAAGCTTTGTTCACTCAAACCCACACACTCTTTCCAATCTGTAAATGAAGCATTCAGAATCAATTTGAAGCGTTTAACCGAGCGTAACTCTGCTTTTAAATATCTTGTAGCACTGTACTATATTCCTGTTTTAAGTAGAGTCCCAGGTCTCAATAAGAGAATGGCAAATATTTTCGCTACTGCAAAAAAATATGTATCTAAAAGTTTGCTCACTATTTTGGGCAAACCTTTTTATTCGTTCTGATCTTACAGTCTGAAATCGCTTTACAGTCAAGGAACTATATAGAACTAATCTTTTGGATGAAAACTTAAGCGCTCATCTTGGTGTTAGCTACATTATAATTGTAGGCTTACTTACTACGAAAACCAAAGTTCCTCTGTACCTGCTGACCTCCGGGTGTGTGCCCAATGAAACTTCTCATTAATGAAAGTCGTTTAAAAGTTTGTACTGGGACGTCCTAAATTAAAAGTGTAACATCTTTCCAAAAGTTTAATAACAGGAGCAAAGTTGTGAAATTATAAATCATTACTCAAATTAACAGTGACTACCTACAGTGGTTGCGAAAGGAGAGCCCAAGCTCATGAATGGCATTAAATTAGAGTCATCCGTGTTCAAAGTTTTATATGTTCAAAAACGAAGGACACTTGAGCCATGAATTATGTGCCGACTCGTTCCTAATGTATTTAGAAAGAAGTTTATGAGATGTATTTGGGAGGCCAATAGATCAGTAATTTCGGTATTGCTTTCATCGATGAATGTGTTAAATGCTTGTATGAAAAGAATAAATAAGACGAAAGATTTATTAGGATTTCAATTGAATTCAAATGGGCAGTTAATAATAACTAACTAACAATACAAGCTACCTTATGAACGATGGAAAAAATTACAAGTTTTAACTTATATATAATCGAACCAAGAGGATCTGATGTTTAAAAAACGAACAAAATTAGTCTTTCGGTGAATCTTAAAGAATGTTTGAAATGGCGCGCGCAACGATTGTGGACTGTAAAGATGGATTGCAGGCAATGGTAGCGCCCCTTTGTTTCAGCTGCTGCTGTGCACAAGCAACCATTGCGTATCCCTTGTTCTCAATCTCTTCACTTAAGCCTATCAAGTATCCAGCCACTAATTCTATGGAATGGCGTAAAATTTGAACAATTAATTGAATGGTTTAAACGGTCTATTTGAAACAGCTGTTAGCGGATTAACAAACTATAAGGAGTAAGGATTCCTAAAATATAAGTTTCGACGTGTAATCTTTGTCGTACAGCTTGCATTCAAAGAATTTCATATAAGTGATTATATTACAATTTGTTTCCAAACTTTGAGGTTTACGCTGTGATCCTGATGATGTACGTTTTAATGAAAATTCAAAGGAGAAAGGAGGAACAAGGCGGGAGTTCAATAAATTTGTAACGTGTGTTGATATTTTGTACACAGGTGGACTTTTCGGAAAAACCAACGTTTTGGAAGACGCTAAAACCACCAGCCAAAGATAAATGTGGAGAGTTGCTAGTTTCCCTTTGCTACCATCCCACAAATAGCTCTTTAACACTGACTCTACTGAAAGCGCGAAATTTGAAGGCCAAAGATATCAATGGGAAATCAGGTGAGTGTTAAGCCCTGGCTTTAGTCTTCTTGTTCCCTGTGTTCTTGGTGCACATTACCAGACTAGGTAGGTACTAACTAGCAAACTACCTAGACCACCTTTAAAGTCTAGAGGAAGGTGGTCCAAAAAAATTGAATGCCATTCTTTATCTTCGTTTCGCCCCTGTTTCTTTACCTGAAAGGGCAAGGGAAAGGAAAACTCCTTTCACTTTCATGGCTGGCTCACCTCAAACACTTTTCATTTGTTCTCTTTTTTTGGCTCACTCTCATGCCCTGTGCTGATAATGGCTCCACTACTCTGTCCTTCCTTTGTACACTTTGCGACTATGCCTCTCTCATGAATGCATTGTATTGTTAAGTGTAAACTGCCAGGTTTCCATTGTATTTAATGGATCCGCCAGCCTGTGTACACCATGAGTAAACAGCGGACGGATGCACTGAGACACTATATAGATAGTTTAGATACAAACACGTATACATATCCATTAAGTAGCTCCGTGGTGAATGGATGACAAATGAGAATGATCATTTTCAGCCAACTCTCGTTGGACCGTTCATTCATCCCTTCAATAATTACCATGGGCTTTTCTTTGTGTGTCACAGATCCTTACGTCAAAGTTTGGCTCCAGTTTGGAGACAAGCGTATCGAGAAGCGGAAGACACCAGTTTACAAGTGCACTTTAAACCCTGTCTTTAATGAAACGTTTACTTTTAATGTGCCATGGGAAAAAATCAGAGAGTGCTCTCTAGATGTCTTAGTGATGGATTTCGACAACATTGGGAGGAACGAGCTCATCGGTCGCATTCAGTTGGCTGGTTCGTCTTTTTGCAACTCATCTACTCGTCAGTCCCCCCTTTGTCACATATACATGCTTTCATTAGAGAGTTGTAGGTTCTTTGTGCATGGCATACAGCTAAACATTTTTTCGTCAACAGTGTCAATTGATTAGTTTGAGTCTCTATTGGGTTTTTCGGGTGGGTTTCATCATTTGCTATTGTAGGTCTGCATGAGTAGAAAGACAGTGGATTCGGGAATGTGCTCATTGAGTAGGCAAATTTTTTGTACGCCCTGACATGTGATGGAACAAAAACAGGACAGGAAGGATATACTATAGAGAGACAGTTCTTTCCATTCCACCGCACTGTTGTACGTGCAGGAATCAAGAAATTGTTTTTTTAGCTATGGTGAGAAGCACACTGTAATCAGGTTTTGTCTATACGATTGACTAGATTATTGATCAATAAAATGAAGAAACCTTAAGCATGGGAAAGTAACAACGTATCTAGCTGGGTTAGTAGATGGGATTTTTCCTCCTTTTTGCTCATTTCACATTTCATTTCCTTTTCGTGGAATAGTACTTCCTGTACTTATTACTACTGGGTGAATTTGTAGAACGCAATCACATCTAATATAGGATCAACATAATCCATTTGTCTGTTATCTTTTCCTCTATGTAGCCAAATCAGTATTGGAATTTCATTTATTATGCTGGATGATGTAAACGAGCTCGTTTAGTTAAGTCTTGTATATTCCCACGGTTCCACTAGCTCTCCACAATGGGCGTACAGTTTAAAGCTGACAACTATAGGCCTAGAATAGACGCCATGCATCTTTCTGTGGTTTCTCCCACTCACATGGGCGCTAGTGTACACTGTTGACAGGATAATTAATGAATGGAATTAATTAACTGTGCAATTAATAACAGGAAAAAATGGAACAGGAGCCTCAGAAACCAAACACTGGCAAGACATGATCACGAAGCCGAGACAAACTGTGGTGCAGTGGCACAGGCTCAAACCTGAGTAGCGGTTCCAACTTCTACACAGATGAAAAAAATGCTCTATATTTTTGTGAGTAGTGTGTAGACCAAAAAGGAAAAAAACAACAACACTATATATGGTTATTATTATGATTATAAACATTATTGTTATTATTTCTTCACTTCCTCATCTTTCTATGGTTGATGGACCTCTTCATTCGGATGCCCACTTTTTCCAGTTGGTGAGTTCCATCTCAGTCAATCTTTTTTCTTTCACGACCTCATTGTATATTGCACACTCCAGGTCCTCCTTCTCGCAAGCTTCATGTGTTATTGTGTGCTCTTGTGATACACTCGAGAATTGGACAGAAAAAGTCATCAGATTCCTACATTTTTTGTTATCAAAGTATAGCAGAATTGAGTAATATTTACCCCCATTATTATTACTAGTACACTGCGGACTCATCATGGCCCGAGACTGATGATATTACAGATGGTATTATAGACCTTTCTCGAGATTTAGCGCGAGCTTGTGAAGAGTAAAAAACAGACATCTCTGGGAGACGAGTTTTGTACCTATGAGATGTGTACAGTTTACTGCGTTTTATCTTGTCCGCAAATATGTTTGTCTCGAGTTACCAAGAGACAGTTCACCTTGTTTTTTTTTTGTCTGTTTGGCTAGTTATTTGACAGCTAATAGAAAAAAGAGAAAGGACAACATGAAATAATATATAAGAACAGTCTCTCCCATTGTCAGTCTTTACATTGGTTTGTAAATTGCACCATCCCAGTAGTCGGTCAACAAAGTGGCTGTAGAGTTGATTTCAGTCAGTTGAATTTTCCACTGAAGCGCTAAAAGGAAGCACAGAATTTGTGTGCAACGTGTTTGCACGCATGAAATTCTTGACCAATCCATCTTGTAGATAGCTTTAGAATGGAGGGGGAAGAAGTGACACTACGGAAACCATTATACCTAAAATGATGGATCACTCGTCGCAAAATTTTAACTCCCTATTCTTTTGTTTTTCATCTAGGCTCGCCCTGTATGGAGGTGACTTGGAAATGAAGAATAATGTAGTCTATTTTTTAAGCAAACAGACAGCGAGTATGTGTGTTATCTACTCACTCAGTCAGTCAGTTTAGGAACCACCTATACCCATAGGAATTCAAAAATGAGGAGCCTACAAATTATATATGAGGGAAATCTTTTGTGACAGACTTTCATCATCATTACTTTGTCCTGTACGTGTACATTATTATGAAGGATGGGCGCACACACCGAAAGGAACGCATGACGTTGTCTATCTTTCAAATAGAGTGCTTACATTTTCCTTATGTGGATAGAGACAGTGTGTTGTTTGTTGTTGTTATCTTGGTACCACTTTTTCGGGCTACATTGTGTACAACATTTGTTTTGGAGCCACTACCTAATACCACTGAATCTCTGTTGTGGCCACTATTCATTTATCCTAGTCCTAACTAAACTACTATACATTAGCCATAGCTAAACAACATGTACTAACTAACTAAAAATGTGTAGGTGATAGAGTTGATTTTTTAAATAATCCTATAGTTGTATACTGGTGAGTAGTAGGTGCTAGAACTATTATGTGTGTTATCATCATCACTACGAGCTGATACTAAACTAATATAATATGGAATGAATCCTTTGGGTCTAATTGTGAGTGTGATAAAATAATGCGACCATTGTTCATGTATACCTGATCCCTATTGTTGATAATGTGCGAGTTGTGGCAATTGCGTAGTCTTTTTTCTCAATTGTAGCTACATACGCAAGATTACAGCCTGTTCTCATGTTTTAAAACCCATCTTATGGGTACCAGTACATTACCACTGTATATACTAGTTTATTGAGGTGGAGTCCGGTTGGAGTATTTTTAGTCTTCTTCTCTCTTGGTCCTACTGTTGTAAATTGTAGCTAGAGTGAACAGGCCAGTCAGTACTAACTACTGAATACTTAAGCTCGGCATGAAGAGGAGCTAATGGGTATTAGCATGCTAGTTAGTAATGAGTACTACTGCTACTCCTGTATTATAACTAGTGGCGGTGAAAGTTTTGTAGCAAAGTTTGCCACTGTGTTTGTGTACACTTATAGGGCAAAACAACAGCACTTGACCGTAGCCGGAGAGAGTATGTAGAATTGTGTACTGTTGTTATACGCTCTCAAAAAATGTGACGTGCATTCCGAATGAGAGTTAGCTCTAACTATACGGTGAATGAGAGAGGATCGAGAATCTAATATTAATAGCAACTAGCAATTGCGTGCGGTGCAATGCATCTTGCGTGTTCATCTGCATTCATACAGTAAATGAATTTTTTGTGACGAAAAGGCCCTAGCCAGGATTTAATACGTAGGATGCCAATTTTTTTAGAAGTACCTGTAAACCAAACACAACCACAAGGGATACAGTGGAATGAAATCATGGTAATCGGTGGGAAAATAACAAACAGTACAATAAGTCATATTATACATTGTCGTATTTTTTAACCGCTTTGCTTTTCTGGTGCAAGGATTTCAAGTGATTTTTCAGAGATCTTGGAAAGATAAAATTTGCCTTTACAAAATGTAGTGTTGTTATGCAAGCTGGCTTGCAACTTAATTTTATGTGTGATTTTATTTTTCTTTCTTACATTATATTCATCATCATTATTTTTTTACACAAAGTTTTTTCAGATACTGGTTCGGCATTTTAACTAGAAGGTTAAGTTAGGCGGGCAACAAGCAAATAGGTTTTTTGCTTTGTGAAACTAAATTCGAGTAGAAGGACATTTTTTAGATGGTTTTGCAAGCACATAACTACTAAATTATTTATTTTTGAACAAACCGTCTTTTTGTGCAACTGATGAAATTGGGTTTGTACTAAAAGAGTTGACATGAAATAATCGTTCATTTGTAAGTAAACTAACAGATTGAATGTCTTATTCCTTTGTCGCCTGCCTTGTTTTCCCGAAAGTCTGGCATGAACATTCCTTGTATTGATTAGTTGTGTTGTTGATTTGGTTTAAAAGCAAAAATGTGATGCCTGGAAAGAAGCGGATCAAGTTGTATTCAATTTAATCCTGTCATAGACCGCTATGTGGTAAATCATGCTGGGTCAGCTGTAAAGGCGTAATGTAACATGTACCAAAAATAATATTTTGCGAGTTTCGTTTATGGAAACTTCTATAGAGCTACGTTATACTATTACTATTACTACTACACGTAATAAGACATGTACAGACTATTGTTGACTACATAAGGTCACTCTCAGTCTTTGCTGTCGTCGATTGTTGTTGTCGTTCTTGTTACTGTATACATAATATACTTATTGGGTTTTTGGAGTTGACTTTTGGTGGTTACTTGAAATAATCTTCCCCTTTGACTAACTAACTCGAAATGGTAGTAATGAGAATGCCCACATTAGTCTCCTTTTGAAAATGTAATGGTGTGTATGCGTTTGTTTCTAATCTGTTGAATGTCTTAAAATACGAGAAAAAAAGTTAAAAAAACGTGTATTTATATACAAATAACATGATTTACATTTAAGATGTAACTGCAGAACGGACTTTTGAACAAGAAAAATCTCTGGTATTCAATAATTTAGTTTACCGAATTGAAATGACAACATAATCATGAATTCAATAATCTTAATCTTGTGTCAACACGAGAATCCTTGTTATCCACTAAATATATTGCTTTGCGCGGATTTGCTTCACACACTGTAATACAGATAATAATACACTCACCAAACAGAGTAGTTTAGCAAAATTTTCAGAGAATAGCTAACTAGGAAAGAAGTACTGTACGTTTAATCTCCACGTCAACTCATCATCTAAATATTGAGTATGCGTTTGTAAGACATTTCTTCCGCATGTTTCCAACCAGCCTGAGTTTTCTAACACTGCCACATGTATTAGAACCTTGCTTGGCTCCCACTGAGATCCATGTAGTTTGGGCCTGTGGTCCAAACGGGTGTACGAGGGGGAACCCAAGTCCACAAGTCTATTATTGGTAATATTGGCAAGGACTGCAACCACAGAACATGCTTTTCTCAAGTAGTGGATTGGTTATGCATGCATAGTTAGGGAGAAAGTCAAGCAGGCAGGCAGGGAGGCGAACATGGAGAAAAGATGATAATTCAACTGTGGATGGATGTGGATGGAATAGGAGGAAATGAAATCAATAGGGGAAATGTGTAGGGAAATCAGTACTGTGACAATCAATGAAATTCATAACTGCAATGTATTAATAAATAAATGCACAATCAGTGAAACTTCTATATACTTGCGTACAGAATATAGTTATTTGTGGATAGATATAGATATATTTAGATACTTCTGATGGTAATTTGTGTCGAATGTGCTTATAACGTACAGGAACGGTACAACATATGTGGAGCACATCTCTAGGAACACGTAACACACAACATACACAGTCAGTCTACATTGCAACAAATTAAGGATGATAGGAAATTAGTTTTGGTATTAGTAGTCATCATCAACATGTAATTTTGTGTAGAGGTTGATGACGATAGATATTTTTAGGAACATATTTTAGTTAGTTACCTAGTCATTTAGTTAGGAATTTAGTTAGAATGCTATAGTTAGATGTTTTAGGTAGGTAGACTCGTAAGGAAGCAAACCTTTAGTGTAGTAAGTAAACTTAAATACTAAAAAAGATAACTCTGTAGTAGGTACTAATGTTGCTAACTACAGTAAAGAACTAATGATAGGAAGGAATGCGGTCTGTAGGTTTTAGATTACGTACTGTGAGATGTCACCTACATGCATAGGTGGTGGACTTCAGACACATTTTCAGAATGGGATCCCATTCCCTCCGAACCGAAAGATTATATTAAATTAGTAAGATGACAAGCTATATTGAGTTGACACTAATAGGGGATGACGCCAAAAAAAAAAAAGAATCCTTTGTTTGTTCGCTAATTGTGTGCCACAATATCGAAGTGTTTTCTTGATTACAAGGTGAAATGAAATATGTGTGTTATGTCAACCTAGGATGGTTCTTGTCTTTGTCACTCTCAAGATCCCCAGTCTATAGAATGTATCTAAAATATTGCATACGTCTAACTAATAAAATAACCCTTTCTCGGAAACTCTTGTGCTCCCCACATTTTTCTCTTTGTTACGGGCAATCTACGCTTTTTTCAGTACCTACATGTAACTTATGTGCATCTACTATTTTAAAAAAGAGGATAATATCTATTACAATATACATGTGTTGTGGAACGATCCCACAATTTCAAGTATCTGAGAAGCTACTAATTGTTAATTCTAAAGTGACATAGATGCCGGGACTTATGTGGAATCCACGCGAAGCTACTTAAATTGAAACACAAATTTTTAGTATATAAACTATTACAAAGGAGACATATGTGAAGCAACTATACAGCTTACCTATTATATATATATATATATAAATGTGTACATGGATTTCGAAAAAAAAGAAAAACATAGAGAGATATTTATGTGTATTATGACACGGAACTCTGCTAGATACATGTCTATGAAATATGAGTATTATTGATTAAGCTCCCATGCATAATTGTAAAATATATATCTATATACATGTATTATATACTTCATCAATAATACAATGTCATTTGCTTGTATTATGAATGAACATGAGTTGAATAAACAACATAAAAAAAATCGATCCCGTGTCCTTTTTAAATGATTATTTCGAATATCCATCCTACGTTTCATGCTTACTTGGGGACCAATTATAATCAAGTGGCAAATAATAATATTAGCGTATATAGCAGATTGTATTCATTTTGTGTACATTCTCCCGTATTCTGGCTAGGAAAGAATATTATGGCTTGGAATGGTAAGTGATGAAAAATGCTATCAACATACATTAGTTCCAAGGAAATGAGTGGCTATGATGACGAATACTGCAGTGAGAATGCATAATGTGCATCTCATCATGAAAGCCAAAAAATAAACATGGCAGCCCATAGCTGCGAGTCAGTGGATATTAGGTTCCTAACACTCCTTCCGTTAGAATCCTTGGATATCCATGGATACGGGTGATAATGCTCACACCCGGATTTGCTTCATTTCGGAACCAGTAACTACATACATATTCATGTGAGATGTGATGTGATGATGGGACATATTTAAAAAAATGCAGGTTTCTGCCACTCATTCAACTATAGCTACCATGTTAGTCTTTTTGGATGCAGGGGTCTTGTCGTGTACCAAGGACTATGGTGATGGTTGTGCATCCATAGGCCTCTTCCTTTTCAAGCCGTGTACTGCTAGGCTCCGTTATAGAATGAAATGGAGGAAAGTGTGGCAACCAAGATGGATTCTACTAGTGTGCAAGTGCTGCTATATATAGGGTTAAGGACTGCTCGCTTCATTTCCTTCAGCCAGACAGAACGACACACAAAGGAAGCCAACACATGGAAAATCGTTTCGGGATTTTTTCCTCTCCTCATATATTATTATTTGCCAAGGATTCAAGTTCCACTCTACATTTCGAGTGTTATGTATTTTCTCATCTCAACCAATTCAATTTGCCCGAGGGAGTGGGAAAATAATCAATTCTTGACGTATATGTTGTGAGAGGGAGCACATACCAATGAGCTATGGCATTCGTTTTGTACCAGGATGACCAATCCTATGGGGCACACAGGCTCATAAAACTTATCAGATCTTTTTCACTGGACGTCATGTTCTTGGTTTAAGCGAAATTCCCCAGCAATTAGCAAGAGCACTTTAAAAATACATGTCTGCCGCCAATAGAGCAGAATCGGTTGTTAGTTAGTTTGTTATAGTATTGTCCCTGTCTGTGCAGCTGTTGGATTTTGAAATATTCGTGAATAAAGAGCCTTTGTTTGAAGCAATTCTGAGAATATTTATCATCAATTTTTATCAGTGTTCTTCGTTTTGCTTCAATTTGTGTCACCTGTATAATTGATGGAAAAAGTGGGGGTTCGTATTTCTGTGCTGATGGAATTTGAAGCATTCCATTATCGTTATGGAATATGGGAGCCAACTGATGTAATATTTTATTCATGATTAAGTGTAAACGTCTGAAATGGTTCCCAATATAGAAAACTTTGTTTACTACAAAAGAGAATATGTAGTTGCACATTTTTCATTACATCTTTTTCATTTTGTCCTCAAAACAAAGTCAAGTCAAGGACAAAACTAATGGCATTTCACTTGAGAATAATGGAATGCAAAAGACATTTTTTAAAATATATATAAATAGGCTTTCCAATCTGAATTTGCCATTTTGATAAATAAATTATGCGCTTACTTTGACTATGGACCTACAGAGCCCCATATTTTAACTCCTCATCCCGCATTTAATCAAAAGAATGAAAAACAAGCAGGCAGTAGAATACTATGTTGCTGTCATGTATTCTCATTACATTCATTAAATAAATGGAAAGAGAAAATATCTTCCATATATGGAATACATGAAACGTAAAAAGGAATGGGTGAAAGTGAAACGTATGGGAATCGTAATGATGGCTCTTCATTTCCAATTGCTTATAGAATGTACAATAAAGACTGGCCCAACTATTTCATAAGAATACAAATACTTTATCCTGAAGCCACAAGAATGCTTTTTGGAATAATACATTTTACACAAAGGAGATCTCAAAGTATCAAGTTAGAATGCAGATTGACTATATTCGGAAATTTCTGCTATGCTACGGAAATTTTCTCATATAGTAATAATGTAGTACGGTTTCTTGGTCATGTCTCTGGCCTCAGTATGTTCTCTCAAACATTCCGTATCATCCTTAGGAATTTATGGTTCCCTTGTAAGTCTACAAACTTTCCCCTTTTTTTTTTGCACTGCTATTTTCCACCCTTTTATTTTTCATTGAAGAAATGTAAGAAATCATGTAAGAACATTCAATACATGTCAGCGCACATTGATTAATATGCAGCTAAACTGTATCATTATTAACAGCCAAGACTTTACGTGATGCAAGTGGGTTAGAACAAAGAGCCGCTGCGGTCACCCAAGGAAAATCCACATTCATATATATGTATACCATCATCATTCTTGTGGGATTAAACAATGTAAACGTGATGTGGTTTTTCCGCATCTGAAGAAAAGCATTTTAGCTTTTAGCTCAACGCTTTCATATAGTAAATAGTTTTTGAGCAAAAATGTAAATGGTAGTTTCATTTCATACAGAATTGCTCTTTTTGCAGGAAGTCTCATTTTGCGAAGCTTAAATCTCTTATTGCATATCCTAATGCTGGAGCATGAGTGATCGTTAAGAATTGATTTGAGCCACTTAAAAAGATGACTCTATATGTGGTTTACTTATTGCGCTCATGGTAATCCATAAATATTTGCGTGATATGCACTAATACACTTTTTTCACTCCAGGGCTTTCAGGCTCATGCATTTAAAGCTTTACAAATTGACGGTAATAAACTTTACAATCATCGTGTTTTTACAGAACAGGAGAACACGGTTTTTTACATTACCAAATCAAACAATTTGCTGATGAGATCATTAATTTCTATCAAAATCTTTAATTTGTGCTTAATAAATCATTATCTTTAATATATAGATAGTTATGGTACAGTTAATATGAACTTTAATATCTGTCTATGGACCACAAGCCTTAAAGTTTACATAAACCGGCAACATGCCTAGAAAACTAATATAGAACCAGAGCAATTTTAAGATCAAAAGGATGCTAGCTTAGCCCGCAAGGATGCTTATCGGATCAATCGGATCGGATCATCCTCCAATCCGATCCAAAATCTGAAGAGCTAATCCGATCCGATAAAATTATCGGATTTAGAATCGGATCTCCTCCAATCCAATCCAATCCAATAGTGATCCGATAAGAATACTCAATACATTTTTCTACACACAGAGAAAAATATGCGCTCTGCACTGCAACGAAGAAATACAATATGAATGAAATATTTCGATGTAAGTTCAGTATAGAAGTTTGCTTGCGCAATACAAAAGTTCCAATTTTCCTCGTATGGAGTTTAAATCATACATTAACCCAATGTAGGAAATAAAATATTCTTATCGGCTCCTTATCGGACTGGATCAGTGTTAAATCCGATCCGATAAGCTTATCGAATCAAAAATTGCTGATCTGGTCCGGTCCGATCCGATCCGATAAGCATTCCTCCGCAACAGACCGTAAAAGATACAGTTCACAAAAGAAGCTAAACGAAATATTTTGTTCATCTCTTTTGTATATAACTTCCCAGACTAATGTTTTATTGTTACTTATGAGATAAATTAATGTAAGACAGTTATAGTTGTTAAAATTGTTGTTGTGCCAAAATTAACCCACATTCCTGTGAAAGCTTCCCAGTAATTTTTCATCAATTGCTGTAAAAGATAATATGAGACAAGGCGAAGTAAAGAAACATAAAACATGTCCCTCGTTAATGAAAATTTTACATTTGTCATTTTCAGGGTTTTATTAGCTTCTGCTTTGTACTGTGGATAGTAAAGGGAGACAGTAATCCACAACAAAGGAAGCCCTAAAAACTTTTTTTTATATCAAAACTCGTCATTCGAGCTAGATTTTATCCTTCCGTTGAAACTTTAGTCACCCCATATATACAATCATTTTAAAGTTACTAAAAAGCCACAGGACTATTTGATTGTCTTGAGACATACAAAACAGAACTGCACATGCACACAAAACCAAGACTAAAGTAAGTTGATTTTTGGTTTAATGAAATGGAGCTCCTTTATTTGCTCTCTGTATGCTTCTAAAATAAATACCAAACAGTCCGAAATGTAGACTTGTCAGAAAAAGTCATCTTTTGGCGTCCAAGTTTTTTTTCCTGCTAACGAAGTGGATTAATGGGTTACCATTTACTTGCCCTGTTTCTCATTCACTTTATCCATCAGGGAAAGTTTTTCCATTCCTATATATATTTTTCCCAACAACTTTTTTTCGCCTAGTTGGTTGCCTGGTTCTTTTATGGACTTGTAATACTACTAATCAAGAAACTTGAACCATCGATGGGAATCAGCTATAGGAAAATTAGTACAAGAAGTAAGCATGCATTTGTGCGCACATAAACATCCCTAGACATAAGCTACCGTACATAAAAGAAAGTAACTAACAAGTTACTTACAACTTACTTAGTGGAAAGTAATATGACAAAATAAACTTTGCCCTAGAAATTATGAGTGAATTAGGAACACACATTCACGGAAAATATGGCTGCAAATATAATGACATGGGATCCGATAAATTGCATTACTTACGGTTTGTAAAGATGAGAGCTGGGTTGGACCTCCCGTCCTCGGATTAGCATGCTATATGACCGTGTAGCATATGTAATAACATCTCTGCCACTCTTGCTGACACTAGCGCTTAAACATACATGCTTACTGTCGTATATGTATCGCCAAAGAAGATGAGAATTCGAGTTTCACGCCAAACACATGCTAATTCTCAGGGAGACAAGGTTATTCGGTTCGCTCACACTGGAGCTCTGTTCAGCTGCACACTGGACTAGGCAAGAGCAATTTTAGTAGAAAATGAGACACACAATTGAATTAGTATGTCTTGTTTATTTACTCATCCCAGGGAACCATACAGCGGCAAGGGACAATACAAACAACTGGCTTCCAAGTCAAGTCCATAGACCATGCTGATTATGCATGCCATGAAATGTGTATCAGTAAAAACAAACAGGAGGAGCAAAAATTTCTTGTGAAATCCATTCAGCAGGTGCTATAGTATTCATCCCACATGATGAAATAGCAAGACTGTTGAATAAGTTTCCCTTACAGTTGTTTATTGATGGTCTTTGTTTTCCTTACGTAAGTAACTTTACAGACTTGTCAAGTCCCATGAGTTTTCCAACTCACAACATACATGTATGCTATAGAGTGTTTTTAATGAACTAACAACATTGTTTCTTCTATCCTAATTTAATTAATTGTCTCCGGTTCGTCAGGACGCTTCGTTGAGGAGAAACTGCTCTGCAATCGGTACAATGCTAAAAGAGCTGGCGGGAAAAACTAAAGGAGGCTTCACTGTTAGAAACGATTGTGAATTGTGTTTGCTTGGTTATGGTTGTAATGAAGAGCCCTCTTTGTACTTGCAGTTATCAACTGCCATTGCAATAAATGTTGGTTTTCCTCAGCTTAGTAGACTCGGAACAAGAAAAGGATTGAGTGGGAGTTGTGAGAGAAAGTAAATTAGAAACTGGATGTTGCACTCATTAGATTCTTGTAATGAGTGTACACAAAGTTGACTGTAGGATTTTTGGTAACTCGCATGCAAAAATTTTACTATTTTTAAGGCAGAAATTAACTGCATTGGGTGGGAGTCGTGCAAAGTAAATAGAGGCATTCAAGCGCCGCTGATTGACTAGAAAATTAACTACATACGTTTTTTGTGATTCCTGTTTCTTGAATGCTTCTTTGAAGCAATTATAAGTTGTAATAATAATAATAACAATAGTGCCCTTTTGGAAACATGTTATGATCCAAGGTTGAAAAAATGAACATCTCTGTGTCAAAGAATATTTTTACCCAGTAAAACAGATTTTAATGCACACTTTAGAGGTAATTATACCCTTTTTCTTTTTTGGAAGAAATGAAGTTGAGTACGGGTATAAGCACGTAATTTATGCGAAAACTATAGCGCACTTAATAGTACAAAAGAAACATGCTTAATGTATTCAAAACGTGACTTTTGGTGATATTTCGTAGCTTGAGCTTTCTTCTTTTCATTGCAGGTCATTAAAAAAGCTGCCTTTTGTATGGCATTTGATTTCTGCACCTGCTGGCTACAATGTATATCCAAATTATGTTGCAAATCAATGCTTGGTTTTTCACAAATGCAAGAACTGTGCTAGGTTGTGTTCTCAGATACAAATGGACTGAGACAGAAATAGAAAGTAGGGATCACCTTACACTTAAAATGCTGCTTTATTCACCCATATTTTTTTCATGTTCAAAATGTTCCGTTCAATTTTCCTTGGTTCATAATGGGAAAATCACAAGTGACATAAAGGATGGCAAAAACGCCATATCTTCTGGCATGGATTCTTTATATTTGTTCTTAACCACAGAAATATGAAATGTAAGTAAGAATATGATAAAATCTACGTAGTCTTCAAGCATCAGGGGAAAAAACCTTTCACTTTAAAATGCATGCAAAATCTTTTGGCTATGCAAAAACTCTCTTTCTCTTTATGCATTGAAACTCATTATGTTTTCATATTTATCCTCTCTTTTGTAAGAGCATTTCAAGTAACTTTAAAATACATGCATAAGCATCAACTGTTCCACATCAAGAGTTCGAAAAGAATAGATACTGTCAAGTACATATGTAATATGAAATGTACACTTTGAAAATGTAATGCTACCCGTCAGTTCAGTTGTACTGTTTTTTGATCCCTTGTTAGTCTTCCAAATCGAATCCGAAATATTTTTGTTTCCCAACCTTTAAATTGAAGCTTCCTGCTTGGCCATGTAAATAAACAATTTTACTAATGTAAAATCTCAAACAAAACAACAGAATACATACAGAATAGTGAAACAAACCATGCTCTTGATCGCCGACGAAACAACATCTTTCACTTGAAGTTACTATACTCTTGAACTGTAAATATTCAATATGGCAACGCATGATAAAGTCCAGCATCATTGCCTCATATACACCAAATAGATTTAATACAAGTTCCCAAAACACATAATAAAAGTTCTCTGAAGTGGGAATAGATAACCAGAAAACAAGCCCTATGTTTCATGCAAATACTTTATCTTTCTCTTTATTTCCAGTCTCTTTCTTCCCTCTCTATCTTCAGGTCCCTGCTATGCGTACATAAATATATACAAACTTCGAGTTTCCTGAGCATGAATGCATTATGGACGAGATTTTAATTCCCAAACAAATGAAAACGGCTCTTGTTCCTCATACTGTACAATAAATAAATGCCAAATAGAAGATCGGTTGGGCTCCACTGATAGTAACTTTATGCGTCTACAATCGCTCTAATTTGAAAACAGCATTCATTTGGATTCACATGCACTTCTGATGTACGGTTCACATTTTGTAGAGTCTAGAGAAGTTTTGAGCTTTTGTCGAGAGTAAGCCATGCATTAAGTACCAACGTTTTGCGATAACTATGTCATCCTTCACTCCATTTGTGGTGTTTTGTTCATAAAATTTGCTTATGGTTTTGGTGTACAGATTGCTTATGTAAATCGTACGTGGGTATAATTGAAAACTTCATAATGGTGTAAATATGACTCAATTCCAGACAAAACTTTCTTTCCTCCCAACTTTTTTGAATTGTGAGGGGCAAGCAGTATTCCTCGGTATATTGTTATTGTTGGTGGTATGAAGTAAAATGCCAGCATTATATTCTTCAGCTCCGGGTCCTCCTATATCAATGGTTTCTTTCTCCAGCACAGTTCGCGAATCGTGAGCACCGAAAAGGACACAGAGCAGCCCTCTAGTATTAAAAGGTGTATTTATTTAGCAAAATCAAGCTTCGTTTTAGTAATACTAGCGGCTACAACAGCTTGATAAAGTCATTTGATTATTGTTGCTTTTACGGCTTACATTTCAAAATGACGGGGCTATATTTATTTACACCCCTACGTAGCGGCGTGGAAATTTATCCCTAATACGATACATTTTGCAATCCTTCCATGATTAAATATTAATGATGATCGTTAGAAAAGTAAACAGAGTAACTCGACATTGGAGTTCCAGGTGAAAGGTAATGAAGGTGTAGCATTATTAAGTCAAAATTATAGAGTCGTACAGTAATAAAAGTTGCAGTTAATATGTGTGTGAGTGTGAGGCTATCATTTTTGGTTTGGTTTCATGGTTTACATATGGCAATATCTACCCATATCAGTTTGTAAACCTCCTAAAAATCTGTAGTGCTGCCTGTTTGAATTGAAAATAATTTTCCGTATTCTCAACAAATAAGTATTGAGCGATTGAGCCTATTAAACTTCAGGATCTAAGCAAATAACATTCTGTTTTGTGCGATAAAAAGAAGCTGCCACTACCATTGTATATAGTATATCTATTTCTATGCACTGCCTATATACACCAAGAATGGAACCTACGAAATTCTTCTTGCACCATGAGTACAATCTTAAGCAGCTCATTTACTGTCATATGTGCACAGTGAGTAAGACATGATGATCGGTAATTTATATGGACCGACGGGAGAGAGATTAATTACAATTTTATCCGTGATTCGGTGAACTTTTCCATTTTCCTATCATTTTCCTATTTGTTCACCGACTACACGGGCGCACAAAGGATTGAACTCTGAGATTCCGACCTAAGCCATAGAGAAGCTTTTATAACGCTAATCCGAATTCGCATTTGGCATAATGACAAACCATTGGATTGGGTATTGGATTTCATTTCGATTCCACGAATTCCACCACAGAGTTTTCTGTTACTGCTTTACTGGACTGGATTAGATGACTAGAGCCTGGAACAACTGTGTATATATCTGGAGGCTATAGGCTTTCAATCCACCCTTTATTGCACCTTGTTTGTGCAGTAGACTGTAGTAGTAGTATTATGTCCCATAACTTTTTGAGCCCATTGGAAGCAATAGATGATTAGAAAATAAATTGAATTATATAGTTCAGTGGTGATGTTATTTGACAGTTTGGCTCTGACAGCCGTTGCCGTGACAGCTCGTAAACTTAGTCGAATTAAATAAATATCAAATCGGGTAAGTGTATTTATTATTTATATTGAGATTTGAAAAATAATTAGCTTATTGCTTTCTCAAATTACCGTGATTAAATTACCTGGTGAGAATATATTGTATGAGTTCGTTATTGTTATTCCATATCGTTGGTTTGTTAATGATTGGTTCATGGGCTGTGTTGTTTTCTGTATGATGCTATCTGAGGCTACGCAAACTAATTGATAAGGCCCAAACATTGTCACATTTTACGTATATGGAATTTGTTTAGGTTCAATCGGTCAATGTTGTTTTGTTCACAGGTTAAACTTGGGTCATTTGCTAATCATTGGTGGAAAATTTAGAGAAAAGTGATCAGCCAATAACATTCTGCGTGAGGGAAACATTAGAAGTTGGGTACAGGAGAAGCAGAAAACAATTTATCTGCCGCATCATGTCTTTGTCTTCTTCTACTTCTATTGAACAATCGATGAATTCTAACTTTTCCGACAACGAAAATGCCGCTGCTATGCTTCAAACATCTAATCCAACTCCTGCCAATGTTGGACTTGGATCAGGGGTGTTAAATCCCCCTTTTCGCTCAAACCCTGAAGGTCGACCATATCCAGCTTCTTTTACAAAACCGTTGCCATCATCTGGTACTTTCACAGCTAATATGAATATTGTTACGATTTTCAAAAGGACTGTTAAGTTATGGGATTTTAATAACAGCCAAGTAAGTGTATATCAAAATTTTTCCATATTATTATAGTATCAGCTCCATCCATTTCTGGTGCAGCCATGAATAGAGATGCTACTAGTCCACAAAATGGGGAGCAAATACCAAGACTGATTCGTTCCCCACCATCCAAAATTGATACTATAAAAAATTGGAGCATCTCAACATACAAATGTACCAAGCAGTTGATGTTTGAAAGGCTTGGGAAAACTTCTAGGACTATTGATACAGGTACCACTGGTAAATTAAATAAGCTATTTTGGTTTTTAAATAACTCACCCTATTTTATTGAACATTGCTAATATTTTAATACATGGTTTGTAGAGCTGGAATCTCGTATTGAAAATCTTAGGGATATAAAACGGAAATACCTCCAGGTCTTCGGACTCAGTCGAGCCTTTACAAGTCATTTTTATCACATGGTTCAAACGCAAGTAAGCTCAATAGAATGGATTACTTTTAGCTTATGAAAGTTGCTTACTTCAAACTACAGCATGGTTTTATTTAAATCAATCACCATAGCAATCACTGGCAGAAGTTTTTTCAGACCTGGCACAAAAATCACCAGAACTCCAGCAGGAATTTCTATTCAATGCTGAAACGCAAAGAAACTTGCAGAAGAATGGAGAAATATTGCTGAGTGCATTGAACTTTTTTCTATCATCTGTGAATACTTTATGCAACAAAACTATTGAAGATACAATTCTAACAATAAGACAGTATGAGAACTCCAGGTAGTGATAGGAGCAAATAATTTGTAAACTACAACTGTGCAACTGCAGTGTGTGTTTAAATTACCCTGGACAATTTAACTAATGGTCTTGTTTCTTTGTTTAACGTTTATAGAATAGAGTATGATGCTTATCGATCTGATCTGGAGATGATGCTTCAGTCCCCAAAATCGGAAACTTCATCTGCTAAAATAGAGGAAGCGCAGAAGAATTTTAATCATTACAAAGTCAGTTATGAAAAATTACGTGATGATGTTAATATAAAGCTACAATTTTTGGAGGAAAACCGGGTAAGTCATTTAAATTGTTCGATTTATTGGTTTCAAATATTTTGAAACTATTATCTCCTTGCCATTTGTTCGAGGAATTATTAACATGGATTTTTTTGAACCATGGTATGTTTAGATAAAAGTGATGCACAAGCAGTTGTTACTATTTCATAATGGAATCGCTTCGTATTTTTCTGGAAATCAACAGGCTTTGGAATCAACTTTAAAGCAGTTTAGCATCAAGATACAGTCACCTAATTCTACGACGCCTTCTTGGTTGGAAGAACAATAAATATTTTGCTCATCCAGTCATTTATCATGTCAAGTGTTTGTGTAAGATAAACGACCAAAGATCTGTGGGGTATTTGAAAATCTTTAGTTCACCTCTTTCCTTTTTAACTAGTCTTAAAGTAATTCAGTGTTTACTAGTATCCAAGAATATATCTTTTGTTTACTATAATGTTTTCTAAGAAATTGTGGTAGAATGTAGATGGAGGTGGTTAAGTAATTGAATTAGGTCTTTATTTATAAACTTTTTTGATGAAAAGTAATTTCTTTCCGATTGTGAAATTATTTGATGAATGGGAGTTAAGCAATCTCTATTTCAACAACATCGGATCTTTCGATTTCACTTCTTGACACACACAAAACTGAATAAGTTTTCGTTGGTTGGTAGCTATGATAAGTTATGAAACATTTACATTCCTTTTCCTTTATTCTAATGTTTTTTTTTTCTGAAAACTTGTATCATGAATATATAACAAGAGTATTTAATATGTGTTACATAAATAATACAATATTATATGATTCATGTATTCAAAATAACTGGGCAGTTGAATTCTGTCAGAGATGGACTTTTTAAATTCACCTATGGAATATATGGAATGTGTCTAAAATTATATGCTTGTTAATCAAAGTATTTTTTTGTTTCTTGGCAATTTAGACGAATTTCAATATTTTTTTTACATTTTGAAGTTCTTGATTCTTTCTTTCACTTTGTTCACAAGTTTACATGCAACAGGATTTATAGGATTTATAGTCATTTTTCTGCAGCTAGAGCTTTAGAGCTTCAGTCGTAACTGAACAATATTTAACTTATATTTTTACAATTTACATTTTATTTACAGATAAAAAAATGCAAGTTTAGTAGAAAAGATGGATACATGGAGTTGTGAATTATTTCCATTGACGGCTGGCTAGCACCATGATACTGATACCCTAAATTATTTGATCTAAAGTTAGATAGATGTGCATATTTGCGATTAGTTATGACGATAATAAGTGGTTTATTATTAAATATTATACAGTAATAATATAACTTTCAATAGTTAAAAAAAGCATTTTAGATCTTTGCTCCACAAAGTTTGTAACTATTGTATTTTTTAAGCTTATGTCTGGTTTGACTAATAAAGCTGAATTTTCTGTATTCTAGAAAGAATGCATACTCACTGTCATACTTGTTACATATGGAACTATACTAATCGTCGAATCGATAAAGAATTGTTAAACTAAAACTAGACTTGGTTTAACATGCAATTCAACGATTTGAAATCGATGGAAAGTGTGGCAACATTCCGTCGAAATAGTTCACCCAGGTGAGTTATGTATGTTAGAAACTGTTGAATGTACAAATAGTGTGTTTTTAGTGTAATGAGTCAAAGTTCTCAAAGTTATATAGAGGCTTAAAGTTTATTGAACATTCATGTCAAAAGAATACATTGCATTTTACTCTGAACTAAATGACTCGTAAATATTAGCTCCAAGTGTTCGAACGCTATCTGATGTGGTAAGTACAACAATCCAGGGGTCTTCATCAGTCATGGCAGAACTATTTAAGCTGAGGGAATTGACGAGGGGAATAATTTTGGCCAAGGGTAAGGATATTTCATCAAAATCTACAGTCGAATGAGGGGTATCGGATGTTTCTTTGGCCTGGGAGCTTAATAGCATCGCTTCTCCGATTCGGTCTACAAAATGACTTACACCATGGCTTTGAAAGAACTTTAGAACTCCAGAGACATCATCAGATGCTAGTAGGTCGAAAGTTTCGACGATCAATCGCTTGTACATGTCTGGTGGCCCCGAACTTCTTTCAAACTGCTGTGCAAAAATCTCCTCGTTTTCAATAACTTCCTCAGGAAAAACATACTTCCAGGCACTCTTGATGGGATTTTTCGAGATTTCTGATGCGTTCGTCGAAGGAGTTTCTTTCTTGATTATTGACCACAATACTTGCTCTAGCTCACTAGGAGTCAGTTTTTGTTTCAAAGACATTTTCTCCACAACCAGTCTTGTCTTCTCGTAAATATACTGACATAACTTTTCTACACCAGTGGAGCATAAGTAGTTTGCTAGCGACAAGTATTTCTTCTGCAGTTCACTATCAATCATAGTATCATTAGAAAGAATAGCCCCATCAACGGTGGTCGTAATATTTTCTTTTTCCCCATCGGAATTGTGATCTTGGAATAAATAGCCACTGATGACGCTCAACTGGATACGTAAGCATATGTATAGCAATGAAGTTCCGTAGATGATGGTTAGAATTCTACTGAATGCTACAATTTTCAGCTCTTCCCATGCCTCTAATTTGTTTGAAACTTTGTTTTTCAGACTATTCATTAAAAGTTCGGAGTCCAAAGATCTATTCAAAGTCTCTTTCAAGGTTTGGAGAAGGGATGAATATGTGGTAGCTAAAATTTGTTCTGTACTTTCAAAATGCTGTTGTTTTTTCATTTTCTTCCAAACTGAACGAGTTTGTTCTTCTTGAAAAGCAATAAGACGATTCGTAGCATATTTCAATCCATATGCTGTAGCTTGAATGGCAATACCACCGAATACAATTTTTTGCCAATGATTCCTAACTAAAGACTTGACTCGACGAAACATGATGATATATTGTTCAAATAGTCCGTAATTCACAAAAAGTTAAGACAGTAATTCAGAGTCAGCATCCGATGGCCGCAATCCTGGAGTTTTTTCAAGCCTGTTGACAACAAAGTTGGTAGTGTCGATGAATCTTTGAACGCAGTTCACTAAACAGGACTCTGTTTTGGGTTCCAATCGTGTCGAGGGCTTATCCATACAGACTTCCCAGCACTGATCCGTCAAGTCGTGGACTAAGTGCTGAAATAAAAAATCGGAAATAAGCTTCTTTGACTCATCCCACATTTTAAAGATCACTGGTTCTAAATTACATTGATCTTGTCCGTCATTAGGTAGTGCACATTGTATCAGCACAAGCGGGGCCGTATAAAGAAAAAGTGCATCTAACTCGAGACATTTTACCTGGAATTTTTGTTTTTGAGTTTCCCGTTCAATAAAGTGCTTTAACTGAGGGTCTTTTTGAATTTGATCAAGCCCAAAACTCATAGTGTAGCCGACGCACGGACTAGATGTTACTCCGCTGCAGTCTGTAAAATACAACGGACAACACATTCAAAATCCGTAAAATCATTAAAACCATGGTTACCATAGACAGGAATTTATATAATAATTTCATTGTTAATTTTTCGTGTGCTGCTCGAAGTAGCTTCCTACAAGCAAAATTTGAAAGCTCCGTTTAAACATATACTGAATGAAAATGAAATTAACTCACTTTTATCTTTTTCAGCTTCACCAGTCAGGTAAAAATTTGTTTTCTGGGTAGCTATATTATCTATTGTTTGGTTCTTATAGTTCTTATTTTATTATTGTTACGAATTTCATGCAAGTCTTCCTTGCTTATTCATGATCACTCAAATCACTCACTGCGCTTCAAAAGTTAGTGGATTTTGTTGTTCGAATCTTCGAATGGGTATGGTTGGTATTGCAGAAATTCGGAATTTGAATTATAGCGCGTTACAGCTCGCATTTGATTTCGTCCATTGAGCATGTAGTCGATGGATCAAATCAAGCATGTCGTCCTGCATCCTGCTGACCCTGCTGACTGAGAAAGTGGCTATACAACTTGAATTGGGCTTGGGCATGCATGCACCATGCACTGAATAAATTGCTTCACATTTTATGATAATTTACAAAAAATAATAGTTGCACGTGCCCAATCGGAATCACCATTGTAGTAGTTCATAGTTAAAATTCAATCTATGGGGCTCAGTTGCTCATTCATCTCAAGCTCAGGCTACATATATACCTGTGGGCTATAGAGTTTGTATAATCCAGAGAACGATTCAACGAATCCACCTAGTTGTGGAATTTGAACTGGTGTGCACCAATTGATACTTATCGATACAATTATATTATGACAATGCTTCTTTTGTGTGGTTGACCCGCACGCTCCATTAAAATCGTTATCATCAATCAACAAGCCTTAGTGGCCTTATATGTTCGTCCATCACCGATAAAAATAACTGTTTACAATGTAATCATCAACGAATACTCAAATCGACAACACCTGCATGAAGGAAGCTATTAGCTACCATTATTCACCATGAACAAAAAGATTACTTCGTGACAATTTCCGATAGTTAATGACTAAAATCTCTCAGAATGCATATAGTGAAATGGAGCATACCCGAGATTATATTTTCTACCGACAGCTCTTCCCATTTTGACTGTTACATAAAGGCATAATTATAGACAATCTCCTATGCAATTCGGGTATCTGGAGACGGGTTCGGGTATTTCCTTTTGCCTGTCTGACGTGCGGCAGTAAAAACTGCTAAATCCTTAACATTACTACGACAGTCAGGGTATTTATGTTGCATGGAGTTTCAGAGTATTGAAGCAAGCGGGGATGCAAAAATATCCATGAATTTAACATAATAACCTAGTCTTATAATCTTGTCTCATCTCATTCACATTTATTACCCATCTGTGAATTTGAAGACATGACTCACCTCATATGTGTACAAGTGCGAAGTAAAAATAATAGTGAAAATGCATAGTGTAGTAGTGATAAAACACATATGCGCCAAACTAAGACAATTGCTTTGCGGCGCACTTTCGGAGATCAGTTGTAGTACTAGTAACCAGTCAGTTACAGCGACAGCCAGCTGGGCTATTTTTTTATATGCGGTTTATCATCGCAACTCGGCTACTACATGTACTATAGCCATAACTTGCAATATTATAGCTTATATGTGAGGCCGGCGAGCTGCGGCTATATATGTACATAGAGATGAAAGCGCTGTACTGTATATTACTACTATACAGTCGCATATTGGATACAGATTATAGAGAGCCAGAGAGAGTTATGCTAGACTTGTGCGTCGTTTAAAAACCGTTGACGGCGACGTTTGGGGCTTTTCTTACGGACAGCGGCCGAATAACCGGCCATTTTAATTTTGTAATTAAAAGCTGTGGCAAATTTTAAATTTTAAACACGCATTAATGATTACTTTAAATATTTTTTTAAACTTTATGTGCGGAAATTTTAGATTTTTTGTCAACGCACGTCCAAATGTCGATTTTATTATCAACAGCGACGGCATGGTTTTTTTGCCGAATAGCTGCGTTGACGGCGCACATGTCTTGTGCTGACTGAGCCGATGGGAACGAAAACGAACTACCATCTTGAATCTTTGGGCTACTGTTGTTAGATAGGAAAAATGAGCTGAAGTTGATACAGCGAGTGTAGATGTGTAGAGTTGTACAATTGGCGACGCGACAGTGTGGAAAAGAGACACGACGAATTCTCCTGTGTGACCGAGCCTAACTTTTGTTTTAAAATTTAATCCATTTTTTATAATTTTGTCCCTTGAAAGACTTTTGGGAATCAACTGGAACCAGGTTTGCTCTTTAAAGTGTTCCAACTTGCTGCTTCTTTTCAATTGTAAGTGAAATAGAGGTTAAGGAAACGGGTTTTTTTCGTCATTTGTTGAGTTAGTCACTTGAGGTTGTGAATGTTGGGACCAAAGTCAAGGAAGAAGATTTTTGCATTGCTTGTTTTTGGTTTTTATAGTTGAAAGGTGGCTAAAGTGGAAGCGGACAGTTATAAAATAGTACTGGTATTGGGGCATTGAGAAGGGGTAAGTTAGATAATATTTTTAAATCCGTGATTCTATTTACTAATGGATTTTTAAAGCACTTGTTATATGACTTATTTGCACTAATCCTGAGATTACGCGGTGAAATGGTTGATTTAATGTAAGATTCGCGTTTGTTCCCTTTTAGTGACTTCCTTCCAAAAACACTTTCCTCGTACTCGGCATCAGTATTACGCAAGCTTGACGTTGGTTCGGTTTCCTTGGCAGACGCTGTTTGATTCCAATTTTAAATTCTGGTCAATTGAGTTTCTTCAGTTATTGATCTGCTCATATCGGTGTTAATTCTTGAGATCGTGGTAAAATGAGTGACGCTGAAAAATTGAACATCGACAACATAATCGCACGATTGTTAGAAGGTGAGCAATGTTTTGTTTGTTTTTTGATCAATCAGCCAGTAAGGTGATCTCAACAGGTTCGTGACAATTAGGATTGAATGACTAACTGAACTGATTTAATATCAAGTGCAAAATTGGAGTTAAACGTCTTATTTCAGTTTGCCAAGTTTTGTGTTTCAGTCAATCACTCTGTGAGGGGGTGGAGATGGGATATAAGTACAAGCTCTGTAGTTCAGTTGTAATTTCTAGTCATTGACCATGATCTATCACATAAATTCACATTCACATTCATGTTGCATTCATAGAATTTTACATTTTCCCCTATATTTGTTTTGAAAAATAAACCTCAGCAAGAGGGTATTACGACGAAGCCGGGTGATAAGGAATTATTTATATTAATATTACAAAAAACCAGTAATAATAATTAGGGGTTTTTATCGTTTTTCGGTAGTCTCATCAGCTAGTCTTTCTCTGTTCACCAACTGGCAATCGCAAATGGAATCATCAATCAACATTATTTTGATTTTCGCGCCAACAATAATACTACTACAAGTTATTCCAGTAAACTGATCAGATGACCAAAAAATTACCCTAACATTTCAAATTGAAACATTTAATTACAAAATTAAACCATTTTGGTCAC
>Ga0210040_10001341_pt1 | contig 37596 bp, 39 predicted proteins | sample CryGeyCG12114_NA_FD_185462 | JGI IMG/M metagenome (GOLD analysis project Ga0210040, IMG submission 185462) | Groundwater microbial communities from aquifer - Crystal Geyser CG19_WC_8/21/14_NA (SPAdes) (version 2) | ecosystem: Environmental > Aquatic > Deep subsurface > Groundwater | place: USA... | reverse complement strand
CGGTGTGGCGCGAGAAGTGGCGCGAGGACGCCGTCCGCGACCTGGGGTGGCAGGTGGTCCGCTGGGGCACCTCCCACCTCGCCGACGAGCAGCAGCTGCGCGACCGGCTGCTGCGGGCCTTCCGCCGCGGCTCGCGGTGACCTGCTCCCGTGCCCCCTCGTTCCTCCCGCGCTCCCTCGTCCCTCCCGCGCCCGGTGCACGGGGCGCGGCAGGGCGTACGGGGCGCGGTAGGAGCCGGTCCTGCGCCGGATCCGGCTGGTGAGCGGATTGGGTGGCGCGGACCAGGCCTGTACCGTGGCCCGGTGACCCTGACGGGACTCGTAGACCTCTTCTGCACCGAACCCACCATCTCCGCCTCCATCGAGGACGCGCGCGAGCGTGCCCGGACGGCGCTGGACCTGACGTCCCCGCCCTCCATGCGACCGCTGATCGCGGCCTCGCTGGCTGCCCCGACCAGCCGCGGCGGTGCCGACCGTCCCGTGCTGGTCGTCACCTCCACCTACCGCGAGGCCGAGGACGTCACCGCCGCCCTGCAGTCGCTGGTGGGGGAGGACGCGGTCGCCTACTACCCGGCCTGGGAGACGCTGCCGCACGAGCGGCTCAGCCCCCGCTCGGACACCGTGGGACGGCGCCTGGCGGTGCTCCGGCGGCTGGCCGGCACCGAGGGGCCGGCGCCCAGGATCGTGGTGGCGCCCGTCCGCAGCGTGCTGCAGCCCCAGGTCAAGGGGTTGGGCGACCTCCGTCCGGTGCGGCTGGTGGTGGGGGAGGACCACGACCTGGGTGACCTGACGGCCGCCCTGGTCGGGGCCGCGTACGTCCGGGTGGACCTGGTGGAGCGTCGTGGCGAGTTCGCCGTCCGCGGCGGGATCCTCGACGTCTTCCCGCCCACCGAGGAGCACCCTCTCCGGGTGGACTTCTTCGGCGACACCATCGAGGAGATCCGCGCCTTCACCGTCGCCGACCAGCGCTCGAGCGAGTTCACGCTGCCCGAGGTCACGGCCTCCCCGTGCCGCGAGCTGCTGCTCACCGACGAGGTCCGGGCCCGGGCCGCCACCCTCTCGGCCGAGCACCCGGAGCTGTCGGAGATGCTCGAGCGGATCGCCCAGGGCCACGCCGTCGACGGCATGGAGGCGCTCTCGCCCATCCTGGTCGACGGCATGGAGCTGCTCGTCGACCTGCTGCCCGTCGACACCCACGTCCTGGTCTGCGACCCCGAGCTGGTCCGCGGCCGGGCCGTCGACCTGGTCAAGACCAGCGAGGAGTTCCTGCACGCGTCCTGGGCCGCCGCGGCCGGCGGCGGCAAGGCGCCGGTCGACCTCGGCGCCTCCTCCTACCAGCCGCTGGCCGACGTCCGCGCCGCCGCCCTGGCCCGCGGGCTGGCCTGGTGGACGCTCTCCCCGTTCAGCGCCGGCCCCGGCGAGCTGGAGCCGACGCGGACCGCCGACGGCGAGGTCGTCGACCTGCGGACCACCGTCAGCGGCGCGGGCGTGGAGTCGCGGGTGGTCGCCGGCCACATCGCCGAGAGCCACCGCGGGGACACCGAGGCCGCGATCACCGACATCGTCCGCCGCACCCGGGAGGGCTGGCGGGTGGTGCTCGTCGCGGAGGGCAAGGGCACCAGCAAGCGGTACGCCGAGGTGGCCGCCGAGCGCGAGCTCGCCGTCCGCGAGCGCGACGACCTCACCGAGACCCCGCCCGAGGGCATCGTCACCGTGGTCACCGGCGAGCTGTCCAGCGGCTTCACCGCCGACCAGCTCAAGCTCGCCCTGTTCACCAGCACCGACCTCTCCGGCCAGCGCCCGCCGGACAAGGCCGCCCGCAAGATGCCGGTCCGCCGCAAGAACCAGATCGACCCGCTGGAGCTGAACCCCGGCGACCCGGTGGTGCACGCCCAGCACGGCGTCGGCCGCTACCAGGAGATGGTGCAGCGCACCGTCCAGGGCGCCACCCGCGAGTACCTGCTGATCGAGTACGCCGCCAGCAAGCGGGGCCAGCCGGGCGACCGGCTGTTCGTGCCCATGGACCAGCTCGACCAGGTGACCCGCTACATCGGCGGGGAGAACCCGACGCTGGACAAGATGGGCGGCGCGGACTGGAACAAGCGCAAGGGCCGGGCCCGCAAGGCCGTGCGCGAGATCGCGGCCGAGCTGATCAAGCTGTACGCGGCCCGCCAGGCCACCCGGGGCCACGCCTTCGGCCCCGACACCACCTGGCAGCGCGAGCTCGAGGACGCGTTCAACTTCGTGGAGACGCCCGACCAGCTCGCGGCGATCGACGAGGTCAAGCGCGACATGGAGCAGATCGTGCCGATGGACCGGCTGATCTGCGGCGACGTCGGCTACGGCAAGACCGAGATCGCCGTCCGCGCCGCCTTCAAGGCCGTCCAGGACGGCAAGCAGGTCGCCATCCTGGTGCCGACCACGCTGCTCGTCCAGCAGCACCACGCGACCTTCGCCGACCGCTACGCCGGTTTCCCGGTCGTCGTCGCCCCGCTCAGCCGCTTCCAGTCCGAGGCCGAGACCAAGGCCACGATGGCCGGCGTCGCCGAGGGCAAGGTCGACGTGGTCGTGGGCACCCACCGTCTGCTGGGCGGCGAGGTGACCTTCAAGGACCTCGGGCTGGTCATCATCGACGAGGAGCAGCGCTTCGGCGTCGAGCACAAGGAGCAGCTGAAGCGGCTCCGCACCCACGTCGACGTGCTGGCCATGTCGGCCACGCCCATCCCGCGCACCCTGGAGATGGCCATCACCGGCATCCGGGAGATGAGCACCATCGCCACCCCGCCCGAGGAGCGGCACCCGGTGCTGACCTTCGCCGGCCCCTACGACGAGGCGCAGGTCACCGCGGCCATCCGGCGCGAGCTGAGCCGCGAGGGCCAGGTGTTCTACGTGCACAACCGGGTGCAGAGCATCGACAAGGTGGCCCGTCGCATCGCCGAGCTGGTGCCCGAGGCCCGGGTGGTCACCGCCCACGGCCAGATGGGGGAGCAGCGGCTCGAGCAGGTGATGGTCGACTTCTGGGAGCGCCGCGCCGACGTCCTGGTCTCCACCACCATCGTGGAGGCCGGCCTGGACATCGCCACCGCCAACACGCTGCTGATCGAGCGGGCCGACCTGCTGGGGCTGTCCCAGCTGCACCAGATCCGCGGACGGGTGGGCCGCGGCCGCGAGCGCGGCTACGCCTACTTCCTCTACCCGCCGGACCGCCCGCTGACCGAGACCGCGCACGACCGGCTGGCCACCATCGCGGCCCACACCGACCTCGGCTCCGGCATCAAGGTGGCGATGAAGGACCTGGAGATCCGCGGTGCCGGCAACATGCTGGGCGGCGAGCAGTCCGGCCACATCGCCGACGTGGGCTTCGACCTCTACATCCGGCTGGTGGGCGAGGCCGTCGCGGAGTTCCGCGGCGACGGCGGCGAGCCCGAGCCGGAGGTCCGGATCGAGCTGCCGATCGACGCCCACCTGCCGACCGACTACGTGGAGTCGGAGCGGCTGCGGCTGGAGATGTACAAGCGGCTGGCCGAGGTGCGCGGCGAGGCCGACCTCAAGGCCGTCGACGCCGAGCTGAACGACCGCTACGGCACGCCGCCGGCTGTGGTCGGCACGCTGCTCGAGGTGGCGCGCTTCCGGCTGCTGGCCCGCAACGCCGGGCTGCACGAGGTCGTCAGCCAGGGCAACCACATCCGCTTCGGCCCGGCCAACCTGGCGGACTCCAAGAAGCTGCGGCTGCAGCGGCTCTACCCGCGCAGCCTGGTCAAGGAGGCGGCGAACTTCATCCTGGTGCCCCGTCCGATGAGCTCCACCATCGGCGGGCCGCCGGTCACCGACACCGCGCTGATGACCTGGTGCAGCAAGGTGATCAGCGACGTGTTCCTCAGCTGAGGGACCTCGGCAGCGCTGTCCCCGGGCCCACCGGGCGCGCAGGCGACCCGCGTCGGCGGTGACCGGGGCCGGGGCCGGCCTGCCGTAGGATCGCGCCGGGTCCGAACCAGAACGAGGGATGGTCGATGACGTCTACACCCGCTCCGCCGCGGTCGCGCTCGCGTCGGCGCCGTCCGCTGGTGGTGGCGACGGTCCTGCTCGGGCTCGCCCTGACCGGCTGCGCCGACTCGCAGCCCGGGGTGGTCGCCTACGTCGGGGACGCCCAGATCAGCGAGTCCGACGTCGACACCGCGGTCACCGGCCTCAGCTCGACCCTGCAGCCGGGCCAGACCGTGGCCAAGGAGGCGGTGGTCAACGCGCTGATCCAGGGCGTGCTGGCCGAGCAGATCGCCGGCGACCGGGGCATCACCGTCACCGACGCCGACCGCGAGAAGGTGCTCGAGGGCACCAACCTGGAGAGCCTGCTGTCGGTGCCGGCGGTCAAGCCCATCGCCTACGACGTGGCCGACTCGGCGATCGTCTCGGAGAAGGTCGGCTCCGAGGCCTACCTCGCCGAGCTCGCGAAGCGGCAGGTGACCCTGAACCCGCGCTACGGCGTGCTGGACCCGAAGCTGAAGACGATCGTCACCGACCAGTCCGGCTCGCTCTCGGTGCCCGCCCCGGGCGCCTCGGCTGCGGCCACCCCCTGACCGGCCCGGACGCCGGCCGCCCGCTCGGCGAGGTCGCCCGGCTGGTCGAGGTGATGGCCGTGCTGCGGCAGCGCTGCCCCTGGGACGCCGAGCAGACCCACCGCTCGCTCGTCACCTACCTCCTCGAGGAGACCCTGGAGACGGTCGAGGCCATCGAGGCCGGCGAGGACGACCACCTGCGCGAGGAGCTCGGCGACCTGCTGCTGCAGGTGGTGTTCCACGCCGAGATCAGCGAGGCCTTCGCCTTCGACGACGTGGCCCGCGGCGTCGCCGACAAGCTCGTCTCCCGCCACCCGCACGTCTTCCCGCCGGCCGGCTCCGGGGAGCCCGACGCGGTGCCGGCGGACCTGCACCACACCTGGGAGCAGCGCAAGGCGGTCGAGAAGGGCCGGACCTCGGCCCTGCAGGGGATCCCGGAGCAGATGTCGGCGCTGGCCCGGGCGCACAAGGTCGTGGCCCGGGTGCGGGCCCGCCGCGTCCCGCTCGAGCTGGCGGCCGAGCCGGTCACCGCCGAGCAGGTGGGCGCCGACGTGCTGGCCCTGGTCGCCCGGGCGCACGCATCGGGGGTCGACCCCGAGCAGGCTGTCCGGGACGCCCTCCGCGGGCTGGAGCGGCAGGTGGTCGCGGCGGAGTCCACCGCGGCCGGTCGCGTTCCTCCCGTTCCCACGGGCCCCGCTCGCCACTAGCCTGGCGCCCATGTCCGAGCCGCCGCGCCGACCGCCGCCCCCGTACCGCGACCCGAGCACGCGAGCCGACGTGGCCGCGGCCTGGCAGGCCCGCCAGGAGCTCGGTCCCGAGTACGACGACCACGTCGCCGCCGGCCTGGCCGACCGCGTCGAGGAGCTGGTCGCCTACCGGACGGCCGAGGTTCGGCACCAGGGCGAGACGATGACCGCGCGCGAGCAGTCGGACCGCACCGCCCGGACCCAGAGCTTCGTGCTCGGCATCGTCTCCCTGGGCGCGGGCATCCCGGTCACCGCCATCGCGGCGACCCAGGTCGACCCCGGTCTGCTCGGGGTCGCGGTGTGCTGGGCGGGCATCGTCGGGGTCAACCTGGCCCACCGCGTCGGGGGCCGCCGCCGCGACTGACCCGCCGCCCGGCCTCGGCGGCACGACCGCCTCCCGCCGCTAGGGTGAGGGCACAAGGTCGGGGAAGTGCCGACGGTCAGTGGAGAGGCAGTACTGGTGGCGAGTATCGAGTTCGTCGGCGCACGGGAGATCCTGGATTCGCGGGGCAACCCCACCGTCGAGGTGGAGGTCATCCTGGACGACGGTTCCGAGGGCCGGGCGGCGGTGCCCTCCGGCGCCTCCACCGGCGCATTCGAGGCGGTCGAGCTGCGTGACGGCGACGCCCGCTACGGCGGCAAGGGCGTCAGCAAGGCCGTCCTCGGCGTGATCGACCAGCTCGGGCCCGAGCTCGTGGGCTACGAGGCCAGCGAGCAGCGCCTCGTCGACCAGGCGATGATCGACCTCGACGGCACCGAGAACAAGTCCAACCTGGGCGCGAACGCCATCCTCGGCGTCTCGCTGGCCGTGGCCCACGCCGCCGCCAACTCCGCGGACCTGCCGCTCTACCGCTACGTCGGCGGCCCGAACGCCCACGTGCTGCCGGTGCCGATGATGAACATCGTGAACGGCGGCTCGCACGCCGACTCCGACGTGGACGTCCAGGAGTTCATGATCGCCCCGATCGGGGCGGCCACCTTCCGCGACGCGGTCGAGATGGGCGCCAGCGTCTACCACTCGCTCAAGTCCGTGCTGAAGAAGCAGGGCCTCTCGACCGGCCTGGGCGACGAGGGCGGCTTCGCCCCGAACCTGCCGGCCAACGTGGCCGCGCTCGAGCTGATCTCCACCGCCGTCGAGGCCACCGGGCTGAGCCTGGGCACCGACATCGCCCTGGCCCTGGACGCGGCCAGCAGCGAGTTCTTCCGTGACGGGGTCTACCACTGGGAGGGCGGCACCAAGTCCGCCGACGAGATGACCGCGATCTACGAGCAGTGGATCACCGACTTCCCGATCGTCTCGCTCGAGGACCCGCTGGCCGAGGACGACTGGAGCGGCTGGAGCTCGCTGGTCGCCCGGATCGGGGACCGCGTCCAGGTGGTCGGCGACGACCTGTTCGTCACCAACGTCACCCGGCTGCAGCGCGGCATCACCGAGCGCGCGGCCAGCGCCCTGCTGGTCAAGGTGAACCAGATCGGCTCGCTGACCGAGACCCTGGACGCCGTCGACCTCGCTCACCGCGCCGGCTTCCGCTGCATGATGAGCCACCGCTCGGGCGAGACCGAGGACACGACCATCGCCGACCTCGCCGTGGCCACCAACTGCGGCCAGATCAAGTCCGGCGCCCCGGCCCGCACCGACCGGGTGGCCAAGTACAACCAGCTGCTGCGGATCGAGGAGGACCTCGACGACGCCGCCCGCTACGCCGGGGCGTCCGCCTTCCCGCGGTTCAGCGCCTAGCCGGTCGAGGAGCCCCGCGTGCCGACCGGTCCCCGCCCGCCCGCCCGCCCCGGGGCCGGCCCCGGGCGCAGCCGTCCCCGGGTCCGGTCGGCGTCCCGGCCGGGCGCGGGGGGCTCCCGCCCGCTGACCGAGCCGGCGGAGGGCACGCCCGTCGCACCGCGGGTGGACGCCCGGTCCCGGCTTCGCTCGACGTTGACCACCCGGGCCATCGCCCTGGTGGCGGTGCTGCTGGTGCTCGTCATCTCCTACGCGTCCAGCCTGCGGATCTACTTCTCCCAGGCCCACGAGATCGCGGCCACCCGGACCGAGATCGCCGAGCGCCAGCAGAAGATCGACGGGCTGCAGACCGAGCTGGACCGCTGGCAGGACCCCGACCACGTCCGCACCGAGGCGCGGGCCCGGCTGGGCTGGGTCGTCCCGGGGGAGACCGGCTACCAGGTCGTGGGCCAGGACGGCCAGCCGCTCGGCGGCGGCGCCGAGATCGAGGGCGGGCCCGAGGCGGTCGACGGGCCGGCGCAGGCCTGGTGGGGACGGCTGTGGGGCTCGGTAGAGGCGGCCGACCAGCCCGCACCGGCCAAGAAGAAGGAGAAGACCATCACCGCCCGGACGAAGCCGGAGGAGGGTCCGCGCTGACCCCGGTCCGACCCGCCGTGGCCTGAGCCGGCTCAGCCGTCGCGCTCGACCCGCACCTCGGCGGCCAGCCGACGGGCCAGGGCGGGGTCGAAGTGACCCTGCCCGGGCACCATCGCGTTGGCCACCCCGCAGCCGGTACCCAGCCGGACCGCCTCGGTGAGGTCGGCGCCGGCCTCGAGCGCGGCCAGCAGGCCGCCGAGGAACGAGTCGCCGCTGCCGACGGCGAACCGTCCCCGCTGCGCGGGCGGGCCCACCCGGCCGACCCCGTCGCGGTCCACCGCCACCGAACCGGCGGTGGCGTCGGTGAGCACCACCGCCGCCCCGCTGCGGGCGGCGATCTCGGCGGCCATCGCCGTCAGGTCCCCGTCCACCGGCACGCCGAGCAGCTCGGCCGCCTCGGCCCGGTTGACCTTGACCAGCCGCGGCGCGGCGGCGACCGCGCCGGGCAGGGCCGTCCCGTGGGTGTCCACCGCGACCGCGGCGCCGGCCGAGCGGCCGAGCCCGACCAGCCCGGCGACCACGTCACCAGAGCCCGTCGGCCCCCGTCCCGAGACCGAGAGCCAGCCCGGGCGCGCGGCCAGCCGCCCGGCCAGCACGTCGGTGAACCGGGCGAGCGCTTCGGCGGGGACCGCGGCGGAGTCCTCGTAGATCTCGGTCAGCTCGCCGGTGTCCGCGGCCGCCACCGACACGCAGCTGCGGGTCTGGGCGCCGGCCGCCACCTCGACCAGCGGCAGCCCCTCGGCGGCCGCGATCTCGGCCACCCGGGCGCCGGTGGTGCCCCCGAGCAGGGCGACCACCTCCACGTCGGCCCCCATCGCCCGGGCGGCGCGGGCCATGTTGAGGGCCTTGCCCCCCGCCACCGCGAGCGGTCCGGGTGTCCGGTGCACCGCACCGAGCCGGTAGGTGTCGAGCAGGTAGGTGAGGTCGAGCGACGCGCTGAGCGCGGCCACGGTGATCACCCGCCGAACCCTAGGACATGGCCGCCGGGAGGAGGCGGGCTGCGACACTTGTCCGGTGCGCGAACCGATGACCGCCCAGGACGAGGCCACCGTCACGGCGCAGCTGCAGCGACCGCCACGCGGGGTGGCGGGGGTCGCCTCCCGGTGCCCCTGCGGCCGTCCCGCCGTGGTGGCGACCGAGCCGCGGCTGGCCGACGGGACGCCGTTCCCCACCACGTACTACCTCACCTGCCCGCGGGCCACCGCGGCCTGCTCGACCCTGGAGTCCCAGGGGGTGATGGCGGTGATGACCGCCCGGCTGGGGCAGGACGCGGACCTGGCCGCGGCGTACCGGCGGGCGCACGAGGCGTACCTGGCCGACCGCGAGGCGCTCGGTGCCGTCCCCGAGATCGCCGGGGTCAGCGCCGGCGGGATGCCCGACCGGGTCAAGTGCCTGCACGTGCTGGCCGCGCACGCCCTGGCTGCCGGACCCGGGGTGAACCCGCTCGGGGACGAGACGCTGGCCGCCGTCGGGGAGTTCTGGCGGCGCCCCTGCCTCACCGAGGCCGCCGATACCGACGCCGACGCCGACGCCGACCCCGACCCCGACCCCGACACCGACGGGGGCCGGTCGTGACCCGGGTGGCCGCGGTGGACTGCGGCACCAACTCGATCCGGCTGCTGATCGCCGAGGCGGGACCGGACGGTGGCCTCGTCGAGGTGGACCGCCGCACCGAGATCGTCCGGCTCGGTCAGGGCGTGGACGCCACCGGGGAGTTCCACCCCGACGCGCTGACCCGCACCTTCGCGGCCACCGACGCCTACGCCGCCCTGCTCCGCGACGCCGGGGTGACCAGTGCCGACATCCGCTTCGTCGCCACCTCGGCCACCCGCGACGCGCGCAACCGGGACGTCTTCACCGCGGGGATCCTCGACCGGCTCGGGGTGGCCCCGGAGGTGGTCAGCGGGCGCACCGAGGCCGAGCTCTCCTTCGCCGGTGCTCTCAGCCGGCTCACCGACCCGGCCGAGCCGGTGCTGGTCGTGGACATCGGTGGCGGCTCCACCGAGCTGGTGGTGGGGTCGGCCGCCGGCGAGGTCGTGCACGCGGTCTCCCTCGACGTGGGCTCGGTCCGGCTGACCGAGCGCTTCCTGCACACCGGGCCGCCGGCGCCGGCCGACCTCGCGGCGGCGGCCGCCCACGTGGACGGGCTGCTGGAGGGGACGGGCATCGACTTCGCCGCCGTCCGCACCTGGGTGGGGGTGGCGGGCACCGCGACCACGCTCGCCGGGGTGCACCTGGGGCTGGAGCGCTACGACCGGGAGCAGGTGCACGGCTCGGTGATCCCGCTGCCCGCGCTCCGGGACCTGTTCGACCGGCTCGCGGCCAGCACCGTGGCCGAGATCCGCACCCTGCCCTCGATGCACCCGGGCCGGGCCGACGTGGTCACCGCCGGCACCCTGGTCGCGGTGCGGATCGCCGACCGGCTGGGCGTGGCAGGGCTGCTGGTGAGCGAGTCCGACATCCTCGACGGCACCGCCCTGCAGCTGCTGCAGCGACGCCGCTGACGCCCGGGAACGGGCCGGAGGACGCGGCCGCCCCGGGTAGGGTCGGGGCCGACATGACCGGGTCCTCGCCGCTCCGCCCGTCGCCGACCGAGCGCCGACGCAGCCTCGCGACGGTGCTCGCGCGCCAGGCGGCGCGGGTGCGCTCCCGCCGCGTCCTGCTCGCCAACCTCGGCCGGGCGTTCGGCACGGCCCTGCTGGCCGCCCTCCTCGCCGCCCCCTTCGCCGCCGTCTGGGGGGTCGGGCACGCCCGGGTGCAGGACTACCTCGGCCCGCACCAGGTCACCTTCGCCAGCAACTTCAGCGGCGAGCTGCGGCTCGACCTCGGGCCGATCGGCAACGCCTTCCTGCCGAGCCCTGCCGGCCCGTTGGGGGTGGCGGTGACCGTGGGCAGCGTCGGGTCGGCGGCGTCCAACCTCAACCAGCTGTTCTCCGCCGAGACCCTGGCCGCGTACACCAGCCTCTACACCGACCCGCAGCTGGCCGTCGAGGCGGTGGTCGACCGGCTGGTCGTGGACGGTCTGGTCCGCGCGCTGGTGGCGGAGGCGGTGCTGCTGCTCGCCTTCGCGGTCTGGCGGCTGCGCAGCCGGCTGCTCAGCCCCTGGGTGGTCCGCCACGTCACCCGGCGGCGCTCGGTCGCGGTCTACCTGGCCCTGGCCGCGGTGGTGCTCGGCTCCATCCTGGGGCCGCGGCCGCCGACGGGGGAGCGGATCCCCGTCGCCGTGGCGGCCGGCACCCGGTTCTCGGCCCTGACCGTGGACAGCGTGGTGCTGGCCGACCTGCTCGACCGGGGGATCCGGGGGGTCACCCTGCTCAGCCAGCGCCAGCAGCGGGGGGTCCAGACCTACATCGACACCGCCGTGCAGAGCCTGTCCACCCAGACGTCCCGGCTGCCCCGGCCGGTGCCCGGGGAGACGATGCTGATGGGCTTCAGCGACCTGCACTGCAACCAGGCGATGACCGAGCTGATCACCCGGGTGGCGGTGGCCACCGAGCCGCGGGTCGTGCTCGACTCCGGCGACGACACCGTCAACGGGACGGCGGTGGAGAAGACCTGCGTCCGACGGGAGGCGGGCATCGACCGCCGGGTGCCCCTGGTGGTCTCCAGCGGCAACCACGACTCCGACGTCACCGAGGCCCAGCAGCGCTCGGAGGGCATGGTGGTGCTGGACGGGAGCACCGTGGAGGCCGCCGGGCTGCGGGTGCTGGGCGACGACGACCCCGAGCACAACATCCCCTTCAGCGTGCAGCGCGTCCGCGACCGCGCCGAGACCGAGGAGGAGATGGCGGCCCGGCTGCTCGGCCTGGCCGCCCCGCGACCGGTCGACGCCCTGATGGTCCACCAGCCGGCCGCTGCCGCGGTGCTGGTGGCCGCGGCGGACCCGCCGGCCCGGCTGGTGGTCTGGGGCCACCTGCACCGCGAGGACGGACCGCGGGTGGTGACCCACGCCGACGGCTCCTGGACGGTCGGCATGCAGCAGGGCACGGCCGGGGGGGTGCGGCAGCCCACCATCACCTCGTTCAGCACGCCGTTCTCCCCGCCCCTGATCAGCGCCGACGTCTACTTCTACTTCCGCGACGACGCCACCGGCCTGGTCACCGGCGTCCAGCCGGTGCACTTCACCCCCGACGCCGACGTGGTCATCGCCGAGCGGGTCGCGACCGGCGACCTGGCCGCGCTGCCCGCCGCCACCCGCGCCCGGCTGAGCGACACCGAGCCGACGCCGACGCCGCAGAGCTCGCGCTGACTCCGACCCCGGGCACCGGGCCAGCACTAGGATCGCTGCGGCCGGCGGCCCCCGTAGCCCAACGGCAGAGGCAGGCGGCTTAAACCCGCCCGAGTGTGGGTTCGAGTCCCACCGGGGGCACCGTGGCCCGGCACCGGGCTGCCGCTCACGCTGAGACCCGGGGCGGCCTTCCTTACCCGATTCATGGCGACCGGGAGGCGGTCTTTCGCGAACTGTTCCTAGACTTGAGGAACGGCGCCGCCCCTGGCGCCCGGGGCTCAGGAGGACAACCTATGTTGCGAAGTTCGAACCCGATCCTGTCCAAGCAGGACGCGTTCACGCCCGCAGCACCGCAGTACGGCCAGACGCAGTACGGCCGCTCGCCATACCAGCAGTACCCCCCGGAGGGCTACGGCCAGCCGGCTCCCGTCCAGCAGGCCCCCGAGGGCCGGATGACCCTGGACGACGTGGTCACCAAGACCGCCGTCACCATGGGCGTGCTCGCCCTCACCGCGGGGATCGCCTGGCAGCTGATGCCCGAGGCGCTCTACTTCCCGGCGATGGTGCTCTCGGGCCTGGTCGGCTTCGTGGTGGTCATGGTCGTCTCGTTCCGCCGCAACGTCTCCCCGGGTCTGGTGCTCGCGTACGCGGCCGTCGAGGGCGTGTTCATCGGCATGATCAGCAAGGTCTTCGAGAACATCTACCCGGGCATCGTCGCGCAGGCGGTGGTGGCCACGTTCTTCGCCGCCGGGGCCACGCTCGCGGCCTACAAGATCTTCAACATCCGGGTGACGGCCAAGTTCTCCAAGGTCGTCCTCATCTCCACCATCGCCTTCGCGGGGCTGATGCTGGTGAACTTCATCTGGAGCATCGCCACCGGGTCCGGCGGCCTGCGCGGCGGCATCACCGGTCCGGTGACCCCGCTGGCGGTGGGGATCTCCCTGCTGGCCATCGGCCTGGCCGTGCTCAACCTGGTGCTCGACTTCGACTACATCGAGCGGGGTGTCCGCGCCGGTGCCCCGGCCCAGGAGTCCTGGCGCGGTGCGTTCGGCCTGACCGTGACCATGGTCTGGCTCTACGTCGAGATGCTGCGCCTGGTGTCCTACCTGCGCAGGTAGTCCCCACCCGTCCGACCACGCCTCACCCGTCCGACCACGGAGGCCGCACCCCAGCCCGGGGTGCGGCCTCCGTGCGTCTGGACGCCTAGGCTCGGGCCCGTGCAGTACGTGAACTCCCTGACCGAGCTGATCGGCAACACCCCGCTGGTGCGGCTGTCCCGGGTGACCGGCGACGCCCGGCCCCTGGTGCTGGCCAAGGTCGAGTACCTCAACCCCGGCGGCTCGGTGAAGGACCGGATCGCGGTCCGGATGATCGAGGCCGCCGAGCGGGACGGCTCGCTGCAGCCCGGCGGCACCATCGTGGAGCCGACCAGCGGCAACACCGGCGTGGGGCTGGCCATCGCCGCCCAGAGCCGGGGCTACTCCTGCGTCTTCGTCTGCCCGGACAAGGTCAGCGAGGACAAGCGCAACGTGCTGGCCGCGTACGGCGCCCGCGTCGTGGTCTGCCCGACCGCCGTCGAGCCCGACCACCCGGACTCCTACTACTCGACGTCGGACCGCCTGGTGCGCGAGATCGAGGGCGCCTGGAAGCCCGACCAGTACAGCAACCCGAACAACCCGCTCAGCCACTACGAGACCACGGGGCCGGAGATCTGGGCGCAGACCGAGGGGAAGATCACCCACTTCGTGGCCGGGATGGGCACCGGCGGCACGATCAGCGGGGCGGGGCGGTTCCTCAAGGAGGCGTCGGGCGGGCGCGTGCAGGTGATCGGCGCCGACCCGAGCGGCTCGGTCTACTCCGGCGGCTCCGGCCGGCCGTACCTGGTGGAGGGGGTCGGCGAGGACTTCTGGCCGAGCACCTACGACCCGCGCATCGCCGACCGGGTGATCGAGGTCAGCGACGGCGACTCCTTCGCGATGACCCGGCGGCTGGCCCGCGAGGAGGCCCTGCTGGTCGGTGGCTCCTGCGGGATGGCCACCGTCGCCGCCGTCCGGCTGGCCCAGGAGCTGGACGACCCCGACGCGGTGGTGGTCGTGCTGCTGCCCGACTCCGGCCGCGGCTACCTCACCAAGATCTTCAGCGACACCTGGCTGGCCCGCTACGGCTTCGGACCGCGCCCCGAGCAGTCGGTCCGGGTGGTGGGGGACGTGCTGCGGGAGAAGTCCGGCGCCCTGCCCACCCTGGTGCACACCCACCCCAACGAGACCGTGGCCGAGGCCGTGGCCATCCTGCGCGAGTACGGCGTCTCCCAGATGCCGGTGGTCCGGGCCGAGCCGCCGGTGATGGCGGCGGAGGTGGTCGGCTCGGTCAGCGAGCGGGGGCTGCTCGGCGCGCTGTTCAGCCAGCGCGTCCGGCCCGCCGACCCGGTGCTGGCCGCCATGGAGCAGCCGCTGCCCAGCCTGGGGGCGACCGAGCCGGTCGCCGAGGCCGTCCGGCTGCTGGTGGACGGGGACGCCCTGCTCGTCCTCGAGGACGGCAAGCCCGTCGGGGTGCTCACCCGTCAGGACCTGCTGGGGGACGTGGGCTGAACAGCTCGGCCAGCAGCTGCTCCCAGTTGTGGGTCCACGACAGCGAGCGCCACGCTGCCACCGGGACCCAGCGCGCGGCGGCCGTCGTGCCACCCCGGTCCAGCACCTCCGGCTCGCTGGGCACGGGGCAGTCGGCCCGGTAGACCAGCCGGACGGCCTGGAAGTCCTCCAGCGTCCCCCGCGGGCTCCGGCCGACCCAGTGCGAGCTCTGCACGGCGACCAGCTCGCCCAGCTCGACCTGCTGCGCGGTCTCCTCGAGCACCTCGCGGCGGACGGCGTCCACCGGCTGCTCGTCGGCGTCGATCCCGCCGCCCGGCATGCCCCAGCGGCCCTGCGCGGCGGTCTGGTCGGAGTACTCGGTGGCCAGCAGGCCCCGCTCGGAGACGACCACGGCGTAGGCGGCGAAGCGCTGGCGGACCTCCGGCCGCGCCCCCGGGGCCAGCGCCAGACCGGCGTCGCGCCCGCGCGGGGGCTGCCGCGGCCGCGGTTCACCGGCCAGCGGCCGCACCAGGACGCGCAGCCGCAGCTCGAGGTCCTCCTCGCGCACGGCCTCCAGCGGTCGGACCAGGACGTAGCCCTGGTCGTGGGTCAGCAGCGCCGGGTCCACGCCGTGCCCGAGCGCGGCGTCGAAGACCGGCGGACTACCGGGCGCCGGGTCGGTGGTGCCGAGGACTCGCAAGGGTGCCGCCTTCCCGCGCGGTCAAGGGGGGCGACCGCGGTCCGCCCAGTTTCGCAGGGTCCGGCTCGCCCCGCTCGGGTACCGTGAACCGGTGATCGACGGACTGGCCTACGTGGTGGTCGCCCTGTCCGGCGGGGTGACGCTCTGGGGTCTGGTCACCGCGCTCGTCGGCCGGCCGCCCGGTAGGGCTCAGCTGCTGTTCGCGGCCGGGGTCTGGCTGGTGACCCTGGCCCAGACGGTCCTCGGCCTGGTGGGCCTCGTCGGCGGGTTCCGCCCCGTCGAGCTCGCCACCACCATCGGCTACCTGGTCGGGATCGTGGTGCTGATCCCGCTCGCCTGGTTCTGGGCCAACACCGAGCGGACCCGCTGGTCGGGCGTGGTGATGGCGGTGGCCGGGCTCTCGGTGCTGGCCATGACCCTGCGGCTGCTGACCCTGTGGACCGAGGTGCCCCGGTGAGCTCGGTCGCGCCGCCGCCGGCACGGACCAGCTCCGGGCCCGGCCGGGTCCTCGTCGCGGTCTACGGCCTGTTCGCCCTGGCGGCCTGCTCCCGGGCCGGGGTGCAGCTGGCCACGCAGTACGCGGAGGCTCCGCTGGCCTACCTGCTCTCGGCCGTGGCCGGCGTGGTGTACGTCGTGGCCACGGTCACGCTGGCCCGCAGCACCCCCACCTCCCGCCGGGTCGCGCTGGTGGCGATCGGCGTCGAGCTGGTCGGGGTGCTGACGGTGGGGACGCTCAGCGTCCTCGACCCGGCCGCGTTCCCGCGGGCCACGGTCTGGTCGACGTACGGCATCGGCTACGGGTTCGTGCCGCTGGTCCTGCCGGGGCTCGGGCTGCTCTGGCTGCGCCGGACGCGGCTCGGGTGACCGGCAGGTCCGGCTGACCGGCAGGTCCGGCGAGCCGGCGGGTCACAGCGGGATGGACAGCCGGGCCAGGGGCTCGACGAGCTCGTGCTCCTCGTAGGACAGGTGCGAGAGCAGGCTGTCGGTCAGCTCGTCCACGGCCCGGCGCAGGGCGCTGCCGTCGGCCCCGGGACCCACCAGGTCCAGCAGGGCACGGTCGACGCCCTCCAGGACGTCGTGGATCACCTCGTGCTCGGCGTGCAGCCGGTCCACCACGGCGTCCAGCCGGGGGTCGCCGGCCCGCAGCCGGGGGAACAGGGCCTGGTCCTCGATGGTGTGGTGGGTCGCCACCAGCCGGCAGTAGGACGCGCAGTAGGCGCCGATCGTCCACGCGTTCTGCCGCATCGTCATGACGTTGATCCGGCCGCGGGCCGCCGCCGGGTCGAGCGCCCCGGCGAGGACCTGCGCGACCAGGCCGCGCAGCTGCTCCAGCTCGGCCCGCAGGTGGTCGTGGATGGCGACCAGCTGCTCGCCGGAGGCCAGCCCCGCGGCGGGGTAGCGGCGGCCCGGCTCGGGTGCGGGTCCCCGCGGCCGGGTCGACTCGTCCCACCGCGGCGGGGCGAGCCGGACGCCCGGGTCGGGGGTGGGCGCGACCGGGAGCGGGGGCGCGGCGGGCACCCGGCGCTCAGTCCGTCGCGACGAGGTCGGCGTACTCCGGGTGCCGCTCGATCCACGCGGCGATGAACGAGCACCGCGGCACCACCGACAGGCCCTGCGCCCGGGCGTCGTCGAGGGCGGTCCGGGCGAGCGCGCTGCCCACGCCCTGGCCGCTGTAGGCGTCGGGCACCACGGTGCGGGTGAACGTCACCACCCCGTCGCCCCGCTCGTACGCGGCCACCCCGGCGAGCTCGCCGCCCTCGTGGGCCTCGTAGCGCGACTGGTCGGCCTGGTCGGAGATCTGCACTGCCATGGAGCCATCCTCCCCGCCGGCGCCGGTCCGCGCGACCTGCCCGGCCCGGACCCGGCGGCTCAGTCGAGCGGGGGCACCAGCCGCTCGGCCCGGTAGCGCTCGAACAGGGTGAGGAAGGAGTCGACGGTGCGGTGGTGGCTGGTGAAGCCGGCCAGCCGGCTCTTGCTCATGTCGGTGACCACCTCGACGTCGCGACCGAGGTCGGCGTCGGTGTGCCACCACGACGCCACCCGCTCCAGGTCGGGCTCGACCAGCCCGTGGGCCGCGACGACCTCGGCCCAGACCGGTGCCGCGTCGGCCATCTGCTGCTCGAACGGGCGGGGGGCGTCCTCGAACCCGACCGGCTCGACGCCGAGGGCGGCGGCCAGCCGGGGCCACATCCAGCGCCACCGGAAGACGTCGCCGTTGACGATGTTGAACGGCTCGTCCGCCCCTGCCGGGGAGGTGGCGGCCCAGATCATCTGCTCGGCGAGGATGTCGGCGTCGGTCATGTCGGTCAGCCCGTTCCACTGGGTCGCGCTGCCGGGGAAGACGAACGGGCTGCCCGTGTGCCGGCTGATCGCCGCGGCCACGGCCAGGGTGAGCCCCATGTTCATGGCGTTGCCCACGGCGTGCCCGATGACGGTGTGCGAGCGGTGGACCGACCAGGTGAAGCCCTGCGCGCCCGCGGCGGCGACGAGCTCGTCCTCCTGCGCGTAGTAGAAGTTGGGCGCGTCCAGCCGCGGCTCGTCCTCGTGGAAGGGGGTGTCCGGCATGTCGCCCTGGCCGTAGGACTCGAACGGGCCGAGGTAGTGCTTCATCCCGGTCACCAGGGCGACGTGGGCCAGCGGGGCCTCGCGCAGCGCGGCCAGCAGGTCGCGGACCATGCCGCCGTTGACCGCGATGTTGGCCTGCTCGGTCTCCTGGCGCAGCCAGGCGGTGAAGAACACGTGGGTCGGGCGCTCGGCCGCGAGGACCCGTCCCAGGTCCGGCGGGGAGGTCAGGTCGGCGGCCAGCCAGCGCAGGCCGTCGCGCTCAGCACCGGGGCGCCGCGCCAGCCCGGCCACCGGCCAGCCGGCGGCGAGCAGCTGCTCGACCACCGCCGCGCCGGTGATGCCGGTCGCGCCCACCACGAGCGCGGAGCGGGGGGTGCTGGACGTGGCCGGGGACGGGAGCTCCATGCCGGAGCCAACACGGCCCGGCCGGGATCATTCCCGGCCGGGCCGCGCGAGGGTGTCGGAGCTGCCGGTCAGCGGCAGGTGACCCCGGTGGCGTGCACCGGGCAGTAGCCGAACGGGTTCTTGTCGAGGTACTGCTGGTGGTAGTCCTCGGCGTAGTAGAAGTCGGGCTCGGCCTTGATCTCGGTGGTGATCTGGCCGAAGCCGGCGCGGGTGAACTGCACCTGGAAGTCGTCGCGGACCCGCTTCACCACGTCGAGCTGCTCGTCGGAGGTGGTGTAGACCGCCGAGCGGTACTGGGTGCCCACGTCGTTGCCCTGGCGCATGCCCTGGGTCGGGTTGTGGTTCTCGAAGAACACCGTGAGCAGTTGCTCGTAGCTCACCTTCGCCGGGTCGTAGCTGACCTTGACGATCTCGGTGTGGCCGGTCCGCGTGCTGCAGACCTCCTCGTACGTGGGGTTGGGCGTGTAGCCGCCCGCGTAGCCGACGGCGGTGTTGGTGACGCCGGGGGTGTTCCAGTAGAGCTTCTCGGCGCCCCAGAAGCAGCCGAGGGCCAGGTAGGCGACCTCGGAGCCCTCCGGGACCTTCTGCACCGGGATGCCGAAGATGTCGTGGAAGGTGGGCTCGACCAGCACGGAGCGGCCGCGGCCCGGGAGAGCCTGCTCCGGCTCGACCAGCGTGGACTTCATCCGGGAGAACAGCATGGGGACAGTCTTCCTCTCTGCGCAACCGCTGGAGGCGGTCGGCACCCTGCTCAACGCCGACCCGGCCGCCGCTTGTTCCACGCCGACCGGGTACCCGCACCGCGCGGGCGCACCTAGGCTCGACCCATGACCGAACCCGGCTTCTCCACCCGTGCCATCCACGCCGGACAGCGTCCCGACCCCGGCAACGGGGCGGTCGCGCCGGCGATCTGGGCGACCTCCACCTACGCCCAGGACGGCGTCGGCGGGCTGCGGGACGGCTACGAGTACTCCCGCTCGGCGAACCCGACCCGCACCGCGCTCGAGCAGTGCCTGGCCTCCCTCGAGCAGGCCGACCACGGCTTCGCCTTCGCCAGCGGGCTGGCGGCCGAGGACACCCTGCTGCGCACCATCGGCCGACCCGGTGGGCACGTCGTCATCCCCGACGACGCCTACGGCGGCACCTACCGGACCTTCGCCCGGGTGCACGAGCCCTGGGGTCTGGGTTACACCCCCGCCGCGCTGACCGACCTGGACGCGGTGCGCGCCGCGGTCCGTCCCGGCGAGACCACCGCGGTCTGGGTGGAGACCCCCACCAACCCGCTGCTCGGCGTGGCCGACATCGCCGCGATCGCCCAGATCGCCCACGACGCCGGTGCGCTGCTGGTCGTGGACAACACCTTCGCCTCGCCCTACCTGCAGCAGCCGCTGACCCTCGGCGCCGACGTCGTGGTGCACTCCACCACCAAGTACTGCGGCGGCCACTCCGACGTCGTCGGCGGGGCCCTGGTCACCAGCGACGCCGAGCTGGCCGAGCGGCTGCGCTACTTCCAGAACGCCATCGGCGGCATCGCCGGACCCTTCGACGCCTGGCTGGTGCTGCGCGGGCTGCGCACGCTCGCGGTGCGGATGGAGCGGCACTGCGACAACGCCGAGAAGGTGGCCGCCTTCCTGGCCGAGCACCCGCGGGTCGCCGAGGTCTTCTACCCGGGGCTGGACTCCCACCCGGGGCACGCGGTGGCCAAGAGCCAGATGCGCCGGTTCGGCGGCATGGTGAGCTTCCGGGTCGCCGGCGGCGAGGAGGCGGCCGTCGCGGTCTGCGGCCGCACGGAGGTGTTCACCCTGGCGGAGTCCCTCGGCGGCGTGGAGTCGCTGGTCGAGCACCCGGGCCGGATGACCCACGCCTCGGTCGCCGGCACCCCGCTGGAGGTGCCCGCCGATCTGGTGCGGCTCAGCGTGGGCATCGAGGACGCCGACGACCTCGTCGCCGACCTCGACCGCGCCCTCGGCTGAGCCGCAGAGGCCTGGGAGGTCCGGAGCCGGCCGACCCGGGGTCAGCCGGCGTCCGGCGCCCCGGCGTCCAGGGACCAGTCGACCGGCCGGCCGCCGGCCTCGACCAGCAGCGCGTTGGCCCGGCTGAACGGCCGCGAGCCGAAGAACCCGTAGCGCGCGGACAGCGGGGAGGGGTGCGGGCTGGCCACGTACGGCACACCGCCGAGCCGGGGGACCAGCGCCTGCGCGTCCCGGCCCCACAGGATGGCCACCAGCGGTCCGCCGCGGGCCACCAGCGCGTCCACCGCGGCCCCGGTCACCTCCTCCCAGCCGCGCCGGCGGTGCGACGCCGAGCGGCCGGGCTCCACGGTGAGCACCTTGTTGAGCAGCAGCACCCCCTGGTGGGACCAGCGGCTGAGGTCGCCGTGCGGGGCGGGCGGGATGCCCAGGTCGTCGCGGAGCTCGGTGTAGACGTTGGTCAACGAGCGCGGCAGCGGGCGGACGTCGGGCGCGACCGCGAACGCGAGCCCGATCGGGTGCCCGGGAGTCGGGTACGGGTCCTGGCCGAGCAGCAGGACGCGCACCTCAGCCATCGGACGGCTGAAGGCGCGCAGCACCAGCTCGTCGCGGGGCAGGTAGTCCCGGCCCGCCGCACGCTCGGCGGCCAGGAACGCCTCCACCGCGCTGAGGCTGCCGGCCACCGGGGCCAGCGCCTCGGCCCACTCCGGGTGCAGCGACCGGGTCAGTGCGGCAGCGGGTCCGCCCGCCGGGGGCTCGCCGGCCGGGTGGTCAGCGGGCGGCACCGGCCACCTCCTCCCGCACCGGCGCGGTGCGCGGCATCCGGGCCGAGGTCGCGGACGCGGCCAGCAGCAGAGCCGCCCCGACGGCGAAGGCCACGGGGTAGGAGAACCGGTCGACCAGCAGGCCCGCCACCAGCGGCCCGACGATGGCGCCCACGTCGGAGCACATCGAGAACACCGCCACCGCCGTCCCGCCGCGGCCGCCGGCCGCGTCACCGACCGTGGCCGAGGGGGCGGTGCCCAGGAAGGCCGCGGCCACCCCGTAGAGGCAGAGCGCGGCGATCAGCAGCCAGATGGTGGGGGCGAACGGGACGGCGAGGATCGCCACCCCGGCCAGCGCCCCGCCGGCGACCATGGCCGGCCGCCGGCCCACGGTGTCGACGAAGCGTCCCGCCGGGCCGAGGGTGAGGGTCTGCACCACGGCCGCGCAGGCGAAGGCGATCCCGGTCCACGACGTCGGCCGGTGCAGCACCTCGACCACGAGCACGGGGACGAGCGTGCTGCGGACGCCGAAGGACGTCCAGCCCTGGGCGAGGTTGGTGGCGCAGGCGGCCTGGTAGCGCTTGTCCCGCAGCACCTGCCGGAAGGGCACCAGGGGTAGGTCGGGCACGTCGCCCCGCTCGCTGCGGGTGCGCAGCAGCACCAGCCCGACGGTGCCGGCCACCGCCAGGGTGGCCGCGTAGAAGAAGAAGGGCGCGTTGAGCGAGACCGCCGAGAGCAGCCCGCCGATCGCCGGGCCCGTCATCCCGCCGAGCAGGAAGCCGCCCTGGAAGAAGCCGGCGGCCCGGCCGCGCAGGCCGGGGTCGACCGAGGTGAGCAGCAGGGTGGTGGCCGAGACGGTGAACATCGCCGAGCCGAGGCCGCCGATCCCGCGCAGCACCAGCAGCTGGACGTAGCTGCTGGAGATCCCGGCCAGTCCGCTGGAGACCGCCACCACGTAGATGCCGGTGGCCATCACCAGCCGCTCGCCGAAGGTGTTGATCAGCCGCCCGCAGAACGGGCTGGTGGCCAGCCGGACGGCGGCGAAGGCCGACACCACCGCCCCGACGGCGAAGGCGTCCACCCCGAAGCTGCGAGCGAACACCGGGAGCACGGGCACCAGGACGCCGAAGCCGACGGCGACGCAGAAGGCGATCAGGCCGAGGACGTACACCTCGCGGGGGAGCCCGCCGGAGGCGCGCAGGCGCGCCTGGACCTTGCGCAGCGAGCTCACCTGGCCAGTCTGCCTGCTGCCGGGGACTACCGTTGACCGGTCAGGCGCTCGGTGCCGGACGCGGACGATGAGGAGACAGGGCGTGGTGGGACTTCCCCGCAGGTTGTGGTCTGGCGTGACCGAGTGGCGGGCAGCCGTGGCTCGGTCGCAGGAGGCTCCCGGGTGGACGGGGCCGGACTCGACCGTGCCGGGGCTGCCCGCCGAGCTGGTGGTGAGCACCCCGACCGAGGACATCGACCGGGCGGTCCCGCACGGGCTCCGGCTGGCCGCGTCCTGGTCGTGGCGGATCATCCTGGTCGCGGCCCTGGTCTACGGGCTGGGCCGGGTGGCCGGCTACCTGTCCGAGGTCGTCATCCCGGTCGCCATCGCGATCCTGCTGGCCGCGATGCTGGCCCCGGTCGCCAACCGGCTGCGCTCCTGGGGGTGGAAGTCGGGCGCGGCGTCGGCCGTCACCCTCCTCGGCGGGCTGGTGCTGATCGCCGGCGCGCTGACCCTGATCACGTCGCAGATCGTCGCCCAGGCCGCCGACCTCTCGAGCAACGTGACGGACGGCTTCAACCAGCTGCTGGCCACCGTGCAGCGCAGCCGGCTGCCGATCAGCGCGAGCTACTTCGACGTCGACCGGTGGGGCGAGCGGATCCAGGACTTCCTGACCGAGAGCCGCAGCACGATCGCCTCCTACGCGGCCGAGGTCGGCTCCCAGGTGGGCCACTTCGTCGCGGGCGTGGCCATCACCTTGTTCTCGCTCTTCTACTTCCTCTACGACGGGCGCGGCATCTTCGCGGCCGTGCTCCGCTTCTTCCCGAGCGAGTCGCGCTCGCGGGTCGACCACGCCGCCAGCAACGGCTGGCGGGCGCTCTCGGGCTACGTCCGGGCCACCATCCTGGTCGCCCTGGCCGACGCCGTCTGCGTGCTGATCGGCGCGCTGGTGCTGGGTGTCCCCGTCGCCCCGGCCCTGGCCGCCCTGGTGTTCATCGGCGCGTTCGTCCCGCTGGTGGGGGCCTTCGTGTCCGGCACCGTGGCCGTGCTCGTCGCGCTCGTCGCCCTCGGCTGGGTCCAGGCGCTGATCATGCTGGGCGTGATCATCTTCGTCCTGGAGGTGGAGGGTCACGTGCTGCAGCCGCTCCTGCTGGGACGGGCCGTGAAGCTGCACCCGCTCGCCGTGCTGCTGGCCATCGCGTCCGGCATCGTGGTCGCCGGCATCATCGGCGCGCTGCTGGCGGTCCCGCTGCTGGCCTTCACCAAGTCGTTCGTGGAGTACCTGCGCGGGCACAAGATCCCGCGCGGGGAGGTCTCGGGCGGGTCGAGCCGGGAGCCGGCGGCCGGTGCCGCCGTGCCCGACCAGGACCCGGCGGCCAGCGCGCCGGTGGACGACGACGACCAGGTGCCGCCGGGGACGGAGCCCGTCCAGACGGATGGGGAGTCCGAGGGCGTCACGGCCGCGACCGGGGCCTCGCGCTAGGCGGCTGGGACCGGCCGCCCGTCCCGGACTCGACGGGGCGGGCGGGCAGGCTCCTGCTGTACGGCCGGGCTCCCTAGAGGGCCGAGCGCTTGGCGTAGGCGGCGTAGGAGATGTCCCAGTCGCTGTAGCCGTTGCCCTGCTCGATCTTCTTCGAGGTGCCGGTGGTGACCACCGGGTCGCCGACCAGCGCCCGCTCGTAGAGCCAGCCGGAGTCGGCGACGCTCATGCCCACGCAGCCGTGGCTGGCGTTGCGGACGCCGAGGTTCGCGGCGTTCCAGGGGGCCGAGTGCAGGAACTCCCCGGAGTTGGTGATGCGCAGCGCGTACTTGGCGGTGAGCCGGTAGTCCTCCTCCGCGCCGATCATCTCGTTGGTCATGACCTTGTCGTACTCCTTGGCCATGATCAGCTTGGTGCCGCTGCGGGTCTGCCACCCCGGCTTCCCGCCGCTGACCATGATCGTCCGCGCCAGCTCGCCGCCCTCGTAGACCTTGGCCACGTCGGTGGTCAGGTCGACCTTCGTGATCATCGAGCGGCCGACGGTGAAGGAGGTCTTGACCGAGGTCTGGCCGTAGATGCCCGAGCCCGCCGCGACGCCGTTGACGTCGGCGTCCACCGCCACCGTGGTGCCGGGCTTCCAGTAGTTCTTCGGGCGGTAGTGCACCTCGGAGTCCGACAGCCAGCTCCAGGTGCCGGGCTGGGCCGGCGCGGAGGTGACGTGCAGGTTCTTCTGGAACGCGGCCCGGTCCTGGACCGGGACGTCGAAGCGCAGCACCACCGGCATGCCCACGCCGACCTTGCTGCCCTTCAACGGGTAGATGGAGGGGAACGTCTGCTGGTCCAGGGTCAGCTGCTGGGTGGTGAAGGTCGACTTCTCCCGCGCGCTGCCCGCGTCGTTCGCCCCCGTCATGGTGAGGGTGTAGGTCGCCGAGGGCTCCAGGCGGTCGTCGGCCTTCCAGCGGGTGCCGTCCTCGGCGAGCGTGCCACCGACCGTCCCGCTGGTGGGCCGGCCCTTGGCGTCGACGCCCTCGTAGGACAGCTTCACCTTCGACAGCTTCCCGTCGCTCGCCCGCACCGAGACCCGGGTGTCCACCGCGACCTTGCTCGCCCCGTCGTCGACGTTGGCGCGCAGCGAGACCGGCGCAGCCGCGGGGCTGGCCGGGCCGGTAGCGGTGGGCGCGCCGCCGCCCCGGCTGCTGGTGGTGGGCTGGTCGGAGGAGGCACCCTGCGCCTGCGGGGCCTGGTGGATGCCGCAACCGCTGGCCACGCCGGCGAGCAGGATCGCGCCGGCCAGGGCTGTGACGGTGGTGCGGGGGCTGCTCATGGTGGTGGTCCTCCGGGTCGGGCGAGCGGGGGTGGGGTGCGGGGCCCCCTGATACTTTGCCACCTCGCTGCGACAGATCCGGCATCCCCGCGTCTCAGGAACTGCCGGCGGTATCAGTGGCCGATCCCGACGAGCTGCTCGTCCGGAGCCCCCTCCTCGGTCGCCGTCTCGGCCGGCTCGCGACCGGCCAGCGCCTTCTCGCGCATGGTCAGGGCGATCACCAGGGCCACGGCCATGAACGGCACCGCGATCAGGAAGACGTCGTCCATCGCCGAGGTGAAGGCCGACAGCACCCAGCCCTTGACGGGCTCGGGCAGACCGCGGATGGCGGTGACGTCGTTGGCCGACGCCGAGGCCGCGCCCAGCTGGGCCTGGGCCTGTGCCGGCACCACCTCGGTCAGGTGGTGGGCCAGCCGGGTGTTGAGGATGGCTCCGAACAGCGCCGTGCCGATGGCGCCGCCCATGGAGCGGAAGAAGGTCACCGAGGCGGTCGCGGTGCCCATGTGCCGGCGCTCCACGCTGTTCTGCACGGCGGTCACCACGACCTGCATGGTGAGGCCGAGTCCGGCACCGAAGACGAACATGTAGATCGCGATCTGCAGGTACGGGGTGTCCACGGCCAGCCGGGAGAGCGCGAAGAGGGCCAGGCCGACCAGGACGGCGCCGGTGATCGGCATCCACTTGTACCGGCCGGTCCGCGACATGATCTGCCCGCCGCTGATCGAGGTGGAGAAGATGCCGAGGACCAGCGGCAGCATGGCCAGGCCGGACTCGGTGGCGGAGTAGCCCTTGACGGCCTGCAGGTAGATCGGCAGGTAGATCAGGCCGCCGAACATGCCCACACCCATGATCATCGCGAAGACGATGTTGCTGGTGAAGGTCCAGTGGCGGAACAGCTGCAGCGGGATGATCGGCTCGCTGGCCCGCTGCTCGACGAGCACGAACAGCGCGGCCAGCACGACCGTGGCCACCAGCAGGGCGACACCGGTGGCGGAGCCCCAGCCCTCGTCCGGGCCGGCCCAGCTCAGGTAGAGGATGAAGCTGGTGACGGAGGCGACGATGGTCGCCGCGCCCAGGTAGTCGACCCTGGCCGAGCGCTTCACGTGGTGCAGCTTCAGCGCGATCGAGGTCACGACCAGCGCGGCCAGACCGATCGGCAGGTTGATGAAGAAGATCCACTCCCAGCCGAGGTGGTCGGTGAACAGCCCGCCGAGCAGCGGTCCCGCCACCGAGGAGACGCCGAACACGGCGCCGAACAGACCCTGGTACTTGCCCCGCTCGCGCGGGGGGATGACGTCGCCGATCACCGCGAGGGCCAGCGACATCAGCCCGCCGCCGCCGAGACCCTGCACGGCACGGCCGACGATCATCACGTCGATGCCCGAGACGTCCATCCAGCCGGCGATCGGTGAGGCGAAGCCGCAGATCACCGAGCCGACCAGGAAGACCACGATCGCGGCCTGGAAGATCGGGCGGCGGCCGAGCAGGTCGGAGATCTTGCCCCACAACGGGGTGGCCGCGGTCGAGGTGAGCAGGTAGGCCGTCACGACCCAGGACAGCTTGTCCAGCCCGCCGAGCTCGGAGGTGATCTTGGGCAGCGCGACGCCGACGATGCTCTGGTCGAGCGCGGCCAGGAACATGCCGGCCATCAGGCCGCCCATCACCCCGAGGATCTGGCGGTGGCTGAGGTAGCCGCCGCTGCTCGTGGTGTCGGCGACGGGGGAGTTCGAGGCGCCGGCGGCCGGGGCGGCGGCCTCCACCGCCCGACGGGTGGCGTGCCGGGGACTGGTGCCGTCCTCGATCAGCGCACGGCGAGGTGCGGGCTTGGTCATGCCTTCTCCAGATCTGTGGTCAGGTTCTCGACGTCTCCGACGAAGCGGCTGAGCAGCCGGTCGAAGGCGGTGACGTCCTCGGTGTCCCAGTCACGCAGGCTGCGGCTGAGCAGGGCGCGACGACGCCGGAAGGCCTCGTCGAGCCGGGAGCGACCCGAGGGGGTGAGCTCGACGCGGTGGGCGCGTCCGTCGGCGGGGTCGGGGGTGCGCTCGACCAGCCCGGCGCGGTCCATCTGCGCGACGTGCCGCGACACCGTCGAGGTGTCCAGGTTGGCGCTGGCGGCCAGGTCGGTGACCCGCATGGGCTGCCCCGCGAGGGTCTTGAGCAGCCAGATCGACCCCGGGTCCAGGTCGTCGCCGGCGACGCGCTGGCGCAGCAGCCGGCCGACGCTCATCACCGCCATCAGCACGGAGTCGACGGGGGAGCCGCCCGCGGGCGGGTGCCCCGACGCCGCGCACCCGCGCTCGTCCGTCACCGGCTCGGGCCCTGATGGTTGCATGCCGCAAGCATACAGCCCGTTTGCTTGCAGCATGCAAGTTCCGGCCGTCGTCCTCCCTGGCCCGCGGGCGGGGCACCGGAAGCCCGTGCCAAGGTGGGCGCAGGAGCGGGACGAGACGGAGGAGCAGCGGTGGGATCAGCGGCGGAGTTCGCGACGCGGGTGCGGGAGCGGGAGCAGGTGGTCGGCTACTGGGTGGTCCTGGACGCGCCGCCCGCCACCGAGCGGATCGCCGGGGCCGGCTACGACTACGTGGTGCTCGACGCCCAGCACGGGCTGCTCGGCTACGAGGGCGTGCTGCGAGGCCTGCTCGCGGTGGACGCGGCGGCGGGTCTGGGTGCTGGTGCGGTGGGCGTCGTGCGGGTGGAGTCCGGGGAGCCCGCGACCATCGGGCACGCCCTCGACGCCGGGGCCGCCGGCGTGGTCGTGCCGCTGGTCAGCTCGCCGGCCGAGGCCGCCGCGGTGGTGGCGGCCGCCCGCTACCCACCGGCCGGGGTGCGCTCGTTCGGACCGATGCGGTCGGGGCTGCGGATCGGACCCGACCCGGCGGCGAGCAACGAGGCCGTGCTGGTGCTGGCGATGATCGAGACCCCCGGCGGGCTGGCCGAGGTGGCCGAGATCGCCCGGACCCCCGGGCTGGACGGCCTCTACATCGGGCCCAACGACCTGCGGCTCGCGCTCGGGGCGGCGACGCCGGACGACCCCGCCTTCGACGACCAGCTGGCCGCGGCCTTGACCCAGGTCCGCGAGGCCTGCGACGCGGCGGGCATCGCGGCCGGCATCTTCACCCCGTCCGGCGAGGTCGCCGCCCAGCGGCTGCGGGAGGGCTTCACCTTCGTCACCGTCGCGCTCGACCTCGTGCACCTGGAGCAGGCGGCCCGGGCCCACCTCGAGGTCGCCCGCGACGCGGTCGGTGGCGGCCGTCCGGACGGCGGGAGCTGACCCGGGCTCACCCTGGCTAGGCCCGGAGTCAGAAGCAGGACCTTCCGTTCTGGAAACTTCGGCTTTACATTCGTCGGTATGACCACTTCCATGACCGCGATCCTCGAGGAGCTCGCCGCGGGTCGCATCGACGCCGCCGAGGCGTCGCGACGGATAGACACCTTGAAGGCCGCGGAAGCAGCCCCCTCGCCCCGGCAGCAGCCACCGCCGGCCCCGGCTCCCGCGTCGGCCCCCGAGGAGCCCTGGGCGGTGGCCACCGACCGCCCGCAGCACGCCACCGTCGCCCGGGAGCGCTTCGACCGCCCGTCCGAGACCCCCGTGCCCGAGACCCCCGTGCCCGAGACCCCCGTACCCGAGACCCCCGTACCCGAGACCCCCGTGCCCGAGCCCCTCGTCGAGCCCGAGCCGGTGCCCGACCCCGAGCCGCCCAGCCGACCGGCCGGCAGCGGCGGGGTCGACCGGGTCGCGGTCCGGGCCGTCGGACGCCGGGTGCGGATCATCGGCGAGACCGCCGTGGCCACCCTCTCGGCGGACGGTCCGCACGTGCTGCGCCGCAACGGCTCGGTGCTGGAGGTGTCCAGCGACGGTGAGCTCGGGGCCAGCTTCGACGGCTTCAGCATCCTGCGCGGGGTGCCGCGCTCGATGGAGGACATCCGGGCCATCGGCCTGGGCAAGGAGCTGCTGATCCGGGTCAACCCCGCGCTGGTGGTCGACGTGGAGGTGACCGCGGGCAGCCTGAACACCGAGCGGGTGCCGCACCTGGGCACGGTCCGGGTGACCGCGGGGAGCGCGCGCCTGCTGGACGTGCACCAGGTCGAGGACGTCCTCGTCCAGGCGGGCTCGGCGACCGTCAAGGGGGCCGTCGACCGGGGCCGCAACCAGATCCGGGCCGAGTCCGGCTCGCTCTCCATCACCCTGCACGACGAGTCGAACGTCACCGTGACCACGGAGTCCCAGCTCGGCCGGGTCAGCTGGGCCGGCGGGCACACCGGCGCCGGGGACGAGGTCGTGATGGGCAACGGCAGCGCCCGGCTGGACGTCAAGGTCGTGATGGGCAGCGCCACGGTCCGGGTCGGCTCGGACCGCGAGGAGGAGCAGCGATGAGCGAGCACGTCCGCCGCACCCCCGAGCACGAGCACCGGGCCCCGGCCGACTGCCCGGTCTGCGGGGACCGGCTGAAGGTGACCCGGCTCGGCTGCAGCACCTGCGGCACCGAGCTGGCCGGCGTCTTCTCCTCCTGCGCGTTCTGCGCGCTGGACGAGAAGGAGACCGAGATGCTCCGGGTCTTCCTGGCCTCCCGGGGCAACCTGCGGGACCTGGAGAAGCACCTGGGCGTCTCCTACCCGACGGCACGGGCCCGGTTCGGGGCCCTGCTGGAGAAGCTGGGCCTGGCCGGCCCTGCCGAGGCTGCAGCTCCCGGGCTCACCCGGGAGCAGGTCCTGGCCGAGGTGGCCAGCGGCGCGCTCAGTCCGACCGAGGCGCAGAGCCTGCTGGCCTCGCTCGACTGACGTCAGAGCCAGCGCCGGCGCCCCGGGCGGGGGCGCCGGCCCGGGGGCCTCAGCTGTGGAAGGGCTCGACCTTGATGACGGTGACGTCGATCGAGCGGCCGTTGGGGGCGACGTAGGAGACGGCGTCGCCCACCCGACGGCCGAGGATGGCGCTGCCCAGCGGCGACTGCGGGCTGTAGACGTTCGTGGAGCTCACGCTGTCGTCCAGGCCCAGCAGCTCCCGCGAGCCGAGCACGAAGGTGTCGGTGTCGGACTCGTCGCCGTCGAAGGCGATGGTCACCTGGGTGCCCGGCCCGACCTCGTCGGGGTCGGCGGTCGGCTCCCCGACCTGGGCCCGGCGCAGCATGTCGGCGAGCTGGCGGATCCGGGCCTCCTGCACGCCCTGCTCCTCCCGGGCGGCGTGGTAGCCGCCGTTCTCGCGCAGGTCGCCCTCGTCGCGGGCGCGGGCGATCTTCTGCGAGACCTCGGCCCGTCCCGGCCCCGAGAGGTGGTCGAGCTCGCCCTGGAGCTTGTCGAACGCCTCCTGGGTCAGCCAGATCGTGTGCGCCGTGGTGTCAGACATCTGCGCACTGTAGCAACGGGCGGAGCGCTCAGCCGGCTGTGCAGCCGCTGACCGAGGCCGAGGTGGCGCGCCGCAGCGTGGTCAGCTGGACCGGGATGTTCGCCAGCTCGACCGTGCTGGCCGGGACCTGCACGACCTTCTCGGCCACCGGCTGGAAGTCGGTCGCCTGGGCGATCACCCGGCAGCTGACCGGGATGGAGGGGTCGGGGCGCTGCACGCTGATGGTCACCGTCATCGAGGTGTCGGAGGTGATCTCGAACGCCGGCACGTCGGCGGTGACCACCGGGTCGGCGTGGAAGAGCGCGGCCCAGATGAGCCAGGTCAGCCCCACCGCTGCGCCCAGGGCGACCAGGCCGACGAGCACCGGCCTGGGCAGCCGGGGCGGCGGGTAGCGGCGGCGCAGGCGCACCGCAGCAGCATCACTCACCGGGCCATCATGCCTCGGGCGCCCGCAACCCCGGGGCCCGTCGGCTCCGGACGCGTTCGGGCCCGGCGGGCGCACCGTGACAGCATGACGCCATGACCCAGACCGCGCTCCGCGTGGACGCGGCCGGTGACCGGCTGCGCCTGCTGCACGTGCACGCGCACCCCGACGACGAGTCCAGCAAGGGCGCCGCGACGACGGCCCGCTACGTGGCCGAAGGCGTCCGCGTCGTGGTCGCCACCTGCACCGGCGGGGAGCGCGGCTCGATCCTGAACCCGGCGATGGACCGGCCCGACGTGCTCGCCAACATCGCCAGCATCCGCCGGGAGGAGATGGACCGCGCCCGGCAGGTGCTCGGCATCGAGCAGGTCTGGCTCGGCTGGGTCGACTCCGGCCTGCCTGAGGGTGACCCGCTCCCGCCGCTGCCCGAGGGCTGCTTCGGCGCCATGGACGTCGACGAGGCGGCCGTGCCGCTGGTCCGGCTGATCCGCGAGCTCAAGCCGCACGTGCTGACCACGTACGACGAGAACGGCGGCTACCCCCACCCCGACCACATCATGTGCCACAAGATCAGCATGGCTGCGGTGGCCACCGCGGCGGACCCGACTTCCTCGCCCGAGCTGGGGGAGCCGTGGCAGGTGCAGAAGGTGTACTACCAGCTGAGCTTCAACCGGCCCCGGATCGTGGCCCTGGACGAGGCGATGACGGCGCGGGGGCTCGAGTCGCCCTACGCCGAGCGGCTCGCCGACTGGGTCGAGGACCCCGAGCACGAGGCCCGGCTGACCACCCAGGTGCCGTGCGCGGAGTACTTCGCCGTCCGCGACCGCGCGCTGCTCGCGCACGCCACCCAGGTCGACCCGGAGGGCTCGTGGTTCGCCGTGCCGCTGGAGGTGCACCGGCAGGCCTGGCCGACCGAGGACTGGCAGCTGGTGCAGAGCCAGGTGCCCGCGGAGCTGCCCGAGGACGACCTGTTCGCCGGGATCGCCGTCCCGGCCGGTGCCCGGCCCGCGGGTAGGCTCTCGGCGTGATCTGGCTGGAGCTCGACCCCAACATCGTCAAGCCGGGCTGGACGCCGCTGCTGATCCTGGTCGGCATCGCGGTGGTGATGCTCCTGCTGTTCCGCAGCATGCGCCGCCAGTTCCAGCGGGTCGACGACCGCTGGCCCGACGAGGCCGCCGCCGCGGTCGAGCGGCGCGGGGTCCGCACCCCGGGCGGTGCCCCCACGCCGGCCGAGGACGCCGGGGCCCCGACGGCTCCGTACGACGGGCCAGGCCTCCGCTAGCCCTCGCTCAGGCCTGGGCCTGCTGGCCCGGCAGCGGGAGCGGGAGGATCTCGGCCGAACCGTCCGGGTGGCCGACGACGACCTCGGACGCGATCCCCACGAACAGGCCGTTCTCGACCACGCCGGGGATGCGGTTCAGCTCGACGGTGAGCTCCGGGGCCCGGTCGATCTGCTGCAGGTGCGCGTCGAGCAGGTAGTTGCCGCTGTCGGTGACCAGCCGCTCGCCGTCCCGCAGCCGCGGGGTGAGCTCGACGCCGGGGTGGCCGAAGTCGCCCAGCAGGTCGTGGACCAGTCTGGTGGTGGAGACGTGGCCGAAGCGGACCACCTCGATGGGCAGCGGGAAGAGGCCGAGCGTGGCCACGAGCTTGGTGTCGTCGACGACGGCGACCATCCGCGCCCCCGAACGGGCGACGATCTTCTCCCACAGCAGGCAGGCGCCGCCGCCCTTGATCATGGTCCCGTCCGGGCCGACCTCGTCCGCGCTGTCGACCACCACGTCCAGCTCGGGCACGTCGTCCAGGTCGGCCAGCGGGATCCCGAGCTCGCGGGCGAGGTCGCGGGTGTCGTTGGACGTGGGCACGCCGACGATGTCGAGGCCCTGCTCGACCCGCTCCGCCAGGGCGCGGACGAAGAAGTGCGACGTGGTGCCGGAGCCGAGTCCGAGCCGCATCCCGTCGACGGGGTAGGTCGCCGCGGCCTTGCGCCCGGCGGCGATCTTGGCCTGGTCCTGCGGGGAGAGCTGGTTCACGGGTGGTCCTCCTGTAGAGCGGTGGGTCGGGGTCAGCGGGCGGCGTAGGTGACCAGGGAGATGGCGACGTAGTGGCAGGCGAAGCCGAGCACCGTGCCGACGTGGAAGATCTCGTGGAAGCCGAACCAGGCGGGCCAGGGGTCGGGGCGCTTGCGGGCGTAGACCACCGCGCCGCCGCTGTAGCAGACCCCACCGGCCAGGATCAGCGCCAGCACCGCGGGACCGCCCGAGGCGTAGAACCCGCCCATCCAGCCCATGGCCGCCCACCCCATCACGAGGTAGAGGGCGGTGTAGAGCCAGCGGGGCGCGTCCAGCCAGAACAGCCGGAAGGCCAGCCCGGCCACGGCCGCCGACCAGATCATCACCAGCAGCGCCAGCCGCGAGCGGCCCTGGAGCATCATCAGCGCCATCGGGGTGTAGCTGGCGGCGATGAAGACGTAGATGTTCGCGTGGTCGAGCCGGCGCATCACCGCCTCGCCGCGGTGGCCCCAGGTCCGGCGGTGGTAGAGGCCGCTGGTCCCGAACAGCAGGACCGAGCCGGCCAGGAACACCGCGGCGCCGAGCCGGCCGGTCGAGGTGGGGGCCAGGGCGACCAGCACGATGCCGGCGGCCAGGGCCAGCGGTGCCGTCCCGGCGTGCAGCCAACCGCGCAGCCGGGGCTTGACCGTGGCGAGGACCTCGGCCACCGGCTCGCGCCCGGCGGGCCGCTCGGGGACGCGCTGGACGGTCGGGTGGGTGCTCATGGTGGTCCTCCCTCGCGTGGCCTCCGATGCTACCGGTGGACCTACGGTGGCGTAGGTTGCGCTGCCCGCCGGTGGTGGCGGGGTGCCGGATACGCTGCACGTCGTGGGTCGACTGGAGCGTTTCCGTGAGCTGGTCGACCGGATGCACCCCTCGGGGCTGCTCTACGCCACCTACGAGCACCGGCTGGTGGCCGAGCTGGACCGCAGCCGCCTGCCGCACCACGTCGCGGTGCTGGCCGACGGGAACCGCCGCTGGGCTCGCGACAACGCCCCCGGGGAGCCGCTGGTGGCCGGGTACCGGGCCGGGGCGGACAAGCTGGGCGAGTTCGTGGAGTGGTGCGACGAGATCGGCATCCCCGTCGTCACCCTGTGGGTGCTCTCCACCGACAACTTCTCCCGCAGCAGCGCGGAGGAGATCGAGCCGCTGCTGCGCGTGATCGAGGAGATGGTCACCGGCCTGGCCCAGAGCCGGCGCTGGCAGCTGCACCCGTTCGGGGCGCTGGACCTGCTGCCCCCGGAGTCGGCGGCCCTGCTCCGCCGGGCCGAGGCCGACACCGCGGAGCTCTCCGGCATGGTGGTCAACATCGCGATCTCCTACGGCGGGCGGCACGAGCTCCGCGACGCGGTGCGCTCGCTGCTCGTCGAGCACGCCGCGAACGGCACCGCCATCGAGGACCTGGCCGCCACGCTGGACACCGACCAGATCGCCGAGCACCTCTACACCAAGGGCCAGCCCGACCCGGACCTGATCATCCGCACCTCGGGCGAGCAGCGGCTGTCGGGCTTCCTCATGTGGCAGTCCGCGCACAGCGAGTTCTACTTCTGCGAGGCGCTGTGGCCCGACTTCCGCAAGGTCGACTTCATCCGGGCGTTGCGCTCGTACGGGCAGCGCGAGCGCCGCTTCGGCCGCTGACCCTGCCGGCCGCCGCGCCTGTGACGCCGAGCTGTCAGAACCTCCGGGGGCTGGAGCACCCTGAGGTCCTGACAACTCGGTGAGGGCTCAGGGGCGGAGGGCGATCCCGAGCAGGGCGGGCAGGCCGAGGTCGGGCCGGACCACCGCTCCCGAGGAGAGGTCCAGGACGAACAGCTGGCCGTCGTCGAGGCCGACCAGGCGCTGCCCGTCGGCGGACCAGACCAGCTGGCTGCGGGTCGCCGCGGCCGTCCGGGTCACCACCCGGGTGACCACCCGCCCGGTGCCCACCTCGACGACCTGGGTGACCGGCTCGCCCACCACGGAGGTGGCGGTGGCCACGAACCGGCCGTCGGGGGAGAGCGTCCCGCCGCCGCTGATCAGCGGGGTCGCGCGCAGCACCCGGCTGGTCCGCCCGGTCCGGCGGTCGTAGCGGTAGGTCTGGCACCGGTCGCCCTCGCAGCGGGCCAGGAGGTGCTGCCCGGCGCCGGTCGCCACCAGGATGCCGGAGCTGATCCGTCGCCAGCTGCCATGCCGTCGCTCCCAGACGCCGGCGTTGTCCACCAGCAGCAGGCCGCCGGTGGCGTCGCTGGCGAAGTAGCCGTTCTCGCGCACCGAGTCCCCCAGGGGACGGCCGTCGACGTCGGTGAGGGTGAACTCCGAGCTGCGGCCGTCGAAGGACTCGCTGACCCACAGCCGGCTGCCCGGTCCGGGCAGCACCTGGGTCGAGGTGCGCAGCCGGCCCTCCAGCTCCCGCGCCGCCCGGCCGTCTCGCACCCGCAGACCGGGCCCCGGGTCGAGCGGCCGCAGGACCACCCCGTCCGGACCCGGCACCATCTCCACCGGGCCGTCGGGGCCGAGGTCGGCGGCGGTCGCGGTCACCCGGCCGGTGGCGAGCTCGACGCGGTACAGGTGCTGGGCGTCGCGGGCGTAGAGGTCGCCCCGCGGGAAGCCGGGCACCCGGGCAGCCGCCCGGGGCAGCACGACCGGGGCGGTGGGCACGGCCCGGGTCGAGGCCGGCGCGGTCGACGGCCGGCTGGACGCTGTCGGGGCCGGGGACTGGTCCCGCGCTCCCGCCGGTGCGTCGGGGCTCAGCGCGCGGACGGCCGTGCCGACCAGCAGCAGGACCACCACCACCGCGGCCAGCAGCAGCAGGCGGCGCCGCCGGGCGCCCGGGCCCACCCGCGGCGGCCCGGCCTCCAGCAGCTCGGGGTCGTTCCCGCCGCTGGTCACCCGACCAGTATCGGCCCGTCCGCAGGCGTTACCTTGGGTCGGGCAGCGCAACGGTGCCGCCCGACACCGTGGTGGAGGGGACCCAGTGAGCATCGAGCACGTCGCCGTCGTCGGAGCGGGTTACATGGGCGGCGGGATCGCCCAGGTGCTGGCCATGGCCGGGTTCGAGGTGACCATCGCCGACGCGGACGCCGACACCACGCGGCGCCACCTGGAGCGGCTGCGGCGCGAGGCCGAGGAGTTCGAGGAGCAGGGCCTGTTCGACGAGGGGTCCGCCGACCTCGTCCGGGCCAACCTGCACGCCGCCGACAGCCTCGAGGCCGCCGTGGCCGACGCCGACTTCGTCGAGGAGGCCGTGCTCGAGGTGCCCCACGTGAAGGGGCCGGTGCTGGCCGCCATCGAGGCCGCCGCCCGGCCGGACGCCGTGATCGCCACCAACACCTCGACGCTGCCGATCGGCGACCTCGCCGCCCACGTCGCCACGTCCGGCCGCTTCCTCGGCGTCCACTTCTCCAACCCGGCCCCGTTCATCCCCGGCGTCGAGCTGATCGCCCACGCCGGCACCGACGAGTCCGCGATCGCGGCGTCGGAGGCCCTGGTGGCCCGGACGGGCAAGCTCAGCGCCCGGGTCCGAGACCAGGCCGGCTTCGTGCTCAACCGGCTGCAGTACGTGCTGCTCAAGGAGGCAGCCAGCCTGGTCGAGGAGGGCGTGGCCACCGCCGAGGACGTCGACATCATCGTCCGGACGACCTTCGGCTACCGGCTGCCGTTCTTCGGCCCGTTCGCCATCGCCGACATGGCCGGGCTGGACGTCTACGCCGCCGGCTTCGGCACCCTGGCCGAGCACTACGGCGACCGGCTCGCCGCGCCGGCCGTGCTCACCGAGCTCGTCGAGTCCGGGAACTACGGCGTCAAGCAGGGCGGCGGCTTCGTCATCCCCGCCGGTGACCAGGCCCCGCTGATCGCCCACCGCAACAAGGCGTACGCCCGGCTCGGGCAGCTGCTGCGCGAGCTCGGCCCCGCTCCCCGCTGACCTCGCCCGCCGACCGCCCCACCCTGCTGGAGGAGACCTGTGACCACCTCGACCCCCGACCTGCCCTGGACGGCGGAGACCTGGCCCATCGCGGCCGCCATGCTGCCCTTCGGCGGCCTGGACTCCCGCGGCGCACCCATCCAGGACGCCGACCCGGCGGAGTGGTCGAAGCAGCTGCGGCTGGTGGCCAAGCTGGGCTTCACCGAGGTCGACCCGACCGACACCTGGGTGCGGGTCGGTGACCTCAGCCCGTCGCGGCTCGCCGACTTCCGCAGCGTGGTGGAGGACGCCGGGCTGACCATCCCGGCGATCTCGACCTCGCGGCGCAGCGTGATGGACCCCGAGCACGGCCAGGAGTACCTCGACTACAGCCACCGGCTGCTCGACAACGCCGCCGAGATCGGGGTGCCGCTGGTCAGCTACGGGTTCTTCCAGGCATTCACCCCGGCCCAGGCCGAGGCGCTCTGGTTCTGGCTCGAGCCGGGCTGGCGCGACGACCCGTCGCCCGAGGCCCGGGCCAGCGCCGCCGGGAAGATCCGCGGGCTCGCCGAGCACGCCCAGCGCAACGGCCAGCAGATCACGCTGGAGATGTACGAGGACACCTACGTCGGCGACGCCGACGGCGCGGTGGCCTTCCTGCAGGAGGTCGACCACCCGGCGTGCGGGCTGAACCCCGACATCGGCAACCTCATCCGGCTGCACCGCCCGCTCGGCCCGGTGCCGCCGATGTTCGAGACCACGCTGCCGCACGCCAACTACTGGCACGTCAAGAACTACTCCCGCGACGAGGACCCGGCCACCGGTGTGGTCGCCACCTTCCCGCTGCCGATGGAGTTCGGGCTGATCAACTACCGCGCGGCCATCACCCGGGCGCTCGAGCTCGGCTTCCGCGGCGCCTTCCTCTGCGAGCACTACGGCAGCGACGGCCTCGGCGTGATCGCCCGCAACCGCCGCTACATCCGCGAGGTCCTCGCCACCCTGATCGACTGATCGCCCGCCC
>Ga0210040_10001340_pt1 | contig 37609 bp, 33 predicted proteins | sample CryGeyCG12114_NA_FD_185462 | JGI IMG/M metagenome (GOLD analysis project Ga0210040, IMG submission 185462) | Groundwater microbial communities from aquifer - Crystal Geyser CG19_WC_8/21/14_NA (SPAdes) (version 2) | ecosystem: Environmental > Aquatic > Deep subsurface > Groundwater | place: USA... | reverse complement strand
GCCTCCGCGCTCGGTCGGGGCTCGCGCCCCGACCTCGCTGCTCGGCTGACGTGCCCCGCGACCGGCCGACCCGCCCGCCTCGTGCGGATCACCTGGCCGTGGGGTGCTTCGCGACCAGCCGATCAGCCGACCAGTCGACCGGCCCGCTCGTGCGCGTCACCTGGCCGTGGATGCTTCGCGACCAGATGACTGGCCCGCCTCGTGCGCGTCACCTGGCCGGGGGGTGCTTCGCGACCGGCCGACCGGCCCGCCTCGTGCGCGTCACCCGGCCGTGGGCGTCTCCGCGGGCGCTCGCCGAGGCGCTCGTCCCGGTCTTGCGGTTGACGCAGCGTCAGTCCCTAGCGTCGATCGAGCCGGTCGGGCAGGTCCCGCCGGCGCCGCGGGAGCGGATGGACGAGGAGGCGTGCGGTGGCGTGGACGACGGCCGAGGTGGCGCGGATGTCGGGGACGACGTCGCGCACGCTGCGGCACTACGACGCCGTGGGGCTGCTGGTGCCCGCGGGCACCGGGCCGGGGGGCGTGCGGCTCTACGAGCGGGAGCACCTGCTGCGGCTGCAGCGGATCCTCCTGCTCCGCGAGCTCGGCGTGCCCCTCGGCGTGGTCGGGGAGGTGCTGGCGGGGGAGCGCGACGAGGTCGCCGCCCTGCGCGAGCACGCCGACCGGCTCGAGGCCGAGGGCAGCAGGCTCGCCCGGCTCGCCTCCACCGCCCGCCGCACCGCGGCCCACCTGGAGGGAGAGGGCGAGATGGCTGAGACCGAGTTCTTCGAGGGTCTGGCGCGCGACCGCGCGCAGCTGCAGGAGCAGCTCGTGGACCGCTACGGCGAGGGCGTGCACGCCACCTTCGCCGAGGCGCAGGAGCGCACCGGCGACTGGTCGCGCGGAGACCTCGAGCGCGCCGGCGCGGAGCACCGGCAGCTCGCGCAGCGGCTCGCCGAGCAGCTGCGCGCCGGCGCGGGGCCGGCGGACGGGGCGGTGCAGGCGCTCGTCGCCGACCACCACGCGTCCGTCGCCCAGCACTGGACGCCGACCCGCGAGAGCTACGCCGGCCTGGGCGACCTGTACGTCGAGGACGAGCGCTACCGGGCCTTCTACGACGGCGTCGAGCCCGGGCTCGCGGCGTTCCTGCGCGACGCGATGGGCGCGTGGGCGCGGGAGCACCTGGCCTGAGGGTGCCGGGAGGGCGTGGGCCCACGACGCGGAGACCGCGCCGTGGGCCCACGCGCTCGCGGGGCAGGCCGGTGGTGGGCCCGCTTCGGTACGCTCACGCGCTCCTCGAGGGCTCACGCAGCGCCGGGCCCCTCGCACCGCCGACCCCCCCACCGACCCGGAGGCCGACCGTGCCCGAGCCCGTCCGCGACCTCGCCCTGCTCCTCGCGCGCGTCCTGGTCGGGGTGGTGCTGGTCGCCCACGGCTGGGACAAGCTCGTCGACCAGGGGGTCACGGCCACCGCCGGCTTCTTCGGCTCGCTGGGGCTCCCGGCGCCGGAGGTCCTCGCGGTCGCCGTGGGCGTCCTCGAGCTCGTCGGCGGGCTCATGCTCGTGCTCGGCGTGGCCACGGTGGTGGTGGGCGCGCTCGTCGTGGTCGACATGGCCGGGGCCTTCTGGTTCGTGCACCGCGGGCGCGGCGTCTTCGTCGACGGCGGCGGCTGGGAGCTCGTCGGCGTCGTCGCCGCGGTCTCGCTCGCCCTCCTGGCGGCCGGACCGGGCCGGGCGAGCGTCGACCACCTCCTCGGCGCCCGCCGCCACCGGCCCAGCCGCTGACCCGGCGCGCCCTGCGCCGTCTCCCGCCTCGACCGCACGTCGGCTCCCTGACGCCGCCCTCGAGCACCACTCCCGGCACGTCGGTGCCGTCGTGTCGTCGGAGGGCCGTGCTCCCGGGCACTTCGGTGGCACTTCGCCGTCGGAGGGCGCGCTTCTCGGCACTTCGGTGGCACTTCGCCGTGGTGGGGCGTTGTTCTCGGCACTTCGGTGGCGTGGTGCCGTCGTGAGAGGGCGGGTGCGGTCGCGCAGAGGGCCGGGGGGAGCATGGGGCGCGTGACGACGCCTGCTGCCGACGAGGCCCCCGTCCGCCGGACGCGCACGCCGCGGCAGCTGCTGGACGTCCGGACGATCTACGCCGAGCCGGCGGCCCTGGAGCTGGCTCGCGGGCAGCAGGTGGTCGAGCGCTGGCCGGGCGCCGAGGTCGTCGAGGTGCCGTCCGCGCAGCGCGTCCAGGGCCTGCACGACGACGCCGCCAGCGTCGACCGGTGGGTGCGGGTCAAGACCGAGGTGCTCGCCCTCGGCGTCCGCAAGACCCTGACGGCGCGGCGCAACGAGCGCTCGGCCAACTGGATCGCGCCGTCGACGGCGAACGGCTGCGCCATGGCGTGCGCGTACTGCTACGTCCCGCGGCACAAGGGGTACGCCAACCCCATCACCGTCTACGCCAACATCGACCAGGTCGTGGGCTACCTGCAGCGCCACGTCGCGCGCCAGGGGCCCAAGCCGGGGCCGGACCAGTGCGACCCGGCGGCGTGGGTCTACGACATCGGCGAGAACAGCGACGCCTCGGTCGACGCCGTCGTCAGCGACAACGTGCGCGACCTCGTGAGCGCCTTCCGCGCGATGCCCACCGCCAAGGCCTCGTTCGCCACCAAGCAGGTCAACCCCGACCTGCTCGACTACGAGCCGCAGGGGCGCACGCGCGTCCGCTTCTCGGTGATGCCGCACCGGATGGCGAAGCTCCTCGACGTGCGCACCTCACCCGTGAGCCAGCGGATCGCCGCCGTGGACGACTTCGTCGCCGCCGGGTACGAGGTGCACCTCAACCTCTCGCCCGTCGTCGTCCACGAGGGCTGGCTGGAGGAGTGGGCCGAGCTGCTCGCCGAGCTCGACGACGTCCTGTCGCCCGCCGCGAAGGCGCAGGCGGCCGCGGAGGTCATCCTCCTCACCCACAACGCGGGGCTCCACGAGGTGAACCTGGGCTGGCACCCGACGGCGGAGGAGGCCCTCTGGCGACCCGACATCCAGGAGTCCAAGCGCTCGCAGAACGGCATGGAGAACGTGCGCTACCGGCTGCGCTGGAAGCAGGTCTGGGTGCGGCGGCTGCTCGACCTCATGGCCGAGCGGACGCCGTGGCTGACCGTGCGCTACGCGTTCTGAGACCGGCCGGGCGCCCGCTCGCGGTGGGCGTCAGGTGACCGACGTCGTGGTGCTCGCCGCCGTGGCGACCATCACCGTGGTCATCATGACCTCGTCGAGCGAGCGCTTGACCGCGGCGCCGGCCCAGTCGCCCTCGGACAGCTCCTCGAGCCGGCGGTCGGTCGCCCGCCGGTCCTGCCCGCGGAACACCTCACCGCGTAGGCGCAGGGCCCGCACCAGCGAGGCCAGCGCCGCGGTGCGCGCGTCCGGCGTCGTGCCGACGACGACGGCGTCGTGCAGCCGCTGCCGCACGCGGTCCTCGGGGCCGCCGTCGGCCTCGGGGTAGCGGGTCCGGGCGAAGAGCCCCAGGACCCGGTCGTCCTCGCGCCGCAGGACGCCGCGGTCCACGAGCCGCTCGAGCGACGCCGCCCGCGCGTCCTTCCCGAGCGCCCCCAGCCACCGCTTCGGGGGCTTCGGCCGCGACGTCGCCGCGACCTCGGCCAGGGCCGCGTCGAGGACGGGCTCTCCCGTCGGCGTCCCGTCGAGGACGACGAGGTCGCCGTCGCGGACGTCCACGCGCCCACGCAGCGACAGGTCGAGCTGGACGGCGCCCCCGAGGCCGGTCTCCAGCGACGTGCTCCACGTGCTGCCCCTCTCGTCGTCGTAGACGAGCAGGAGCAGCTCCTCGGGCAGCGTCAGCTCGTGCTCGACGTCCTGGACCTCCGCGCCCCCGGTGCTCATGCGGCCACGCTAGGACCCGAGGGCCGCGCCGTGGCGGGTCCCGTCGCGCCAGCACGAGCCGGTCGCCACCGACGTCGAGCGGGGTCTGCGCGCGTCTAGTCCCGGTCCGAGACGTCGGGAGACGATGGCGTCGAGCGCCCGAGGACGGGCGCGAGCGCGGCGAGCAGGTCGTCGACCGGCACCGGGCCGGCGTCCTCGGCGCCCGTGACGGCCGCGAGGTAGAGGCCGTCGCCGACGAGCTGGACCAGGCGCGCCCGGGCCGGGTCGCCGAGCTCGTCGCGCAGCGCGGCGAACCAGCCCTCGTCGATCTCGGCGAAGACCGCGCGGGCCAGCTCGGAGGCCTCGTCTCCGCCGGCGATGCGCAGCGCGGCCACGTAGGTGCGCGACAGGCCGCTGGTGCTCTCCAACGGGGGGGCGGAGCCGCGCAGCCACGTGGCGACGGCGCCGTCCTCCGCCTCGCGCATGCGCGCGGCGTCCTCGAGCCCCCGCCGACGCAGCCGCTCGAGCAGGCCCGTGACCAGGGCCTCCTTGCTCGGGAAGTGGTAGAGCAGCCCGCCCTTGGACACGCCGGCGCTGGAGGAGACCGCGTCGAGCGTCGCGGCCGCGGGTCCCACCTCGATGAGCAGGGACTCGTAGGCGTCGAGGACGCGGTCCCGTGCCGTCATCCGATCAGCCTAGCCAGCGGGCTTCCGGCGGCGACAAGGAACAGACCGTCCAGACGGTACAGTTGACGCCGTCGCACCCCCCGGGTGCCTCGCCCACGACGAAGGACGGCCATGAGCACCGCGACCCCCGACCGAGCACTCCGCGAGCAGACGCCGGCGGCGCCCCCTCGCGCGACGGCGCGGCAGTGGGCGGCCCTCGCCGTGCTCGTCCTGCCGACGCTGCTCGTGGCGGCGAACGGCACGATCCTGGCCTTCGCGCTCCCGACGATCAGCACGTCGCTGCGGCCGACCGCCACCCAGCTGCTGTGGGTCGTCGACGTCTACCCGCTCGTGCTGGCGGGCCTGCTCGTGGCGATGGGGTCGCTCGGGGACCGCATCGGACGGCGGCGGCTCCTGCTCGTGGGCACGGCGGGCTTCGGGCTGGTGTCGGCGCTGGCGGCGCTCGCGCCCACGGCCGGTGCGCTCGTCGCGGCCCGGGCAGTGCTCGGCGTCTTCGGGGCCATGCTCATGCCCCCCACGATGGCGCTGCTGCGCTCGGTCTTCCCCGACGCCGGGCAGCGGCGCCTCGCCGTGGCCGTCTGGGCCACCGGCTTCTCCGCCGGCGCGGCGCTCGGGCCTGTCCTCGGCGGCGTCCTGCTCGAGCGGTTCTGGTGGGGCTCGGCCTTCCTCGTCGCCGTCCCGGTGGCGGTGATCATCCTGCTCGTGGGGCGGCGGGTGCTGCCCGAGTCCCGCGAGAGCGCCCCCGGCCCGGTGGACGTGCCGTCCGTGGTGCTGTCGCTGACGACGATGGTCCCGCTGGTCTACGCGATCAAGGCCGCAGCCGAGCACGGCGCGCCCGCGGTGGCCGCGGGCTCGGCGGTCGTCGGCGTCGTGAGCGGCGTCGCCTTCGTCCGGCGCCAGCTCGGGCGCACCCGGCCGCTGCTGGACCTCTCGCTCTTCAGCGCGCCCGTCTTCAGCGCGTCGGTGGTGGCCAACCTCATGGGGATCTTCGCCTTCGCCGGCCTGCTGTTCTTCACGTCGCAGTACCTGCAGCTCGTGGTCGGCCTGTCCCCGCTGGTCGCCGCCCTGCACCTGCTGCCGAGCATGGTCGCGACGATCGTCACCGGGCTGCTGGCGGTGCGGCTGGCCCGCCGCCGGCCGCTGCACGTGCTCGTGCCGGTCGGGCTCGCGACGTCGGCGGTCGGCTACGGCGTCGCCACCCAGCTCGGGGGTGCTCCGGAGGCCGGGCTGCTCGTGGCGGCGTCGGTGCTCGTCGGCGCGGGCGTGGGCCTGGCGGAGACGCTGACGAACGACGCGATCCTCACCTCGGCGCCGGCCGACCGGACGGGCGCGGCCTCGGCCGTGTCCGAGACGGCGTACGAGCTGGGCGCCGTCCTGGGCACGGCCGTCCTCGGCAGCGTGCTGGGCGCGGTGTACCGCTCCTCCTTGGTGGTGCCGGCGAGCGCCGGGGCCGACGCCGCCGACGCGGCGACGCAGACGCTCGGCGGCGCGGTGGAGGCGGCGGGCGCGCTCGGCGGGGACGACGGCGCGGCGCTGCTCGCCTCGGCGCGGGGCGCCTTCGCCGCCGGCGTCGACGCGACCGCGGCCATCGGCGGCGTCGTCGTGCTGGCCGCCGCCGTCCTGGTGGCGCTCGCGCTGCGACCGCGCGGGGGGCGCTGACCCGGCGAGTGGTCGCCCCGCGGGGCGCGGGAGGGGCGAGTGGTCGCCTGGTCGCCCTGCGGGGGCGCGCCGCTCGTCCCGGGACGTCGGTCCTGGGACCTCCGTCCCGAGGGCGCGCCGCCCGGGTGGTCCGCCCGCTCCGGGCGCCCGTTCACGGCCGGCTCCCAGGGGACGCGGCCTACCCTCGCGACGTGGCACATCTCGACCAGCGGAGCGCGCGCGACGAGCGGGACGCCGTCGACGAGGCGGAGGAGCCGTGGGGCGCGGACGACGCCGCCCCGCCCGTGATCGGCGACCGCCGCTTCGGCGCGTGGATGCTCGTCACCGGCCTGCTGGGCTTCGTCGCGGCGTTCGTCCTCACCGTCGAGCGCTTCGAGCTGGCGCTCGACCCGAGCTACGTGCCCTCCTGCAGCCTCAACCCCGTCCTGTCCTGCGGCAGCGTCATGCAGACCGAGCAGGCGGCGCTGCTCGGCTTCCCCAACCCGCTCATCGGCATCGCGTCGTTCGCGGTGCTGACGACGCTCGGCGTCGTGCTGCTCGCCGGGGCGCGGCTCCCGCGCTGGGTCCAGCTCGGGATCCAGGTGGGCGTGACCGCGGGCACGGCGCTGGTCGTGTGGCTCATCAGCCAGAGCCTCTACGCCATCGGCGCGCTGTGCCCCTACTGCATGGTCGTGTGGGCCGTGATGATCGCGCTCTTCTGGACGACGACCGCCCGCTCGCTCGAGCAGGGCGCCCTGCCGGCACCGCGCGGGCTCGCCACCGCGGTCGTGGACCTGCGGGTGCCGCTGGTCCTGGTCTCGTACGCGGTCGTCGTCGCGCTCGTGGGCGTCCGGTTCTGGGACTACTGGCAGACGCTGCTGCCCTTCGCCTGAGGCAGCGCGGGCTGCCCCCGCAGGTGCGGGCCACCGGGCGGGCATCCGGCGGACCGCGCCGCGGCGGGCCTCTGGGAGCATGGCCGCGTGACCGACGCGCCCGCCGCTGCCGAGCCGACCCCGACCCCGCTGGCCGACGCCGGCATCCCGCTCGGTGCGCTGGACGGGCGCTACCGCGGCGTCGTCGCGCCGCTGGTGGAGCACCTGTCGGAGGCGGCCCTCAACCGCGAGCGCGTCCACGTCGAGGTCGAGTGGCTGCTGCACCTGGCGCGGGTGGTGCCGGGTGCCCCGCAGCCGACCGAGGACGACGTCGCCGCGCTGCGGGCGCTCGTGGACGGCTTCGACGCCGACTCCGTGGCCGAGCTCGCCGCGCTCGAGCGCGAGACGGCGCACGACGTCAAGGCCGTCGAGTACTACGTGGCCCGCCACCTGGAGGGCACCTCCCTCGAGGGCGCCGAGGCGCTCGTCCACTTCTGCTGCACGAGCGAGGACGTCAACAACCTCGCCTACGCGCTCATGGTCCGCGGGGCGGTCCAGCAGGTGTGGCTGCCCGCGGCCACGGCCCTCGTCGACCAGGTCGCGGAGATGGCGCGGGCGAGCGCCGACGTCCCGATGCTGGCGCGCACCCACGGCCAGCCCGCGACGCCGACGACGCTCGGCAAGGAGCTCGCGGTTCTCGCGCACCGGCTGCGCCGCCAGCTGCGCCGCGTCGAGGGCGCCGACCACCTCGGCAAGATCAACGGCGCCACGGGCACCTACGGCGCGCACGTCGCGGCGCTGCCGGACGTCGACTGGCCCGCCGTCGGCCGCTCCTTCGTCGAGCACCTCGGGCTGACGTGGAACCCCCTGACCACGCAGATCGAGTCCCACGACTGGCAGGCCGAGCTCTACGCCGACCTCGCGCGCTTCAACCGCGTGCTGCACAACCTCTGCACCGACGTGTGGAGCTACATCTCGGTCGGCTACTTCCGCCAGCAGCTCGGCGCCCACGGCTCCACGGGGTCCTCGACGATGCCGCACAAGGTCAACCCGATCCGCTTCGAGAACGCCGAGGCGAACCTCGAGGTCTCCACCGCGCTGCTCGACGTCCTCGCCTCGACGCTCGTGACCTCCCGGCTGCAGCGCGACCTCACCGACTCCTCGATGCAGCGCAACATCGGCACGGCCGTGGGCCACTCGCTGCTCGCCGTCGACAACGTGCGCCGGGGGCTGCGCGGCCTCGACGTCGCCGAGGACGCCATGGCCCGCGACCTCGACGCCAACTGGGAGGTGCTCGGCGAGGCGGTCCAGTCGGTGATGCGCGCGCAGGCCGTCGCAGGGACTCCCGGCATGGACGAGCCGTACGAGCGGGTCAAGGAGCTCACCCGCGGCCGCCGCGTCGACGGCCCCGCGATGCGCGAGTTCGTCGCCGGCCTCGGCCTGCCCGACGACGTCGCCGCGCGCCTGGCCGCCCTGACCCCCGCCACCTACACCGGCCTCGCGGCCCGGCTGGTGGACGAGCTGGGCTGACGCCGGCCCGCGCCCCCGCGGGCGACGTGGCCGCATCCCGCCCTCGTGAGGTCGGTGCGACGGCGACCTGGCCGCACGTCGCCCCGAGGTCGGCGTGCGCCGCCTCCCCGCCGGTGGGACGGTCGCGGCCATGACCCTTCCTCCCGTCCACGTCCTGCGGCGCGAGCCCGGCGCCGCCCCCGCTCCCCGCGGGGGCGTCCGGTGACCGGCCGCGTCGTCGTCACCGGGGCGGCCGGCAAGCTCGGCCGCGCCGTCACGGCCGACCTGCGCGAGCACGGCTGGGACGTCCTGCCCGTGGACCGCGCGCGCACGCCCGAGGCGCCCGAGGGCCTGCTGGTGGTCGACCTCACCGACCAGGCGCAGGTCGTCGAGGTCATCGGCGGCCGCACGGACGAGCGGGAGGGGCGCGTCGACGCCGTCGCGCACCTCGCCGCCGTCCCGGCGCCCGGGATCGTCCCCAACTCCGCGACCTTCACCAACAACATGACGGCGTCGTGGAACGTCCAGACCGCCTCCCGGGCCGCCGGCGTCAAGCACGTCGTGTGGGCGTCCAGCGAGACCGTCCTCGGCCTGCCGTTCGACGAGCCGCCGCCCTACGCGCCCGTCGACGAGGACTACCGCGCCCGTCCCGGCTCCACCTACTCCCTCGTCAAGACGCTCGAGGAGGAGATGGCGCACCACCTGTGCCGGTGGGACCCCGAGCTGACCATGGTGGGCCTGCGCTTCTCCAACGTCATGGAGCTGCACGACTACGCGCGGTTCCCGTCGTTCGACGCCGACCCGATGCTCCGCAAGTGGAACCTGTGGGGCTACATCGACGCCCGTGACGGCGCCCAGGCCGTCCGCAGGGGGCTCGAGCTCGACCGCCCCGGCGCGCACGTCGCGATCATCGCGGCCGCCGACACGGTGATGAGCCGCTCCAGCGCGAGCCTGATGGCCGAGGTCTTCCCCGGCGTCGAGATCCGTCGCGAGCTCGGCGAGCACGAGACGCTGCTGGGCATCGACACCGCGCGCGAGCTGCTCGGGTACGACCCCCAGCACTCCTGGCGCGACGAGGTCTGAGGACGCGCGACGGCGCCCCGCACCGCCCGCCCGTCGACCGAGAGGACCCCCCATGAGCGCCGACCCCGCCGCCTCCCCGCCGCTGCGCCTGTCCGCCACCGTGCTGGGCAGCCCCGACCCCGGCGCGCTCGCGGCGTACTACCGCGAGCTGCTCGGCTGGGAGGTGCTCCTGCAGGAGCCGGAGTGGGTGGTGCTCGCCCCGCCCGGCGGGGGCGCCGGCCTGTCGTTCCAGCTCGAGGCCGACCACGTGCCGCCGGTGTGGCCGCAGGGGCGCGGGGACCAGCAGATGCAGCTGCACCTCGACGTCGCCGTCGAGGTGCACGGGGAGGACCCGAGCGGCTCGCTGGCCGCCGCGGCCGAGCGCGCCGTCGCCCTCGGGGGGCGGCTGCCGCAGGACCAGCCCCAGGAGGACGTGCGGGTGGTGCTGGACCCGGCCGGCCACCCGTTCTGCCTCTTCCTGCCCGAGGGCTGACCCCACCGGTCGCGAGCAGGGCCCGGGCCACCGGTGCGCCACCGGGTGCGGCAGGGTGAGCGCCGTGGCGGAGCGCACCGGGGACGGACCGCTCCGCGCCGGGGGCGTCGTGGTGGTGGGCAGCGCGAACCTCGACGTCGTGCTCGGCGTGGAGGAGGTGCCGCGAGCGGGGGAGACGGTGCTGGCGCGCTCGCGCGCCGAGCACGTCGGCGGCAAGGGGCTCAACCAGGCCGTGGCTGCGGCCCGCTGCGGCGCGGCGACGACGTTCGTCGGGGCCGTCGGCGACGACGGCGCCGGGCAGCGCCTGCGCGAGGTGCTCGCGGAGGCCGGCGTCGACGTCCGCGCCCGTCTGCTGGACGGGCCCACGGGCACGGCGTTCATCACCGTGTCGGCGACGGGCGAGAACGCCATCGTCGTGGACGCCGGGGCGAACGCCGGGCTCACCGACCTCACCCCCGCGGAGCTCGCGACCGTGCGCGGCGCCGGGCACCTGCTGTGCCAGCTCGAGGTGCCGCTGCCGACCGTGGCCGCCGCTGCCGAGGTGGCCACCGCGGCAGAAGGCGTCGTCGTGCTGAACCCCTCGCCGGTGCAGCCGCTGCCGGCGCCCCTGCTCGGGCGCGTGCACGTCCTGCTCGTCAACGAGCACGAGGCCGCCGCGCTCGCCGGTGGTGGCGCCGGCGGCGGTCCCGGCGGGGACGCCGACGGCGCCGTCGGGCGCGCCCGCTCGCTGGCGCGCCGGCTGCTCGAGGACGTGCCGGCCGTCGTGGTCACCCTCGGCCCGCGGGGTGCGCTCGTCGCCGTCCGCGACGGGTCGCCGGACGGCGTCCACGTGCCCGGGCTGGAGGTCGAGGCCGTCGACACCACCGGGGCGGGGGACGCCTTCAGCGGCGCCCTCGTCGCGGCGCTCGAGGACGCCCGCGCGCAGGGGACCCGGCGGAGCGGGAGCGCACCGGACGAGGCGGGCCTCGTCGCGGCGGCGCGCGTCGCGACGGCGGCGGCCGCGCTGTCGGTCCAGCGCCACGGCGCCGCGGCCTCCTCCCCGCACCGCGCCGACGTCGAGGCGCTCTTGCGCGAGGGGCCCGTCGGCGCGTAGCCGCCCGCGCCCAGGTGGGCCTCGGGTGGGTGCCCGGGTGGGTGCCCGGGCGCTGACCCGGTCGGGCGAGCACGGGTGCGATCACTCGAACACCTGTGCGAACCTGCTCCGCGTGGGCGGTGGGTGGTCGAGCAGCAGGGCGGCGACCTTCCGGCGCTCGCTCGCCGACCAGCACGGCGAGGGCGACGGGCACGACCAGCACGGGCACGACCAGCACGGGCACGACGGGGGCGACGAGCACGTGGCAAGCCGGGGGCGGGCGGCCGGGCAGCCGGCGGACGGGGGCTCCCGCGGCGGTCGGGGCACGCACTGCTGGGTGCTCATGCCGGACGCCGACCCGATGCCCGGCGTCGTCGCCGGGTGGCGTCGCGACGGCGCCGGCGCGTGGGAGGCCCGCGTCGCCTACGCGCTCGGCGACGACGGCACGTCCGGCACGTCCGGCGTCGTCACCGGGTGGCTCCCGGCGTCCTGCCTGCGGCCCTACCGGGTCTGAGGTGCCGTCCTCCGGGTCCGGGACGGCGCGCACGACGTCCGTCGCGGGGTCAGCCCGTCCACCGGTACTCGAGCTCGGGGCGGCCGGCGCCGCCGTAGCGCGGGCGGCGGTCCGCGGCGCCGGAGGTCACGAGGTGCTCGAGGTAGCGCCGCGCCGTCACCCGCCCGACGCCGATGCGCGCGGCCACCTCGGCCGACGACGACGGCGCTGCCCGCAGCACCCCGGCCACCGCGGCGAGCGTCTCCTCCGACAGCCCGCCGCCGCGGGACCCGCTCTCCTCAGGCGCGACCAGGTGCCCCGACAGGACCCGGTCCACCTCGGCCTGGCTGAGCGCCGACCCCCCGCCCTCCAGGGGGCCGCGCGCGGAGGCGTACTGCTGCAGCCTCTCCCGCAGCGCCGCGCCGGCGAAGGGCTTGAGCAGGTAGCCGACGACGCCGAGCGACGTCGCCGCCCGGACCATCGACAGCTCGCGCGCCGACGTGACGGCCAGGACGTCGGTCCAGCGACCCGCCGCGCGCAGGGCGCGCACCACGTCGAGGCCCGGCCGGTCGGGCAGGTGCATGTCGAGCAGCACGAGGCCCACGTCGCCCCCCTCGGCGCCGCGCAGCCGCAGCAGCGCCTCGGCGGCCGTGGCCGCCGGCGCCAGCGCGCGGAACCCCGGCGTGGCGTCCACGTGCAGGCGGTGCGCAGCGGCCGCCACCGGCTCGTCCTCGACGACGAGCACGACGACCTCCCGCCCCCGACCGGCGCCCTCGCCCGTGCCGGCGGCTGCGCCACCCGTCCCGCCGCCGGGCACCGGTCCTCGCGCGCCGGCCGTCACGGGGCCACCGCGCGCCGGGCGGGCAGGCGGACGGCGAACCGCGCCCCGCCGAGGACGGAGCGGCCGACCTCCACCCGGCCCCCCAGGCGGTCGACGGTCTGGCCGACGAGCGCCAGGCCGAGGCCCCGCCCGTGCAGCCGACGGCCGTCGTCCTTGGTGGACCACCCGCGCTGGAAGGCGCGCTCGGCGTCCTGGGGCCCGAGGCCGGCGCCGGAGTCGGAGACCTCGACCAGCAGCCCCTCGTCGTCCGTCCCGAGGAAGACCTCGACGAGGGCCCCGTTCGACGCCCCGGCGACGTCGTCCGCGACGAGCGCGGCGTCCCGGGCGGCCGTGGCGGCGTCGACGGCGTTGTCGACCAGGTTGCCCAGCACGGTCAGGACGTCGCGGACGGGCGTCCCGGTACGCTCCAGGTCGCCCTCGTCGAGCGAGCTGCCGCGCGCGACCACCAGCTCGACGCCGCGCTCGCCGGCCCGCGCGCTCGCGCCGAGCAGCAGGGCGGCGACGACCGGCTCGCCCACCGCGCCGACGACGTGGTCGGTGAGCGCCTGGGCCTCGGCCAGCTCGTCGACGGCCAGGTCCACCGCCTCCTCGGCGCGGCCCATCTCCACGAGCGACACCACGGTGTGGAGGCGGCCCGCGAACTCGTGCGCCTGGCTCCGCAGCGCCTCGGCGAGCGAGCGCGTCGTCTGCAGCTCGTCGGTGAGGGCGAGCAGGTCCGTGCGGTCGCGCAGCGTGACGACGCGGCTGCTCGCGACCTCGGGACCGCCGGGCACCCGGGCGTCGCGGGCTGAGGCCACGAGCACCCGGCGCGGGGTGAGGACGACCTCGTCGGCGACCTCCTCGCCCTCGGTCAGCATCCGCACGAGCGCCGCGGGCAGCGGGAGGTCGGCGACGAGCCGGCCGACCACCTCGCCGCCCCGGTCGTCCCCCCGGTCGTCCCCCCGGTGGTCGCCCCGGTGGTCGTCCCGGCCCTGCCCGCCCGTCTCGGACGGCAGGTCGAGCAGGCGCCGCGCCTCGACGTTGACGAGCTGGACGCGCCCGCGGGCGTCGACGAGCAGGAGGCCCTCGCGCACGGAGCGCAGGACGGTGTCGTAGTAGATGGACATCTGCGCCAGCTCGGGCCCGGCCAGGCCGAGCGTCAGGCGGCGCGCCCGCCGCGCGACGAGGTAGGAGCCCCCGAGCGCCAGGGCGAGGACGGCTGCGCCGGCCGCGGCGACGAGGTGCAGGTCGTCGACGACCTCGCGCCCCACCGACGTCACGGAGATGCCCGCGGAGACGAGGGCCACGACGTGGCCGCTCTCGAGGCCGTCCGCGCCCGCGGCGCGGACGGGGACGACGGCGCGGACCGAGGGGCCGAGCGTGCCGGTGTAGGTCTCCACGACCCGTCCGCCGGCGAGGGCGGCGTCGCGCGAGCCCAGGTAGGTGCGACCGATCTGGTCGGTGTCGGGGTGGGTCCACCGGGTCCCGTCGGGAGCCATCACCACGACGAAGGAGGTGCCCGTCTCCACGCGCACCCGCTCCACGAACGGCTGCAGCGCCGCCGTCCGCTCCGCGAGGTCGAGCTCGCCCGTGGCGGCGGAGAGCACCTCGGGCGCGTCGGCGAGCGTCTCGGCGACGGCGGACGCCCGCTCGCCGGCGCTGCGCTCGGCGTCGCGGCGCGCGTCCACGGCCGCCAGCACTGCCGCCACGGCGACGACGAGCAGCACCACGAGCGCCTGCCACCACATGAGGTGGGCGGCCACGCTGCGCGGACCTCGGCGCGTGCTGTGCACGGGGCCAGTGTCGCGGACGCAACGCACGCAAGGGTGCGCGGCCGGCCGCGCCGCCCCCACGCTGCGCGCTGGACCGGCCTGCCCCGCGCCGGTGACGCACGCTCTCGACGAGGAGACGCCCTCCATGGCGACGCAGCCACCGCCGGTCAGCCGGCAGCAGGACCCCACCGCCGCCCCGGCGTCGCGCGACCGCACCCACTGGCTCTACATCAGCGTGATCGTCGCCGTCGTCCTGGGCGCGGCCGTCGGGCTGCTGTCCCCGGAGGCCGGTCTCGCCCTCAAGCCCATCGGCACGGGCTTCGTGAGCCTGGTGAAGATGATGATCTCGCCGGTCATCTTCTGCACCATCGTCCTCGGCATCGGCTCGATCCGCGCTGCCGCGCAGGTGGGCAAGGTGGGTGGGCTCGCGCTCGGCTACTTCATCGGCATGTCGACGTTCGCCCTGGCCATCGGCCTCGTCGTCGGCAACATCGTCCAGCCGGGGGCCGGCATCGACTACGCGGGCTCGACCTACGAGCTGCCCAGCACCGGCGAGGACGAGGAGGACGGCGGGACGATCGGCTTCATCCTCGGGATCATCCCGACGACGCTCGTCTCCCCCCTGACCGGGGACTCGGTGCTCTCGACCCTCTTCGTCGCCATCCTCATCGGCTTCGCGGTCCAGGCCCTGGGGGCGACGGGGCAGGCGGCGCTGGGCGGTGTCGCGGTGTTCCAGAAGGTCGTCTTCAAGGTCCTCGCGATGATCATGTGGGTGGCGCCGATCGGTGCCTTCGGCGCCATCGCCGGCGTCGTCGGCGAGACCGGCTGGGACGCCATCCGGGCGCTCGTCCTCGTGATGGTGGCCTTCTACATCACCTGCGCCCTCTTCATCTTCGTGGTGCTGGGCGCGCTCCTGCGGATCGTCACCGGCCTCAACATCTTCACGCTGCTGAGGTACCTCGGCCGCGAGCTGCTCCTCATCGTCTCGACCTCGTCCTCCGAGACGGCCCTGCCGCGGCTCATCGCGAAGATGGAGCACGCCGGCGTCGACCGCTCGGTCGTCGGCATCACCGTGCCCGTCGGGTACTCCTTCAACCTCGACGGCACCGCGATCTACCTCACGATGGCGTCCCTGTTCATCGCCGAGGCCTCGGGTCAGCCGCTCGCGATCGGCGAGCAGATCTCCCTGCTCCTGTTCATGATCATCGCCTCCAAGGGCGCGGCGGGCGTGACCGGCGCCGGCCTCGCGACCCTCGCCGGGGGCCTGCAGAGCCACCGCCCGGACCTCGTGGACGGCGTCGGCCTCATCGTCGGCATCGACCGGTTCATGTCCGAGGCGCGCGCCATCACCAACTTCTCCGGCAACGCGGTCGCCACCGTGCTCATCGGGCACTGGACGAAGGCGATCGACCGGGAGCAGATGCGCCGGGTGCTCGCCGGGGAGGACCCCTTCGACGAGCGGACGATGGTCGACGCCCACGGCCCGACCTCGGCGCCGAGCGCCGACCCGGTGGCCGTCACCAACGCCCGGACTCCCGAGGCCGGCACGCCCGGCGACATGGAGAACACCCCGGGGCGCTGACCGGGGGCGGACCAGACCGACGAGCGGCGCGCTCCCCTCCGGGGCGCGCCGCTCGTCGTAGGGCGGGCCCCTCAGCCGGGGACGCGGACGGGCCGGCCGGTGGCCAGGGACTCCTGCGCGGCGTCGGCGACGCGGGAGGCGGCGACGGCGTCCTGCGGCGTGCACGGGTTCTCGCGCTCGCCGCGGGCCAGCTCGCAGAAGGCGGCCAGCTCGGCGCGGTAGGCGTCCCCGAAGCGCTCGGCGAAGGTGGGGTGCGGCGGTCCGGCGGGGAAGGCGACACCGGCCTCGGGGGAGCGCAGCGCCGCCCGGTCGTCGAGCCCCACGAGCAGCGTGCCCTCCGACCCCTGCAGCTCCGTGCGCACGTCGTGGCCCGCGCCGTTGTAGCGGGACGCCGTGACGACGGCGAGCAGCCCGCTGCTCATCGTGCAGACGGCGAGGGCGGTGTCGACGTCCCCGACGGCCCCGATCTCCGGGTCGCCGAGGTTGCTGCCGCGGGCCCAGACCTCGACGACCTCCTCGCCGGTCAGCCACCGCAGCACGTCGAAGTCGTGGACGCTGACGTCGCGGAAGATGCCGCCGGAGGTGGCGAGGAAGGCGACGGGCGGCGGCGCGGCGTCGCAGGTGACGGCGCGGACGCTGTGCAGCCAGCCGAGCTCGCCCGCCCGCAGGGCCCGCCGGGCCTCCAGGTAGCCCGCGTCGAGGCGGCGCTGGTGGCCCATCTGCACGACGCCGCCGGCGGCCGCGACGTGCTCGAGCACCGGCAGCGAGGAGGCCACGTCCGGCGCCACGGGCTTCTCGCACAGCACCGGCAGCCCGGCGTCGACGGCCGCGCGCACCAGCTCGGGGTGCGCGGCCGTCGCCGCGGCCACGACGACGCCGTCGACCCGGCCCAGCAGCTCCTCCACCGAGGCGACGGCGTCCGCGCCCACCGACCGCGCGACGCGCTCGGCCTGCCCCGGGACGGCGTCGGCCAGCAGCACCTGCGCGACGTCCGGCGTCTGCACGGCGTTGCGGGCGTGCATCGCCCCGATCCGCCCGGTGCCCACGACGCCGAGGACCAGTCCCGGGCGGTGCGTGCCTGCGCTCATGCGTGCTCCTCCGCGCCGTGCGGCGCCGCCGGCTGGTGCCCGGCTCTGTCGGGCCCGCCCCGGACCGGGCGGGCGTGGTGCGGGGATCATGGCGCCCCCCCGTCCCCCGGCACCACCTCTGCTCCGTGGTGGCGCCGGGGCGGGTCGTCGCTACGGTGCCGGGGACGACGGGGCGGTCGAGGAGGACGGTCGATGGAGATCACCGGTGCGGTGCTGGAGGAGCTGGCGCGCCCGGCTCCGTACGCGCGGTCCCGCCCGCTCACGGTGGGGGTGCTGGAGCTCGACCCGCCCGGGCCCGGTGAGCTGCTCGTGGAGGTCGAGGCCGCCGGGGTCTGCCACTCGGACCTGTCGGTGGTGGACGGCAGCCGGCCGCGGCCGGTGCCGATGGTGCTCGGCCACGAGGCCGCCGGGCTGGTGCGCGAGCTCGGGCCGGGGGTCGACGACGTCGCCCTCGGGGACCGCGTCGTCATGACGTTCCTGCCCCGCTGCGGCCGGTGCGCCCCGTGCGGGACCGGCGGGCGGCTGCCGTGCGCGGCGGGCTTCGCGGCCAACGCGGCGGGGACGCTGCTGGGCGGGGCCCAGCGCCTGCACCGCCGCGGCGAGGACGGCCGCCGCCACGCGCTGGCGCACCACCTCGGCGTCTCGGCGTTCGCCTCCCACGCCGTCGTCTCCCGCGCCTCCGTGGTGCCGGTCGAGCCGGACGTGCCCGCCGACGTCGCGGCCCTGCTGGGCTGCGCCGTGCTCACCGGCGGCGGCGCGGTGCTCAACGCGGGCCGGCCCGCCGAGGGGGAGGCCGTGGTGGTCGTCGGGCTCGGCGGCGTCGGTCTCGCCGCCGTCCTCGTGGCCCGCGCGCTGGGGCACGAGGTCATCGGCGTCGACGCCCTGGAGAGCAAGCTCGAGGCGGCCCGCCCGTACGCCTCCGCCGTCCTGGCGCCGCAGGAGGCGGTCGAGCGCGGCACCACCGCACCGGTCGTCGTCGAGGCCGCCGGCGCGGCGCGGGCGCTGGAGACGGCGCTCGCCCTGACGGCCGAGGGCGGCACGACGGTGACGGTCGGCCTGCCCGCGGCGGACGCGCGGGCCTCGGTCTCGCCGCTGGGCCTCGTGGCCGGGGCGAGGAGCCTGGTGGGCTCCTACCTCGGCTCCTCGGTCCCCTCGCGCGACGTCCCCCGCTACGCCCGGCTGTGGCGGGAGGGCCGGCTGCCGCTCGAGGCGCTCATCTCGGCGCGGGTGCCGCTGTCCCGGGTCGACGAGGCGATGGACGACCTCGCCGAGGGCCGCGCCCTGCGCCAGGTCCTCCTGCCGGGGGCGGCGGCGTGAGCGGCGCAGCCGGGCACGAGCAGCTCGAGCGGCGGGAGGACTACCCGCACCGGCGGGTCTTCCCCACGCGCTGGGACGACGACGACGCCTTCGGGCACCTGAACAACACCGTCTACTACTCGGCGATGGACACGACCATCACGGGCTGGCTGCTCGGCCAGGAGGACCTGGGGCTGCTCGACGGCGGTTTCATGCCGGTCGTCGTGCGGTCCTCGTGCACCTACCGGCAGTCGGTGAGCTACCCGGACGTCCTCGAGGTCGGCCTGCGCTCGACGGAGGTCGGCCGCTCGAGCATGACGTACGACCTGGGCATCTTCCGGCAGGCGGACGGCGCCCTCGTCGCCCGGGGCTCGTGGGTGCACGTCGCCGTCGACCGCGCGAGCGGACGCCCCGCGCCCGTGCCGGACGCGCTGCGGGCGCGGCTGGCGACGATCGCCGGCTGACGCGGCTCGTCGTCCCCGGCCGGACGGGACCCCGGGCGCCGACGGGAGGACCTCCGGCGCCGGCCGGGCGGACGGGTCAGCCCTTCTCCGCGCCCGCCGTCAGCCCGCCGCGCAGCAGGCGCTCGCTGCCGAAGAAGAGCAGCACCACGGGCAGGGTCAGCACCACCGAGCCCGCCATGAGCACCGTGGTCGGCACCTCGAAGCTGCCCGCCAGCTGGGAGAGGCCGAGCGAGACCGTCCAGCGCGGGCGGTCCTCGACGAGGAACAGCAGCGCGAACAGGAACTCGTTCCACGCGATCATGAACACGAACAGGCCGTTCGCGGCGATCGCGGGCACGGCCAGCGGCAGCGACACGTGCCGCAGCACCCCCAGCCGGCCGGCGCCGTCCATGGCGGCGGCCTCCTCGACGCTCGCCGGCACCGTCAGGAAGTAGTTGCGCAGCATGTAGATCGACACGGCGACCGTCTGCGCGACGTACACGAGCACGAGGCCGGCGAGCTCTCCGCGCAGCCCCAGCCGGGTGAAGCCGATGAAGAGCGGCACCGCGAGCAGGATGCTCGGGAACAGGTAGACGGCCAGGAACAGCACGCTCACCTGGCGCCGCCCGCGGAAGCGGAGCCGGCTGACGGCGTAGGCGCCGGGCAGCGCGAGGGCCAGGCTCACCGCCACCGTCAGCAGGGCGACGACGCCGCTGTTGCGGATGAAGGTGATGAAGCCCTGCCCCCCGGCGGACTCGGGCGCCAGCACGTCGCGGTAGGTGCTCAGGGTCAGCTCGTCGCCCGTGGGCAGCAGCCGCCCGGGGTCGGCGGCCAGCGAGCTGAGGTCGCGGAACGACAGCAGCACCATGTACGCGAAGGGGAACAGGGTGAACAGCAGCAGACCGAGGACGACCACCCAGCGCAGCACCCCCAGCACCCGCGTCTCCACGCGGTCGCGCGACCAGCGGCCCCGGGACCCGCGCGGCGCCTCGACGGGCGAGGCGGCGACCGCCCGCGTCGCCGTCACTGCTCCTCCTCCTCGTGGTGGCCCGTCCTGAGGTACACCGCGACGAGCACCACGAGCACGAGGGCGAGGACGAGCGCCTGCGCCGACGCGGCGCCGACGTCGCCGCGGCTCACGAGGTAGTCGAAGACCCGCACGCTCAGCACCTCCGTCCCGGCGCCGCCGCCGGTGAGCAGGTAGATCTCGTCGAAGGACGTGAACGTCCAGATGAAGCGCAGCAGCGCCAGGACGCCGATCGTCGGCAGCAGCTGCGGCAGCAGGACGTGCCGGAAGCGCTGCGTCGGCGTGGCCCCGTCGACCAGGGCCGCTTCCTCCAGGACGCCCGGCACGGCCTCGAGCCGGGCGGTGAGGAAGAGCAGCGCGAACGGGAACGAGCGCCACATCTCGAAGGCGACGACGGTGAGCAGCGCCGTGGGCACCGGCACGGTCGCCCCCAGGACCGAGACGTCCGACGTGCGCTGGCTGAGGAAGGCGATCGGCTCGTCCCAGCCGAGCAGCGTGGTGCCCCAGTGGTTCACGATCCCCAGCTGGGGGTTGAGCATCACGCCCCACACGAAGGTGGCGGCCACGACGGGCGCCACGTAGGGCAGGAGCAGGGCACCGCGGACCAGCCCGCGACCGCGGAAGCCGCGCCGCAGCGCCAGCGCCCCGGCGAGGCCCAGGCCGACGGCCGAGGCCGTCCCGAGCACCGAGTAGGTCAGCGTCGTGCCCAGCGCCCCCCAGAAGCCGTCCGAGGTGAGCACCTCGCGGACGTTGTCGAGCGTCGCCTCGCCGACCAGCCCGGACGTGGCGAGCGTGACGAGCCGGATGTCCTGGAAGGCCATGACGACGGTCCACAGGACCGGCAGGACGATGACGGCGAGGACCACGAGCAGCGTGGGGGACAGGAACGCCAGCCCCGCCCGCGCCTCGGCGCGCTCCAGGCCCCCGCGGCGGCGCACCGGGCCGGCCGCGTCCTGCGCGCCCGGTGCCCTCCGCGCGCTCACTGCAGCGACCCCTGGATCTCCCGCACGTCCTCGGCCGCCTGCTGGGCGGCCTCGGCCGGCTCGAGCTCGCCGCCGGCCATGGCGGCCACCGCGGCGGGGACCGGCAGCTCGCCCAGCGTCGCCCCGACCAGCGCACCCTGCCCCTGCTCGACGCCCCACGGCTGCAGCGAGTCGGTGCTCCCCACGAGGGCCTCCAGGACCTCGGGCGCGTAGACCTCCGCGAGCGGCACCCGCGTGTCCACGCCGGCGGGCAGCGCCGCCCAGGCGTCGAGGTACCTCGTGGGCTCCTCCGGCGTCCCGACGCGCACGGGCACCTTCCCCTCCGGCGCGAAGCCGAGCCACGGCTCGTACCCCTCGCCCATCATGTGCGCGACGAAGCCGGGGGCGTCCGGGCTCGCGGTCGGGGTCACGGCCCACGAGACCACCTCGCCGAACTGGGCGGGCTCCTCGCCGTCGGGCCCGCTCACCGCCGTCACCACGCCGCTGACCTCGGCCAGGAACGCCGGGTCCTCCTGGCACTGCGGGCACGAGGGCAGGGCGTCCTCGCGCAGGCCCGCCATCTCGTCCAGGATGAACGAGGACCACACGACCATGGCGGCCTGCCCGGCGAAGTAGGTGGCCCGGGTCGTGTCCACGTCCTGCGCGCCGCTGACCGAGTAGTCGCCGACCAGCTCGTCGTAGGCGGCGAAGGCGTCGACGCACTGCGGGGAGTCGAGGGTGACCTCGCCGTCCGCGTCCACGAGCTGGCAGCCGTTGCCGAGCGCGAGGTGCTCGAAGGTCTGCTGAGTGAAGGCGTCGCCCGCGACGGTGGCGCCCGTGAACCCCGCCATCTCCGGGGAGTCCAGGGCGCGGGCCGCGGCGAGGATGTCCTCGTAGGTCTCCGGCGGCGCCAGGCCGGCCTCCTCGAAGAGGTCGGCCCGGTAGACCAGCAGCTGCGCCCAGCCGTCGCTCGGGACGGCGAGCTGCTCCTCGCCGTCGCGCGTCAGGTCCAGGGCGCGCTCGGCGAACGTCTCCTCGCCGAGCTCCTCGACGAGGGACCCGGCGACCTCGGTGTCCAGCAGGTCCGCGGCGGCCAGCGCCCGGACCCCCGCGAGCGGCAGCGCGCCGACGACGTCCGGCAGGTCGCCCGCCGCCGCGGAGGTCAGCAGCAGCTGGTTGAACTGGTCCTCCGCCACCCCGACGAGCCGCACCTCGACGCCGGTCTCGGCGGTGTACGCGTCGGCGATCTCCTGCTGCGCGGCCAGGCGGTCCGGGAGGTTCTCCAGCGTCCACACGACGAGCGCGCCGTCGTCCGCGTCCCCGCCGCAGGCACCGGCGAGAGCCGTCACCAGCGCCACCGCCAGCACCGCCCCGCCGCCCCGTCGTCCTGCTCCCGCGGCCACCGCACCCCCTCGCGCGCCCTCGCGGCACCGTTGCCCGAGCGACGCCCGAGTGAAGCGGCTGCGGGCCCCCGGGACAACCGGGCGCGCCGGGCGGGTGGCGGCGTGCCGGTGCTGGTCAGCGGTCGACGAGGGTGGTGGCGAACTCGTACCGCGAGGCGCGGTAGGCGTGGGTGCCGTGCTCGACGACGGCTCCGTAGTCGTCGTAGGCCGTGCGCTCCATCGTGAGCAGGGCCGCGCGCGGGGCCTCCTCCAGGAGCTTGGCCTCGCGGGCACCGGCCAGGCGGGCCCCGATCCGCTGGTGGGCCACGCGCAGGTGCACGCCCTGGGTCCGCAGGTGCTGGTAGAGGCCGTGGTCGACCAGGTCGTCCTCGGTGACCGCGAAGCGGCCCGGGAGGTGGTTGGTGAGCAGGGCCAGCGGCTCGCCGCCGGTGCGGCGCAGCCGCACCAGGCGGGTGACCTCCTCGCCCTCGGGCACGCCCAGGGCCGCCGCGACGTCGGCGCCCGCGGGCACGCGGGCGAGCTCGAGCACCTGCGTGGTGGGCGCGCCGCCGGAGCGGGCCAGGTCGTCGAAGAGGCTGGTGAGGTCCACCGACCTGCTGACCTGGGCCTGCACGACCTGGGTGCCGACGCCGCGCTTGCGCACGAGCATCCCCTTGTCGACCAGCTCCTGGACGGCGCGGCGCACGGTGGGGCGCGAGAGGCCGTAGCGCTGGGCCAGGGCGATCTCGTTCTCCAGCCGCGAGCCGGGGGGCAGCGCCCCGCCGCTGATGGCGCGCTCCATGGCCTGGGAGAGCTGGAAGTACAGGGGCGTGGGGCTCGAGCGGTCGACGTCGAACGGTGGCGCGGTCGGCGGTGTCGCGGGCGGGGGTGCCGCCACGGCGTCCTCCTGGGGTCGGCCCGGGGCGACGACGCCCTCGGGTGCACCATCGTGCCAGAGCGGCGGGTACGACGAGGTGTCCTGCCGTTGTCCGCATGACCGGACAAAGTGTTGACACGTTCGGCCCGCGAGGAGCAGAGTCCACCGCGGGCGGCACGACCGGTCGACCGGTGCGGGCCACGACGACGTGGAGGGGCAGGTGCTCGGCGTGCAGCAGCAGCCGCAGGTGCTGGCGTTCGGCCGGAGCGGGGTGGACGTGTACCCCCTCCAGACCGGCGTCGGCCTCGAGGACGTCGAGACCTTCGGCAAGTTCCTCGGGGGCAGCGCGGCCAACGTCGCCGTGGCGGCCGCGCGGCTCGGGCGCAGCGCCGCGCTCGTCACCGGGGTGGGGGACGACCCCTTCGGGCGCTTCGTGCGCCGCTCCCTGCGCGAGCTCGGGGTGGACGACCGGCACGTGGTCGTCGACCGCGAGAACCCGACGCCGGTCACGTTCTGCGAGATCTTCCCGCCCGACGACTTCCCGCTGTACTTCTACCGGCGCCCGAGGGCCCCTGACCTGCAGGTGCGCCCGCAGGACCTCGACCTCGACGCCGTCCGCTCCGCAGACCTGTTCTGGTGCACCGTGACCGGGCTGTCGGAGTCGCCGAGCCGTGAGGCGCACCACGCGGCGTGGCAGGCGCGGGGGCGCCGCGACCACACGGTGCTCGACCTCGACTACCGGCCCATGTTCTGGGAGTCGAAGGAGGCCGCCTCCGCGCAGGTCGCCCGCGCCCTGGAGCACGTGACGGTCGCCGTCGGCAACCGCGAGGAGTGCGAGGTCGCGGTGGGCGAGAGCGACCCCGACCGCGCCGCCGACGCCCTGCTCGAGCGCGGCGTCCGGCTGGCCGTGGTCAAGCAGGGACCGAGAGGCGTCCTGGGCAAGACCCGGGAGGAGCGCGTCGTGGTGCCGCCGACCCCGGTGGACGTCGTCAACGGCCTCGGGGCCGGTGACGCCTTCGGGGGCTCGCTGTGCGACGGCCTGCTCGGCGGCCTGCCGCTGGAGGAGGTGCTGCGCCGCTGCAACGCCGCCGGCGCCCTGGTGGCCTCGCGGCTCGAGTGCTCCACCGCCATGCCCACGCACGAGGAGGTGGACGCCCACGTGCGCGCCCACGCCACCGCGACCCAGGAGGCCGGTCGTGCCTGAGGCCGTCGAGCTCGTCCCCGGCGCCCCCCCGCTGGGGTCCACCGCCGGCGCTGCAGCGGCAGCGACCACCCCGGCTCCGCTGTGCCGCACCTACGACGAGGTCACCGAGCTGCGCGCCCGGGACCCGCGCGCCGTCGGGCGCGCCCTCGCGGCCCGTCGCCGCCGACCGTCCTTCCTGCCCCGGGACGGCCGGCTGATGCTCGTCGCCGCCGACCACCCCGCCCGCGGCGCCCTCGCGGCGCAGGGCCGGCCGTCGGCGATGCACGACCGGCGCGACATGCTCGACCGCCTCCGCGCGGCGCTCGCCCGCCCGGGCGTGGACGGCCTGCTCGCGACGGCCGACATCGCCGAGGACCTGCTGCTCCTGGGGGCGCTCGAGGACAAGGTCGTCGTCGCCTCGACGAACCGGGGCGGGCTGGCCGGTGCCACGTTCGAGCTCGACGACCGGATGACGGGCTACGACGTCCCCGGTGTCGTGGCCGCCCGCTTCGACGCGGCCAAGATGCTCAACCGCATCGACCTCGAGGACCCGGGCACCGTGGGCATGCTCGAGGCCGCGGGGCGCGTCGTGACCGACTGCGCCCGAGCGGGGATCGTCTGCATGCTGGAGCCGTTCTTGTCGAGCCGCCCCGACGGGCCGGGCGGCCGGGTGGTCAACGACCTCTCGGCCGACGCCGTCATCAGGTCCGTGCACATCACCCAGGGCCTCGGCGCCACCTCCGCCTTCACCTGGATGAAGCTGCCCGTGGTGCACGAGATGGAGCGCGTGATGGCGGCCACGACGCTGCCCACGCTGCTGCTCGGCGGGGACCCGACGGACGCGCCGGAGGAGACCTTCGCGCGCTGGCGCTCGGCCTTGGCCCTGCCCTCCGTGCGCGGGCTCGTCGTCGGCCGGACGCTGCTCTACCCCCAGGACGACGACGTGGACGGCGCCGTCGACACCGCGGTCTCCCTCGTCCGCTGAGGACCCCGCCGACCACCGCCCCGCCACCACCGCTCCACCGACCACCGCCCCGCCGACCACCGCCCCGCCGACCACCGCCTGGCCCGAGCACCCCGTCCGACCCCGAGGAGCACCCCGCATGAGCCCGGCCACGACGCGCCGACCAGGGCAGCCGTCCGCCTGCTACCTGCCGTCCGGCAGCGCGGCCTCCGGGCCGTACGAGCTCGAGGTGACGCCGGAGTCCGCGGGCTGGGGGCACTCCGGGCTGCGCGTCCTGGCCCTGGAGGCCGGGGGTCGGCACGAGCTGGCGACGGGGGAGGACGAGGTCGTCGTCGTCCCGCTCTCGGGCGCCGTCGTGGTGGAGTGCGACGGCGAGCGCGCGGAGCTGGCCGGGCGGGCGGGCGTCTTCGACGGCCCCACCGACTTCGCCTACGTGCCGCCCGGGTCGACGGCCGTCCTGGCGAGCGCCGGCGGGGGGCGGTTCGCGCTGTGCGCCGCGCGCGCCCGGCGCCGGCTGCCCTTCCGGTACGGCCCCGCGGCCGACGTGCCCGTCGAGCTCCGCGGCGCCGGCCGCAGCAGCCGCGAGGTGCGCAACTTCGCCACGGCGGACGTCTTCGAGGCCGACGCGGTCATCGCCTGCGAGGTCGTGACGCCCGCCGGCAACTGGTCGTCCTACCCGCCGCACAAGCACGACGAGACCTCCGACGTCGAGTCCGAGCTCGAGGAGATCTACTACTTCGAGGTGGCCCCCGGGCCGCAGGGCGAGCGGGGCTTCGGCTACCACCGCGTCTACGGGACGCCCGAGCGGCCGATCGACGTCCTCGAGGAGGTCCGCGACCGCGACGTCGTCCTGGTGCCGCACGGCTGGCACGGGCCGTCCGTCGCCTCGCCCGGCCACCACCTGTACTACCTCAACGTCATGGCCGGGCCGGGGCAGGAGCGCGCCTGGCGGATCGTCGACGACCCCGACCACGCCTGGGTCCGGGGCACGTGGCCCGACCAGGAGGTCGACCCGCGCCTGCCGCTGCGCCCCGGGAGCGGCACCGGCACCGGCACCAGCACGGACGAGAACGCAGGAGCGCAGCAGTGAGCGAGCAGGCGTACGCACCCCCCGCCGAGGTCGAGACGGTGCGGCTGACGGTCTCCCAGGCCGTGGTCCGCTTCCTCGCGGCGCAGTGGACCGAGCGCGACGGGCAGCGGCAGCGGCTGTTCGCCGGCTGCCTCGGCATCTTCGGGCACGGCAACGTGGCGGGCATCGGCCAGGCGCTGCTGCAGTCCGAGCTGGAGGACCCGGAGCGGCTGCCGTACGTCCTCGGCCGCAACGAGCAGGCGATGGTGCACACCGCGGTCGCGTACGCGCGCGCCAAGGACCGCCTGCAGACGTGGGCCGTCTCGACGAGCGTCGGCCCCGGTGCCACCAACATGGTCACCGGCGCCGCGCTCGCGACGGTCAACCGCCTGCCCGTGCTGCTGCTGCCCGCCGACACCTTCGCGACCCGCTCCGCCGGCGCGCTGCTGCAGGAGCTCGAGCAGCCGGCCAGCGGCGACGTCACCGTCAACGACGCCTTCCGCCCGGTCTCCCGCTACTTCGACCGCGTCTGGCGGCCCGAGCAGCTCGCCGGCGCGATGCTCGGGGCGGTGCGGGTCCTCACCGACCCGGCCGAGACGGGCGCCGTGACGGTCTGCTTCCCGCAGGACGTCCAGGCCGAGGCGCACGACTTCCCCGTCGACCTCTTCGCCGAGCGCACCTGGCACGTCGGGCGCCCGGTGCCGCAGCGGGCCGAGCTCGAGCGGGCGCTCGAGGTCATCCGCTCCGCCGAGCGGCCGCTGCTGGTCGCCGGCGGCGGCGTCATCTACTCCGGCGCCAGCGACGCCCTGGACCGCCTGGCCTCGGCCACCGGCATCCCCGTCGGCCAGTCGCAGGCGGGCAAGGGGGCGCTGCCCTTCGACCACCCGCAGTCCCTCGGCGCCATCGGCTCCACCGGCACGACGGCCGCCAACGCCCTGGCCCGGGACGCGGACGTCGTCATCGGCGTCGGCACGCGGTACCAGGACTTCACGACGGCGTCGCGCACCGCGTTCAGCGCCCCCGGCGTCCGCTTCGTCAACATCAACGTCGCGGCCCTCGACGCCGCCAAGCACGCCGGCGTGACGGTGCACGCCGACGCGCGGGAGGCGCTCGAGGCCCTGGCCGACGCCCTCGACGGCTGGACCGTGCCGGACGCGCTCCGCCAGCGCACCGCCGCGGAGAAGCGGCGGTGGGAGGAGGAGCTCGACGCCGTGCGCGACGCGTCGGTCTCGGGCGAGGGCGGCCTGCTCACGCAGAACCAGGTCATCGGGATCGTCGAGGGCGTCTCCGACCCCCGCGACGTCGTCGTCTGCGCGGCCGGCTCCATGCCGGGCGACCTGCACAAGATGTGGCGCAGCCGCGAGCGCAAGGGCTACCACGTCGAGTACGGGTACTCCTGCATGGGCTACGAGGTCGCCGGCGGCCTCGGCGTGCGGATGGCCTCCACCTCCACGGGCGACGACCGGGACGTGTTCGTCATGGTCGGCGACGGCAGCTACCTGATGATGGCGACCGAGCTCGTCACCGCCGTCCAGGAGGGCGTCAAGGTCGTCGTCGTCCTCGTGCAGAACCACGGGTACGCCTCGATCGGCGCCCTGTCGGAGTCCCTCGGCAGCCAGCGCTTCGGCACCCGGTACCGGTACCGGTCCGGCGAGACCGGCCGCCTCGACGGCGGCGTCCTGCCGGTGGACCTGGCGGCGAACGCCGCCAGCCTCGGCGTCGACGTCCTGGTCGCCGAGGACGCCGCGTCGTTCGAGCAGGCCCTGCGGACGGCCAAGGCCAGCGACCGCACGACCGTCGTGCACGTGACGACGGACCCGCTCGTCGACGCCCCCTCGAGCGAGTCGTGGTGGGACGTGCCGGTCAGCGAGGTCTCCGACCTGGAGAGCACGCGCGCGGCCCGCGTCGTCTACGACCGCTGGAAGAGCGCCCAGCACCCGTACCTGCGGCCCGCCGCCGACTGACGCGCCGCCCCCACGACCCCGACGCACGCACCCACGAAGGAGCAGGACGCATGGCCACCAGCAGCCGCATCAGGGTCGGGTCGGCCCCCGACTCGTGGGGCGTGTGGTTCCCGGACGACCCGCAGCAGGTGCCGTGGCAGCGGTTCCTCGACGAGGTGAGCAGCTGCGGCTACGAGTGGATCGAGCTCGGTCCGTACGGGTACCTGCCGACCGACCCCTCCCAGCTGGCCGACGAGCTCGGCTCGCGGGGCCTGAAGGTGTCCGCCGGGACGGTGTTCGAGCACCTGCACCGCCCGGACAGCTGGGACGCCGTGTGGTCCCAGGTCGGCCAGGTCGCGAGCCTGACGAGGGCGATGGGCGGCACGCACGTCGTCGTCATCCCCGACGTCTGGCGCGACCACCGCACGGGCGAGGCGATCGAGAGCCGCCACCTGGACGACGACCAGTGGAAGGCCCTGGCCTCGGGCATGGACCGCCTCGGGCGCGCCGTGCGCGACGAGCACGGCCTGGCCATCGCCTTCCACCCGCACGCCGACAGCCACGTGGGCTACCAGCCCGACATCGAGCGCTTCCTCGCCGAGACCGACCCCGCGCTCGTGCCGCTGTGCCTCGACACCGGCCACGTCAGCTACTACGGCGGGGACAACCTCGACCTCATCCGCCGCTACCCCGAGCGCATCGGCTACCTGCACCTGAAGCAGGTGGACCCGGCCGTCGTCGCCGAGGTGCTCGAGCAGGACCTGGCGTTCCCGACCGCCGTCCAGCGCGGCTCGATGATCGAGCCGCCGCAGGGGGTGCCGGACCTCCCGCCGATCCTCGAGGCGGTCGAGGAGCTCGGGCTCGACGTCTTCGCGATCGTCGAGCACGACCTCTACCCGTGCGAGCCCGACGTGCCGCTGCCGATCGCCCGGCGCACCGCCCGCTACATCTCCTCGTGCGGGCGACCGTCCGTGGAGCTCGGCGCCCCGCGCCCGCTCCCCGCCCCCGGCCAGACGTCCGCGACGACGCAGGAGGACCCCGCATGACCACCCCCGCTCCCGCCCCCGCCGGCACGGCCCCCGCACCGGCCGGCAGCGGCGACCTGCGCGTCGCCGTCATCGGCGTCGGCCTCATGGGGGCCGACCACGTCGCCCGGCTGGACCGGCGCACGTCCGGCGCGCGCGTCGTCGTCGTCAACGACTTCCTCGCCGAGAAGGCCGAGCAGGTGGCGGCCGGCGTCCCCGGCTGCCGGACGGTGCCCGACCCCTTCGAGGCGATCCGGGCCGAGGACGTCGACGCCGTCGTCGTCGCGAGCCCCGGCCCGACGCACGGCGACCTCGTGCTGGCGTGCATCGAGGCCGGCAAGCCGGTGCTGTGCGAGAAGCCGTTGACGACCGACTCCGCCTCCGCGCTGGCGGTCGTGCGCGCCGAGGACGCCTTCGTCGAGCGCACCGGCCGGCGCCTGGTCCAGCTCGGCTTCATGCGCCGCTTCGACGCCGAGTACGCGGCCCTGAAGGACCTGCTGGACTCCGGCGACCTCGGCGCCCCGCTCCTGCTCCACTGCGCGCACCGCAACGCGGACGTCCCGCCGCACTTCGGCAGCGAGATGATGATCAACGACTCCGTGGTGCACGAGGTGGACGTCGCGCGCTTCCTCCTCGACGAGGAGATCAGCGCGGTCACCGCCCTGCGCCCGACGGCGTCGCGGCACGCGGCCGAGGGCGCCTCCGACCCGATGATGGTCCTGCTCGAGACCACGGGCGGCCGCCTCGTCGACGTCGAGATCTTCGTCCGCACCGGCGTCGCCTACGAGGTGCGCACCGAGGTCGTCTGCGAGGACGGCAGCGCGAGCATCGGCCACGACGCGGGCCTCGTCCGCCACTCCGCCACCGCCGGCGAGGGCGTGCGCGCGGGCCGCATCACCCCCGGCTTCCGGGAGCGCTTCGGCCAGGCCTACGACACCGAGGTGCAGCGCTGGGTGGACGCCGCCCGCCGCGGCGAGGTGGACGGGCCCGGCGTGTGGGACGGCTACGCCGCCGTCGCCGTCTGCGAGGCCGGCGTCGAGTCGGTGCGCAGCGGCGGCCGCGTCGAGGTGCGCCTCGCCGACCGCGCCGGCGACCGCTCCGAGGTGGGGGCGCCGGCATGAGGATCGCCCTGGACCCGCAGATGCTCCGGACGACGCCGCTGCTGGAGCTGCCCGACGTCGTCGCCGGCATGGGCTACGAGTGGATGGAGCTCTCGCCGCGCGAGGACTTCATCCCCTTCTTCAAGCACCCCCGCGTCGACCTCGCCACCGTGCGCGCCTTCGGCAGCAGGCTGGCGTCGGCCGGCGTCGGGGTGACGTCGCTGCTGCCGGTGATGCGCTGGTCCGGCCCCGGCGAGGACGAGCGCCGGGCCGCCGTGCGGTACTGGGAGCGCGCCATCCAGATCTGCGTCGAGCTCGGCGTGGACACGATGAACAGCGAGTTCAACGGCCGGCCCGAGGCGCCCGAGCTGGCCGAGGCGCAGTTCTGGCGCTCCCTCGAGGAGCTCCTGCCGGTCTTCGAGCGCGAGGGCGTCAAGCTCGTGCTGGAGCCGCACCCGGACGACTTCATCGAGCTGGGCGCCCCGGCCGTCGACATGGTCCGCGGCATCGACCAGCCGTTCGTCTCGTTCCTCTACTGCACGCCCCACACGTTCCACCAGGGCGACGACGCGCCGGGGATCATCGAGCGCGCCGGCGACCTGCTCACCCACGTGCACCTGGCGGACACGATGGACCACACCGCCTCGGACGGGCTGCGCTACATCCTCAACCCGCCCGGCACGACGGCCCGCGTCCACCAGCACATGGACATCGGCCGCGGCGACGTCGACTTCGACGAGGTCTTCTCCGCCCTCGCCGCCGGCGGCTTCGACGGCGTCCTCACCACCTGCGTCTTCGGGTGGGACGAGCGCGCCGAGGAGTCCGGCACCTCGATGCTCGCTGCCATCCGCGACCTCGCGTCGCGGCACGGGCTGCCCGCCGAGACGAGCCCGTCGGCGTCCTGACGCCACCTCCCTGACCTCCGCACCACCGACGGACGAGGACCCACGACATGGCTGACCAGACCCCCGAGACGATCGCGCACTGGGTGGGCGGCGCGCACACCCCCTCGACGAGCGGGCGGAGCGCCCCGGTGACCAACCCGGCCACGGGTGCCACGACCGGTGAGGTGGCGCTGGCCTCGGCGGAGGAGGTGGACGCGGCCGTGGCCGCGGCGACGGCCGCCTTCCCGAGCTGGCGCGACACCTCGCTCGCGCGCCGGTCGGCGGTGATCTTCCGCTTCCGGGAGCTGCTGAACGCCCGCAAGCCCGAGCTGGCGGCGATCATCACCAGCCAGCACGGGAAGGTGCTCGACGACGCCCTGGGAGAGGTCTCCCGGGGGCAGGAGGTCGTGGAGTTCGCGTGCGGCATCCCGCACCTGCTCAAGGGCGGGTTCACCGAGAACGCCTCGACGCGGGTGGACGTCCACTCGGTGCGCCAGCCGCTGGGCCCGGTGGCGATCATCTCGCCGTTCAACTTCCCGGCGATGGTGCCCATGTGGTTCTTCCCCGTGGCCATCGCCTGCGGCAACACGGTGGTCCTCAAGCCCTCGGAGAAGGACCCGTCGGCGGCGCTGTGGATGGCCGAGCTGTGGAAGGAGGCCGGTCTGCCCGACGGCGTCTTCAACGTGGTGCAGGGCGACAAGGTCGCCGTGGACCGGCTGCTGGAGCACGAGGACGTCAAGAGCGTCTCCTTCGTGGGCTCGACGCCGATCGCCCGGTACGTGTACGAGAACGGGACGAGGGCCGGCAAGCGCGTGCAGGCCCTGGGCGGGGCGAAGAACCACATGGTCGTGCTGCCCGACGCCGACCTGGACCTGGCCGCGGACGCCGCCGTCAACGCCGGCTTCGGGTCGGCGGGGGAGCGGTGCATGGCCGTCAGCGCGCTGGTCGCCGTCGGCGGGGTGGGCGACGACCTCGTGGCGCGGATCGCCGAGCGCACGCACACGCTGCGCACCGGTGACGGCACCCGTGGCTGCGACATGGGTCCGCTGGTGACGAAGGTCCACCGCGACAGGGTGGAGAGCTACGTGGTGGCGGGCGAGGAGGCCGGCGCGAAGGTCGTCGTCGACGGGCGCCAGGTGCAGCCCGACGGCGGGGCGGACGGCTTCTGGCTCGGTCCGACGCTGCTGGACCACGTGTCGACGGACATGAGCGTGTACACCGACGAGATCTTCGGCCCGGTGCTCTCGGTCCTGCGGGTGGACACCTACGCGGAGGCGCTCGAGCTCATCAACACCAACGAGTACGGCAACGGCACCGCGCTGTTCACCAACGACGGCGGGGCGGCTCGGCGGTTCCAGAACGAGGTGGAGGTCGGGATGATCGGCATCAACGTGCCGGTCCCGGTGCCGATGGCGTACTACTCCTTCGGCGGGTGGAAGAACAGCCTCTTCGGGGACTCCCACGCCCACGGCACCGAGGGCGTGCACTTTTTCACCCGCGGCAAGGTCATCACCTCCCGCTGGCTCGACCCCTCCCACGGCGGCCTGAACCTCGGGTTCCCCCAGAACGACTGACACCACCCGCACCACCGACGACGGCGCCGCCCCCACCCGGGGACGGCGCCGTCGTCGTGAGGCTGGCGAGAGCGGGCGCGCGTCGCCGTGCGGACGCCGTCTCCGGCGCCCCGACGCACGTCCGCCGCACCCACGGCGAGGTGCCGCCCGCCGGGGCGTCAGTCGTGCGGGGCCGGGCCGGTCGTGCCGCGGACGACGAGGCGCGGCTCGACGACGACCTCGCGGCGGGCGGTGCGCCCGCCGTCCAGCCGCTCGACGGCGGCGGCGACGGCGGCGCGGGCCTGGGCCTCGGCGCCCTGGTCCACCGTCGTGAGGTCGACGTGCGCGAGGCGGGCCAGGGCGCTGTCGTCGTAGCCGGTCACCGAGAGCGCGCCGGGGACGTCGACGCCGGCGCGGGCGAGGACGTCGAGGACCCCGAGGGCCACGCGGTCGTTCTGGGCGACGACGGCCGTCGTCCCGCCGCCCATCAGCGCGCGGGCGGCCGAGGCGCCGTCCTCCTCGGTCGAGCCGCCGGGGAGCACGCGCCCGCGCAGCCCCGAGGCCCGCGCCGCCTGCTCGAACCCGCGGCGGCGGTCGCGGGCGATGACGCCGGACCCGCCGCCGACCAGCGCGAGTTCGCGGTGGCCGAGCCCTGCCAGGTGCGCCACGACGAGGCCGACGCCGACGTCGTCGGCGGAGCGGACGACGTCGACGCCCGGGGCGGAGGTCCGGCGCCCCACGGCGACCACGGCGCGCTCGGCGGCCAGGGCCTGCAGCCGCGCGGTGGGTGCGTCGGGCCCGAGCAGGAGGAGCGCCTCGCACCGCTCGTCGAGCAGCGTCCGGACCGCGCGCTCCTCGTCGTGGGTGCGGGTGACCGGCGAGAGCACCATCTCGTAGCCGGCCTCGTCGGCCGCCGCCTGCACGTGGTCGACGAGCTCGGCGTGGTAGCTGCTCCGCACCTGCATGACGACGCCGAGCAGGTGGCTGCGCCGTCGCGCCAGGAGGCTGGCGGCGCGGTCGGCGCGGTAGCCGAGCCGCGCGGCCACCTCCTCGACGCGGGCGCGCGAGGCCGCGCTCGGCCCGTCGGCGCCGCGCAGCGCGAGCGACGCCAGCGCCTTGGAGACGCCCGCGGCGGCGGCGACGTCGCCGAGCGTCGGTGCCCTGCGCGCGGGCGGGAGCGGCACGCGCACCTCCTGCTCGGTGAGGGGTCCGGGCGCGGGCCCGGCTCTTGACAGGCCGTCCCGCGCCCGTCGAGAGTAGCGCCGCCTCTTGAACCGGTTCAACAGACGAGGACGTCACCGTGGACCAGCACCCGCAGCGCCCGCTGGGCGTGGCCGTCGTCGGCGCCGGCATGGCCGGCCGGGCCCACTGCCAGGGCTACCGCACCGCGACCACCCTCTACGGCGCCGGCCTGCCGCCCGTGCGCCTGGTCGCGGTGGCCGACGCGCACCGCCCCTTCGCCGACGACGCCGCCCGCCGCTACGGCTACGAGCGCGCGGTGACCTCCTGGCAGGAGGTCGCGCAGGACCCCGACGTCGACGTCGTCAGCGTGGTCGTGGCCAACTCCCTGCACCGGGAGGTCGTCGAGGGGCTGCTCGCGGCGGGCAAGCACGTGCTCTGCGAGAAGCCGCTCGCGCCGAGCCTGGAGGACGCCCGGGCGATGGTCGCCGCGGCGCAGGCCTCGGACCGCACCACGGGCGTCGGCTTCACCTACCGCCGCTCGCCGGCCATCGCGACCGTCGCCGAGCGCCTGCGGGCCGGCGACCTCGGCGAGCCCCGGTCCTTCTCGGCGCACTACTGGTGCGACTACGCGCTGGACCCCCGCGCCCCCCTGAGCTGGCGCTACCGGGGCGGTCCGGGGTCGGGCGCCCTGGCCGACATCGGCAGCCACGCCATCGACACGGGCGAGCTCCTCCTGGGCCCGGTCCGCTCGGTGGCCGGGGCGGTGATGTCGACCTTCACCACGCAGCGGCCCCTGCCGGTCGGGGCGGTGGTGGGCCACGCCGGCGGTGAGGTGTCCGAGGAGACGGCGCCCGTGGAGAACGAGGACGTCGTGACCTTCACGGCTGCCTTCGACGGCGGCGTCGTCGGCACCTTCTCGATCTCCCGCGTCGCCCACGGCCTGCCGAACGCCCTCGGGTTCGAGATCTTCGGCTCGGCCGGCGCCGCGATGTTTGACCTCGAGCGGCCCGGGGAGATCTCCTACTCCGACGCCGGCGCGCCGGCGGGCACGAGCGGCTTCCGCCGGGTCGTGCTCGGGCCCGCCCACCCCTACGTCCGCGGCGGCCTGGCGATGGACTTCCCGAGCGTCGGGCACGGCCAGAACGAGTTCTTCGCCTACCAGTGCCGCGCCTTCCTCGACCAGGTGGCCGGGCGCGGGCCCGACGACGGCGCGCTGCCGCCCGTGCCGAGCCTCGCCCACGGCCTGCACAACCTCGAGGTGATCGACGCCGTGACGCGCTCCGCCGCTGCGGGCGGCGCCGCCGTCGAGGTGCCCGCACCCGCCTGAGCCGGCCCCGCCTGAGCGCGGCGCCCCGTCGACCAGACCGCAGCCCCCGTCCTGCACGACCCCACCCCGGCGGCACCCCGCCCCGACGGACCCCGCCCCGACGGACCCCGCCCCGACGGAGCCCGTCACGACCCGAGAGGAGGCGCCCGGTGGAGCTCGGCGTCTACACCGCTGTCCTGCACGACCGGACCCTGCGCGAGGCGCTCGGGGTCATCACCGACCTGGGCCTGACCGGCGCGGAGGTGAACGCCGGCGGCTTCGTCGGCACCCCGCACCTGCCGGTCGAGGAGGTGCTGTCCTCCGACGCCGCCCGGGACGACTACCTCGGCGTCTTCGCCGAGGCGGGCGTGCGGCTCACCGGCCTCAACGTCAACGGCAACCCCCTGCACCCCGACCCGGTGGGGGAGCGGCACGCCGCCGACCTGCACCGGGCCGTCGAGCTGGCCGGGCGCCTCGGCGTGCGGCGGGTCGTGGCCATGTCGGGCCTGCCCGGCGCCGGCTCACCGGCGCCCAACTGGGTGGTCAACCCGTGGAGCACCGACTACCTGGACGTCCTGGACGCCCAGTGGGACCTCGCCGTGCCGTTCTGGCGCGACGTCGACCACCGCGCCCGCGACGCCGGGACGACGGTCGCGATCGAGATGCACCCCCAGAACCTGGTCTTCAACCCCGCGACCCTGGAGCGCCTCGTCGAGCGGACCGGGGCCACGAACGTCGGCGCGGAGATGGACCCGAGCCACCTGTTCTGGCAGGGCATCGACCCCGTCGCCGCCGTCGAGCACCTCGGCGAGCTGGTGCTGCACGCCGCCGCCAAGGACGTCCGGATCAACCCGAGCGCCCGGGTGCACGGGGTCCTCGACGACCGGTACCGGCGCCTCGCGCCCGAGGAGGACAGGGTCAACCTGGGCGGGGACCACTGGCTCAACGACCGCCCGGCGGACGCGGCGTGGCACTTCGTCGCGGTCGGACGCGGGCACGACGCCGCCTACTGGGCGCGCTTCCTCGACGCGCTCGCCGCCGTCGACCCCGAGATGGCCGTCAACATCGAGCACGAGGACGTCGAGCTGGGGCGGGTCGAGGGCCTCGAGGTCGCGGCGCGCACGCTGCGGGAGGCGACGTCGCGCCGCACGGAGCCCGCGTAGTCCGCTCGGCGGGGGGCGGGCGGGCCGTCGCCCGCCGGGGTCGGTGGCACGTCGTCATATTGTCAGGACGAAGTGCTTGACCGGACGGCCCGTGGTGGTCATCCTCGTGCACAGCACCCCGCCGACGAGGGCGGGACCACCACGCCCCCCGGGGCAGCCGCCGCCGACACGTCGACGGCACCGCACCACGCACCGGGTCGTCGACCCGCAGGACCCGGACGAGCAGGGACGCCGTCCGGGTCCTCGGGAGCCGGCGCCCGCACCGCCCACCGCGGCCCCGGCCCCCCGGGAGCGCTCCACGAAGAGAGGCTGCGATGACGCAGACCGCGCACAGCCCCGCAGCGGGGCGCCCGGACCCCGGCTCCCCGAGCCCGGCGAAGGGGACCTCGCCCGCCGGACCGCCCGCGCGCGACGACCGCGTGCGCCGGCGCTCGCCGCTCGCCGCGCTCTTCGGGCGCCCGGAGATCGGCTCGCTCATCGGCGCGGTGGTGATCTTCGCGTTCTTCTTCGCGGTCGCCGACCCGTTCCGGTCCGTGTCCTCCATGGCCACGGTCCTCTACGCGAGCTCGACCATCGGCATCATGGCGGTCGCCGTCGCGCTGCTCATGATCGGCGGCGAGTTCGACCTGTCCGCGGGCGTCGCCGTGACCACCTCGGCGATCACCGCGTCGATCACGTCCTGGCAGCTGGGCCTGAACGTCTGGGCCGGCATCCTCATCGCGCTGGCCGTCTCCCTCGCCATCGGCTACTTCAACGGCTGGCTGCTGCTGAAGACGGGGCTGCCGAGCTTCCTCATCACCCTCGGCACGTTCTTCATGCTCCAGGGCATCAACCTCGGGGTGACGCGCGTCATCACGGGGACGGTCGCGACGCCGGCCATCCAGGACATGGACGGGTTCGACGCCGCCCGGGCCCTCTTCTCCTCGACCATCGCGATCGGCGGGGTCGGCTTCCGGATCACCATCCTGTGGTGGTTCGTGCTCGTGGCCCTCTCCACGTACGTGCTGCTGCGCACCCGGGTCGGGAACTGGATCTTCGCGGTCGGCGGTGACGCGGCTGCCGCGCGCGCGGTGGGCGTGCCGGTGCGGGCCACGAAGATCGGCCTGTTCATGTTCGTCGGCTTCTGCGCCTGGTTCGCCGGGATGCACCAGCTGTTCGCCTTCAACACGATCCAGTCGGGCCAGGGCGTCGGCAACGAGTTCCTCTTCATCATCGCGGCCGTGGTCGGCGGGTGCCTGCTCACCGGCGGGTACGGGTCGACCGTCGGCGCCGCCGTCGGCGCCTTCATCTTCGGCATGACCACCCAGGGCATCGTCTTCGCGGG
>Ga0210040_10001339_pt1 | contig 37620 bp, 21 predicted proteins | sample CryGeyCG12114_NA_FD_185462 | JGI IMG/M metagenome (GOLD analysis project Ga0210040, IMG submission 185462) | Groundwater microbial communities from aquifer - Crystal Geyser CG19_WC_8/21/14_NA (SPAdes) (version 2) | ecosystem: Environmental > Aquatic > Deep subsurface > Groundwater | place: USA... | reverse complement strand
TTTTCCGAAAATGATGCGCCCCATGGAAATTTCATTCCGAAAATTATACCTTCCGGGTATTAAGCGTTCCGAATTTTGCCCATTCCGACTATGATGCGTCCGGAAATGATGCTTCCGGATTTGAGGATTCCGACTTTGATGCGACATTCAACAAGAACAAGTAGAGCTTCAAAGAGAAACATAGGACGAACCGCTAATAAAACATTATTCATTGCGAGGGAGAGAAAAATTATATTAGCCTTTTTGAAAAACACTAGAAGAAAGGATTTGTGGCTTCATGGTTCCAATCAAACGACTTATGATTTATGGAAATGCAGAAATGCTCGGATCAGACAGATTCAGATTATTTTTCGCGTGGCCCAAAATATAAAGTAGTAATGTTATGTTGCTCTCATAGAAGTAGATTACTATGTAACATGCTCTATATAGAATTACAGGGATTCATATTGTTATTCGTTACTCAAATAAAAGGAAAGCAATGATGGGAAATATTTTTTTTATTTTTAGATTACACTGAGACTGAAAAGCAGTTATCATTTTTTAAAAAATAACTTTTGCTAAAATGCTTCATAAGCCGTGTTTTGCTACAATAAATTTTTTTTTAAACAGGCTGTTCATTAAATTATGAATTTAACAGGCTTTCAGACTATATAATAGCAAAGCTTTCTAACTCTGCATACTCTCTTTTAAGGCTATCATCTGGGGAAATACCCGCAGTATTTGAGGTTGCCGCTACCAATCAATTTTAAACTCGTAAACTGACATTTCTCTCATTTTATTCTCATCATAGAAACGAATAACATCATTAAACAACACTAATAAACAGACTATGCATATGTATGCCATCATGTGACCTAAAATTAACAATCAGACGCAACAAAGTACAAAATGATTTAATAGCTGGCTAGAGCTACATTCAACGATTCAGGTGTGCAGAGTGCATTCTAACTTTCTAACGTACTCGCAGTTGCACTCCATATGAGGTATATGATTCCATTTTTTCACAATGACAGCAATCCTGCCTCCAGTAAAGTACCTTTTAGGAGAAGTTCTTCTTCAGCCCTAATACAAGCTAAATGAACCCATCCGGTGGATAGCGCGTTGAGTTCGTCGCATATAGGTCGGTAATTTGCTATTAAAACGACTAATTTCACTTTACGAGTTGTTTCCTCTGTATACGCTTTTTTAAGTTTCCTGCAAGCATGAGCTAAAACCATAAATTAAAAAAGAATCAACAATGATTATCATTTGACTTATTGAATTTGTTTATTAAAACACGAGTTTCCACAATTGAGCATATATGATGGAACACGATGCATCTAAGTGGCTACAAGATCTGATCAACGCATGGCTTAACAAACTTACCGAAATCATTTAAAGTCCATGTACTGCCGGGATAATTATCATTGCTTATTCTACATAAATTATCCAACTTGAGGCAAAATTCTTCCATTTTTTTACTGCATAGACACTAGCAAAATGAAAACAGAGCAAACAGTTGAGTAAATGGGGACAGGCAATAAACATCTAGGAAAAATTGATATGATAGAGGTTAGGAAAACAAACCAAAGAATCCGCCGTAGTTGCTAACAGCTCGCATGATTTTTGGAAAATGTCTTCTTCACTGAAATTCACATCACATTATTCATATGTGTAAATGTTGTAGTTCAGTAGTTTCACACAAAAATTCAAATCATCGAGCATTCTAATTAAATATTAAAACACTATTAATAAAAACAAACCTGCTTTGCTGGAGCTTCAAAAATATTTGAGTTCCATTCATGTAAAATTCATTCCACCGTTGAATTGCATTGTAAAAACCCACTATTACATCATTATTGACTCGAAGGGGACCAGTCATGTTGCCATGACCTGTAAACTTCCCTATACAATGAAAAATGAAATTCTTAAATACTTAAGGCCAAAATTTGAGGGAAAGAAAAAATATACACAATTTTGTAAGACCATTTACGTCTTTACCTGAACTACGTCTTGTATTAGCCATATTGCTTCACCCACAATCGTTTAATGAAGTTTAATGCTGCTTGACTGCACTCAACAAATATACTATACTTCTAATGTACAAACGAATACACGAAACAAACTAAGTAGTTCTATCACAAAAATCTTTTATCTGATAAGAATAGTTTAACAAAAATTCGTCGACACATCGGTAGACATCACAAGCTTCTGATCCTTTTGATTTCTTTATATACTACCTCAGCACGAACTGTAAATTTAGGTAAAACAATATTAGCTTCTTAAAAGTCTTAGATTAAAAAATCCACCTGAAAATCGAAAAAAAAACCAACCGTAAGGATCCCATCTAATTTGCTCCAACTTTTCTGCAGTTCTTTCTCTCTGCTGACAAACCTTGTGCTTGGTAACCACGCTTTCTAGCAAAACGAGAACGGATCTATAAAATTTAAAAAAAACAAAGAAGCAGATTTTATCAAACTGAAATTCTGTAACCGTTTTCCACAGAAACTAGAATGAATAGAAAACACAGCGTACTTAGACTTTGCTCTTTTAAACAGAATGTTTGTTAAAAGCATTATGACCAGCAAAACGTTTAAGGTAATGCTGATTTCAAGTTTATAATTGAGTGAAAATTAGCAAACAATTTTAATAAATCTTGAACTTCTTCCACCCCATCCGGATCCGAAATTTGATTTAACTGTGACTTTTTGGCACAAGAATTTTAAACTGCGGGCTCCCGTGGCAGGGTATGTATTAATTTATTGTACAGTAACCTAATTCTATGGTACCATCAGGTAGGGATATCGATTTTTTAGTTCAAATTTAACCGCTAAATATCTTAACTATCGAAATTGTCAAACCAACAGTCAGATTGATTAACAACTTCTATTGTCAATTTAAATTTGCTAGAATACATTTCGCTCTTATACCAGGATCGATAATGGTTTCTATTTGTCACAGAAAAGTTACCGAGGAACAAAAAAAGCAATGTATGGAAAACCTAGAAAAATTTCAGGCTCTGGTATCAGAAAAAATAAAAATAGTAGATAAAAATGAAGTCACCGCAATTCTTTCTGCTATTCCTGGCGTATCAACGGATCTTTTAAATAAAGGTTAGTTTGGGCGGAAAGTTTAGATACTAAGTACTAAAATATTAGTACAAAATACTAACTTTAAAAGAGTCGTTCATAACTATTATTCATTGTTGCAGATTTATTAGTGGCGTTGACTGCTTTTTTGTCCTCTATATTTGGCACTCAAGAGTTACACCCTTCTCCTTTGAAGTCCATAATACATCACAATGCATCGATTCTCCGTACATATGCGCTACAAGGCACCTTAAAAAATATTCAGGAGACGCAATTCCAAAGACTTAAGACTCAGAAGGACAGCTTGAAGGATTTAAAATCACAAATTCAGTGTGCTAGGGTAAAAATAGACGAATTGTTAGCGACAAGAAAATCTGTATCATGTGGCCAACAAAGGCAAAGAATGCTGTGTTCCATTCAAGTGTCCGAAGATGAAATGAAACAGCTTTCTCTTGAGATTTCTAAGGTAAAAAGATAAAGACTATATACCTAAAGTAAATATTTCCAGTATCTCCGCATTCCCATGTGCTATATAGTCATCTGTAGTCATCTTATGCTGCTTTAAATTATTTATTATTTGTTAGATTGCAAATGAACAGCCTGTGGATCAAAAAGAAGTAGTTTCTTTAATATCAGCTGTTCGTCAAAGAGTGGCTGAAAAAAATGCTCTTGCGTCACGATTGAATGAACTGTCTGCTGGTGGCAAGCTGACCCCAAATATTGCTCAAGTAAAACTTTTAATTGAAGATCAAAAATTGTATTTGAAGACTATGGCAACCGAAATAGAAAATAAATACGATGATCCCATCTATGACGATATGTAAACTTCAAGCGCGATTCAGATCAATTGTGTTAGTGAATCACACCATCGTAGCCTCAAACTATAGCTATATAGTTTGTAGTATAATACAAATCTTTGGTGAACATGGATTTATGAATGTGCGTGAATTGCTAGTGGCTGCCAGTTGTACTCGTTGTTATGTAGCCAGAAATATTTTCTACGGGTTTTTTATAGGTGAGAAAAATAAAACCATTTCATAAGTCAAGTTTTTAAATTGTTTGGTTTTTACTTTATTTATGATTCAACTAAGTGTATTTTTTACTAATAGGTAAGTGTCTATAGATAGGTGTGGGCTGTGGATAATAATACAAATACCAAATGGCAGGCTATACTGTGATTTTTAAGATTCCCGTTCCTTTGAGAACTTGGCCCACCTGGTGTATGTGTAACTAATAATCAACCATTTTTCGGGATACAATTAGGGTAATCCTTAATTATCCTAATTAAACCATTTTTAACGGTATTCCGCATTCACGAGCGCTGGGGTGATGGGAAATTCCCTATGAAACGCTGATTACGAAATATAATGCTGCTTTTATGCGTCACATTACTATTTATTTTCCAATTTTAAATTATATTAAATATCTGCAAGAGAAATCACTTAAGTTAGGGACCAGGGAGGGTCCATACCTATTCAGTGGCGACGCCAGGACCCCGCTAACGCCTGCTATAGCGAGCAAAATTTTTTGGAAGTTTACACTAGATAGAATGATATTTCGGCTGAAATTGCATGCATATTTTTTGCACTATTAGCGATAAAATAATTTGTCACTTAGCGGGCAGGCGAAAAAATCCTGGCGTCGCCACTACACCTATTTATTTTACTTTAAATCATCCACGGGATGTATTTAGGTAATGTGATTCACATTATAGCACAAGATCGATTGTCAAAAATAAAACTAAATCTAAAAATAGAATAGTATACCTGCTGTCTGCTTTTATGCTCGACATAGTAACACTTTCAATGTGGAAATTCACAAAAATCTGTGTACTTGAGATTTTTGCATTTGGGTTGCCGCGGGTTATACACAGACTTAAACTAAAACTACGTATAACCGACTGGACCAACACATGAATTAGTATGGATTCAAGTTAACCAAAAATATTAGAATTGTATGTGCATTGAATCATTCATATAAACCTATTTCTTGGTTAGAATCAAATGATAAGTATAGTTTCCAAAATTCGGGTAAATCTAAACTAACAATTATGGGCATGATAACAGCTTTGAAGGACAGATTTATGGAAGGTGTAGTAATAGTACTATTATTTATTACTTAAAAAAACATGGCATTTATGGGATAAATTTGAAAACTATCTTGACATTCTACATTTACTGGCTAAAGCTAAAAGCAGGGAATACGTCGTAGTACATGCTTTGGGCTTCTATAAACAGCAACGATGATTCGTTTTCAATGCGTTCTATGCTAAAAGGACGTGACAAACGCATTATGTGTGCATGAGCAATAGTGAGCAAGACATGTATGCATGTACACATCACGTAGCTTGTGGTATAAATACGAAAGCAAAAATAAAATAACTTTCAATCAGTAAATTAGAATGGTGTTTTTGCTGTTAGCATGATCGGATACATTTTATTTTTCTACTTACTTTTGACCGCTAAATGATATTATAGGTAATCAACCCGGTACCAGTTTGTAAAGGTGACCCAAAAATTATACTCGTCGTGCGGCTATGCTTATTTATTCGATGAGAAAATAGAAATAGCTTTTAGCTGATCACTTACACTTCGTAACAGCATGGTTGCTTTGCTGGTTGTTAAAAACTTTCGGCCGTTCAAAAATATTTTGATGTATGTAGTAACTGCTTACTGCTCAAAAATAGATTCAATTCAAACCACAATTTGATCATATCAACTCCAGTGTGCCTTTCGTTTCATCTTTAAAAAAATGAAGACCATGTCAGATAAATTTGTTTCAAAAATTTCCATTACTTGTCTCCTATAAAATATCTAGCATCTTTGATGCTACAAAAAGGTTTTGAGTGTGGCAAATCCATGTTATTCTCAATTCATATAAAAAATATTCCTTCATTCTATTCAGGCATTTTCTATGCATAACCATGCAAGTTTCAGAAACTACCATGCAGGGTCTTCTATCAAAGCTACCAAATATATTTTGTAAACTATAATTCATGCTATAAATTAATAAACGCACTCATCCTTGCAAGATATTTTAATTCCTTAATAGAAAAAACAGAAGTTGTGCATATTAGTAGTATAGACAGCAATGAAGCAACACACAGGTTAAATGCCCATGCAAGCGCCATAACATATTATATATCATCGTAAGTCTCTATATAACTAAACACTGTAAGAAATATACTTTTCATGAGGATGGGGAAAAATATCTCATCTGAATCCACTAACTAACTATATATAAGAATAGAAACTACCTATTCAAGTTCCTAACTAAGCATGTAAAGCTACAGAGGCGGCTAGTTATTGTAACTAAAGCCTTGTTGAGGCCTTCGTCGTAAATGAGGAGAGAGGTTGAATCGTCCTGCGACTCCTTCCAAAGCACTATCCCTCACCCGTGAGCCAGTGTTGAACTCAAAAGGCGACAAAAATTTACTTCCTGTCGGTACTGAAGTTGAAGACTGTGGCTGACTCCGATAATGCTGCATGGAACCGAATCGGTTGGGGATGCCATTTGTGGACACTGGAGGAAACTTGAAAATACAATCTTCATCCGAATGGGCCATGGTTCCAAATGAAGGCTCTGAGTTTCGATTATTCATCCACATAACAGGCGGTGGACTTCGTACCATCCGTTTGTGTAATTCGGCCAATGCCATGGGATCCTGTTCTATTATAGTGCAAACATTTTCCTAAACCAAGGAAAAAATACAACGTTAGCTACAGCTACACACAAGTTTTCGTTAAACAATTTTTATCAAAGATTTAGATGTGCATCAAAACACAAACTAAAAACACTTTTAACATTCCTTTTGTTTGATGTACTTACCTTGCTTAAGTGAAGTTGCTTGGTTACGCTAGCAGGGCTATCGCGCATGCACTCTCGACTCGCCAAAACCTAGATATCAGTGGTTGGAAATGAACACGTGTATTTAAGCATACAAGTGGCGTGAATAGGCGATTTTGGGTCCATTTAGCTCGCCTGCGGCCCACACGTTTCACTAAAAATCTGTATCATTGGCAAGCTTGTATGTTTTGACTCAGTCAGCACGCTGGACATTTCGAAACATTTGGCGCGCCCGCTCGCACGCTTGAGAAAATATTTCCCATCCTTAGATTACATTCTAGTATGCAAAATTTTCACAAGGGAAAATACAGGATAATTCAATATTGTATTTTAAACTTGTCCAATGCTTTCTTGCATTGCATTGTGGTCACTATCGTAATTAAACGCTACTTTGCCATTTGCATATGTATTGGAAATTAGAATCTATTTGCTTGTAATGCTCTAAATATAGGAACATCTGAGCGGGTCCACTGACGCTGAATGTTTAAACAGTGCGTACAGCCAGGGCCAAGCTAAATATTTGGAGCGGGTTTGGCCAAACTAAAATTATTAGTGAAGCGTGCGTGCGGGTGAGCTAACCCGATGATTTCCGATAAAGCACACCTTTATGCTATTATATTTATTGTGCGACGCGGTTATAGTTATTATGAAAACGTACTTGTAAGTATGGATTGTCTTGTCGAGAAAGTCGCAAGTTTTCCATATCCTCGTCAATTTTGCGAGAATGGAACGGCGACCTGAGTATTTCTGTTGGGTCCGGTGTATCCATAGAGACATGATCCTCTGGCCAACACTCGTTCTCCAAATCATCCGTCATGTCTCCAATATGGTCCAGCATTTCTTCACTTTCTTCACCCTTCCTATTCTTGCGAGAAAAAATTCCCGTGAGTAGCTGCAATGGCCGACGACTCCCAGAACTACTGTCAGGACTTTTATGCAAGTGGCCACTATTGTTGATCATTATGCCAGGAATGCTCAGTTATGTGCATGTACCAGCAGTCAATAACTGTTCAAGAGAAATATCAGTGAGTTAATCTTAGTTATCGTCAGTTTCTTGGAGACGTAGGTGCTCGAGCATAAATATTTGAGTATTGAGGCTTCACGTTATGTTATGTAAGCAAAGGAAGTGTTGACAAGCCTTAAGATAACAGTAAAACAAGATTGAGATTGATGTGTTTATTTTTAGGGAATGCTTGGCTTTTTTTGGCGTGTTGGAAACTATGAGTGGTGGTTAAGAAGTATGTTTTTTCGCAGCTACTTGTTGAAAAAGTAATGACATGGTTTAGACAGTATATGTAAAAACGGAGAAAAAACCGCTTATTGAGCACAGTTTTGCATTACACGACTACTAGTACTTATATATTGCATAGTGATCCTGAACTCTGTGTATAAAGTATGGCTCTTTACCATCAATGATTATTTTAAGCAGTCATTAGAAAACCGTGGTCAATAGTGTCATTAAACATGCAGCGCATAGCGCAAGAAACGACAAACGAGAAAAAAATGCAATGTACTTTTTTCCAGGCTCCTATTATCCGATCCACTAAACATTTTAGATTCATGTCAGAGTCGAATGAATTTTGAGTATCTCATTAGTGGTAGTAAAATTCATTGGATGCTTTCCCCTATTGCACGGCTATAGAGTTTCATAACTCATAAATTCATACAGTGGCAACTGTAAAATGTGATTTCAAGACTCAGTTCTCAATGTCACGAATGCTTTGTTCCCTATTAATAACACATTAAACTTTTTTCATCGTCAAGTATCACTATTTATTGCATACTAGTTACTATTGTATCGAATCATAATTACATTATTTTATTTAAGTCGGTAGAGTTGGAATTCAGTATACTTGTAGTAGGGTAGTGCAGTGCCCAGGAGCATCATTTAAAATTGTTTAATTTGATTAAAATTACCATGATTTGAAATGAATAGGACTAGGAATGGAATATAATCCATGCAATCATATTCCTTTGTACTTTATTTTGCTTTTTATGAGCAAGTAATTGCTACTGAATCTGATTTATGTATAGGTTGCAAATAAACGAAAAAGATTATCTGCCTACTCCAAAATCCATTTCGATTTAAAATGTCTAAAAAAGTATAAATATTTACAAAAATCTCGTTAATGTTCTTTAAGGCAATATGACACAGTTTTTAGCTTGTTGACAAGTGTTTGACTGACTTTCATGCGTCGATATTAGCATGCATAAAAACTATCTCTTGTTGCATAATTAATTTACATAATATTATTTAAAACCAAAGGTTAGTTGGTGCCGTTGGCTAAACATAGACGGACCGGTAATTAGGTAAATGTGGAATCCTGAAACCTATGGATTTACGCATACAAGTAGATTACTATATAACATTTACGATACAACTTTGTCCCACTAAATGATAGCCCTCTATAAACAGTCATAAAAATTACTAACAGTATTATGTGTGTGTACATTTTCTAAATTTGGATAAAATTTTCCCGAGTATCTAATGCACTACATGAAAACTGTATTCATCTTAACTGTGCAATGAAGCGCTGGAATTTACCTGAGCGACGTAGAATACTGGGATAGCTGGAAAAAACAATGATTCGAACAACCATTTGAATACAGAGATGGCACGGGAAAAGACACTATGTCGTGCAGCAGGCTAAAATTAATGGCACAATTTGGCTGAATTAGTTGAATTCTCCGTTGACTTCCACATCACACATTTAAAACGCACTATATTGCTGACCACACTTGATGGAAACTCAATGGATTTAAAACGCGTGGAAAAAAATAGACGTGTGTACCATTTAGAATCTGCTTTTCGACTTACAAAGAATAATGGGAATCACTCTCTTCTGGTGGTTACTAGCCTAAACCGTGACAGTGGCTGGAAAGAATCAATGAATCCGGCTACTGCGCGTCTGCGGACATAAACCATAGTAGCCTGGAGTCCATGGTTGTGTTCCACACAAAACGGTAGTATTGCGGTATGCGCTTTTTGCAAACACATTGCTCCCATATATAATAAAGCTGCACTGTAAACTTACACGGTAAGTAAAAGTGCATGAAGAACGTCTCAGCCTCGGTTAATAATTCGTTGGAACGCATGAGACGGGACCATACTCAATGTATTCGATACGGAATACAAATGCTCTTGAGTCTTGAGTCTGCTGCAGAAATAAAATGAGTGGGTGAGAATGGGAATTCAAAACAGAACCATAAGGCATGGAATTTACTATCTATTAGAGATACAAATATCAAATCAAAACTGACTGACTATGAGTGCGAGAGAGAGAGAGAGAATTCCAGTATTTTAGGGATGCAAAGGTTTTCAGTCTCACAACACTTCAGTGAGTCTGGTTAGGCTGGAATATATTATAGTTGGGTTTGCTATCAGGAAGGAAATAATTTGTCGTGGGGGAAATGACTGTTTCAGGTTTTCTATGATTAGAAGTTTATTGAATTAAATTGAAGCAGTATATGCTGTAGATAGTTATGTTGTGATGGTCAAATGACGGAATGTATTAAACTGTGAAGGGAGATATTAATAACTTTGAATTATATTTTCATTACTGCAAACTAGAGTGGTGAAATTAGGAATTTGTAATCCGTCAAAAATTACAAGCACTAGCATATAAGTAACAAAACTATATTTATGTGTATTAGATGCGTATAGCCCTAATAAGAAGTTGAAAAGAGACGCTTTCTAGCGTACTAATTTATAGATAATTTGCATTTTTATTCTAATTACAGTTTTAATTTCATCAGTTATGTCAAAATGACACTTTTTAAAACTTTAAATTGTCAAAACCATTTCTTCATGGTACTTGCACAGTAGCTGAAGTTGCCATCGTAAAATTTACAGTTGTCATGGTGCTAAATAATACCGGGCAAACAATCCACAACCTGGCTAGCCGAATAATTTAAGATTTTTTGTCCCAATGTTGATTCATTAAAAAACATTTTGTTTGTTAATTTATTTTTTAAAGTTTAAACAAATGTTTAAGTGAATACCATTAGCATCTTCTGTGATTGAGACAATATCAATTTCAATTTCATTTGGTGAAACACATTTCGTATCTTCTATGGGCTACAACGTGGATGGTTAGTATTTCTTACAGCTCACTTACTGGTGATCTTTTTATTTAGAAATAATAGTGATGATATAACCAGATAAATAGATAACCATATAAAAGTTTGCATTTAAAATTTTTTGTATCACTGTGATGATAAAAAAAAATCGGTCAATAAATTTTTTTTAAATCGATTTTTAGTATTAGTATTAGTATTGACTGGAATAGTCGAGAGAACTGAAAAATGTAAAACATTTGACAAGCAAGAGTTTCCAAGGCTATTATTTTTCCTTCCCTATGCATGTTCCATATACTCTACTGTGTAGTTTCCCAATTCTTCTAATGTATAAATTTGTCGCACTCAAGTCATATTTGATATTTCACAGTCTTTCTTTACCATACACAGCTCCGCAGCAATTATATCCACCATGTCTTTTACGTTACATTATTTCGGAAAGTTCTTGTATCCTTCTTATATGATAAACAGCATGAATTCACTGATGACAAACTATTCATTTCATATGCTTTAAAAGACTGATTGTATTTAAGGTATTTCCAGCGTTTTTAAAGGAAGAAAATGGTGTCTTTAAATTTCGTTCTGCTTGATATTAGTTGTTGATTAAAGCTATTCGAAGGTATAGCTGGTTTATAATTGGTTTAAAAAATATGTATGTGTTGTCTTTACTCAGAGTTAGGGTAATTTTTTATAGTATTAATAAGAATCATAGCATCACCGTTTGTTTTGTAATCTCATTGCAAACATCTGGTTTAACGCTTTTATTGTGGAAACTTAAATCTTGCGTCGAAAGGTCGAATCCATGCCACTCGCTGATTTAATTTCAAAATACCTACTTAAGCAAGGGTATACAGTTTTTACTTTCACAAGCAAATCGTGCATTCTCTCTACCAACATAAACTAAGGCAATAAATTGAAGGTGAGGGAAAGGACACATTTTTCACATCCGGCTATGGTATCTTCTGCACGTATATTAAGTGATTGATGAATATGCCATGACAAGGTTCTTCTTCACATGAAACAACTCCCAATTTCAAAGTTTTTCCTCCGAATTTTCAAGTGCAGAAGTTCTGTGTAGTTTAGTCCAGTGCATAAAACAAGTGGATTTCTCAGTTTCCGCAGCAACCATATGTAGGAAGTTAGCAAGTAAGCATGCAATTCAGTGAGCTTCATGTTCAAGTTGTAAGAAATTCAATTTCAAGTCGATTCGTTTATTACATCAACATTTGGGAATAATTAAATAAATATCATGTTATATGTGAACTAGTTTGATTCCAAGACTGTGCTTTACTGAATGTAGGTTTCATCAAAAGATCTTTACTGTTAAATGCCAAAACGAACAATCTGGTCTGCTTGTATACTATATAATGCATTCATTTGGATCAGTCAGAGTAGTCAAAAAATTGTCTCTTTTCGAATCATTAGCTAACTGGTTTACTCAGTTTTAAATTTTAAGTAAACCTAAGCGCCACAATATATAATAAAATGTATAAGGTGAGCTGCAATGTCCACATGATAATATAGATAGACTACAAGAGTTTGGCTGCAGATGTATAATATTATTGGTGCATGCATAGTGTGTACGGATGGGAAATGCGTCTCCCCTACTTTTTGAGCCAGCAAAATAGAAATAGGAATCACACACATATATACTAACCATAAGAATGCTTATGTACAGTACACCACTAGTAAGGACTAGTAAGTATCTATTTTCCTGTTGTCTTCGATCCCTAAAAAGTATGATGAGCCGTACGGTGCAGTTGAGTTATTGCAAACCATACAGGACAAAATATATACACGGAACGGGGCATATGTAGTATATAATTGAAATAATTAGTCAAAATTCTATCATTTTCGACTAAAACATGGGCTGAAAATGACAATATTTTTTACCAGTCTCAGTCTGTGACAAGTCAGAGACGGAGTCGGCAATGGGATCTACTGGAATCTCTGGAGAACCTGTCCAGTCCTCTTCGTCTTCAGTGGAATTTAAAAAAAATGCAAAACTTGAAGTCACTGTAGATGAAATCTCTGAGGGTCTCGTTGTCGTCTCACTCTCCCATAATGACAATCTTTACCAAGGCGTGCTTCTTCAGCTATCCAGAGAGTAAGTCCTTTGAAACTTACACATATCCTATATTCTCCTCATTCGCCCATTTCCCTTAACATGGATTCTTCAAATCCTCCACTTGTAGAGACAACTACATGCCTAATAACTTATGCTTCATCATGCATGCACCCGTACTTGCAAACTAGCTAACTAACTGCCTAACTAAAACTACTTTTTCAAATCCCCACGCATGCATAAACGGGAATTAGAAACTTGAAATTTTTCAATCAATTTGTCATTAATTGCTTCCCTATTAGAGCATACAATGCAGTAAAAGTCATCTTATATTGTACACAAGAATTTCAGCCGCACTCACAAAAGTAAACCCCATTCTTCTTGTGGCTACTCAAATGAATACTATGTCAATTTTTACCCATGTGTTTGTCAGGAGAGGGATCCCTGCTGGAATATCATTCCCTAAGGAAGGGATCACACCACCAGTAGATCTGCCTGGGTCTGAACTAGACGCACGTCCAATTAGCCAAAGACACACCTACACGCAAACGGGACAAGGAGCTGCACCTCCCCCACAGGACACAAAGCCTTCTGGGATCTCCCTAAGACGGGTGATAAAAACGCCAGCAAGATTTAAAAATTCTCGAACCTCAGTTCGACTACGATGCCGACCCGTACTCTGTGCCAGATGTAGTGACCTTTGTGAGGACAAGCTCTCCCAAGGGAGTAGTGAAGGGAACGGTCGTCGCAACAATCAAGCTGCAAAAGAGAAGACTACTACTATAAAACCAGCCGAGGACCGCACAACCACTAACAAGTTCTTAAAGACTGAGGAGGAGGTAGACTATTCATACGTGGCAATTGGTAAAAGTGACATAGTAGACAATTTCTGGAAAAGACCTCTCGCACAACCTGTACCCAGTAGTACCAAACTAGCAGGACCAAAAAAGTCTAAGCATGTAAATGGAGGTAAAGAAGGTCGTAAAACTGCTACCACATTAAAAAGTGAGCCGCCTATGACTTTCACACCACCAGCTGAAGACAATGTGAGCATCCAAGAGATGTATAAGGCTGAAGACCCTGAACGGAGTATGAGCAATATGGGAACCGCCGTTGTACCTAAAAGCTCAGTTCTCTTGGCTCGGAAATCCAAACGAAAAGGTTACCCACTGCCAGCTGTAAATCCTTCCAAGTGTCTCAGATTTGCAGACAGCAAGAAGCAAAAACATAAAAACAAGACAGTTAGTAATATAATCCAAGGTGGTGAGAAAAACTCAGCTGCAGAGTGCAGCAGTACCAAAAATGAGCTTGACAACCACATTCAGTTGCAAGAGTGGAGCAATCGGATGCGTAAAAAAAGCAATGTTCCAGCCCGTTTTCGGGACTCCAGTTTCCCCCCAAAGTCGCACTTCGGTCGACATCGCTCATCCGAAGAAGAAAATTCTCCATCTTCCCCTGAAACGCTATCCACAGATCATTTGGAAACTCTGGGAGGGAGTACAAAACTGGGGAGCGATCGCAGTCACATGAGATGCAATGCTTCAACGGGCTCATGCAGTAGTAACAGTATGATAAATTCCAGTCCGGAAGATGTGAGTGCAGGTAGTAGTAGCAATGGTGACAAAGTGGATTCAACCAAGACGAAAACTCCTGTGATAAAGATAACATTTGGGTCATCCGGCAATGGCGTAGTTGTTCAAATCCCACCAAAGAATACAAAGCGTGAAATGATTCCCTCAGACACTGAGTCCAAGTCCTGTCGAAAGGCTATGAAGAAGGCAAAAAAAGAAGCCCGTAAGAAACGACTTTTGTTTTCTGAATCTTCTCCGTCCAACTCTTCGCCCACTGCCTTACTGCAGTCCCCTAACTTGGCTTTCAAGAGTGGAGGACTCAAAAAGTCAAACAGAGCGAAAGAGAACAACTTGAAAACTAAAGATCGGAAAAGACGACGGAAGGAGTCAGGGGGCCCGAAAAATATGAGACTTATGCAATATATTCAGCCTGATATTTTTGAAGAGGAGAAACTAGAGAGGAATTTTTCTACAGAGTTAGATTCCGGAGAGGAATGTAGACAGTCAACGGATATAGGAGAATCGTTGATGAATCCCCAGAGTTCCATTGTAGAACGGGAGAATAAGAGTAATAGAGTGTGCATTAGTCTAAAACGATTGGATTCAAATGCATATATCCCTGTGAATAAAGTTTCTAGTACCTCAGAAAGCACACAGAATCCAAAGGGAGACGACTATGGGGAGCACAGTAGGGGCGTTTGTAGCAGAGTAGACTCGAGTGGAGAAAATTTGGAACCTGATGATGCTCGGGATTTTCACACCGAGGATGACTTTGATATTAGTCTAGCTATCTCTATAAGTGCTTACAGAGATGGGGAATACCTGGAAACCCCTCATATTTACAAAAGAGGGGAAGTTGTATGGGGCAAATTGCCAGGAAGTCCATGGTGGCCTGCCAAGGTAGTTGTTTAAATAGCTCAAATATTCCATTTCATACCCAGTATGTGATTTTCTTTCAAATTCTTTACAATTGGTTTTTAATTCTTTGCAGATTTTAGATGTTCTTTTAGCCAGTTCAGGCACGGTCCGTGCAAACGTTGAGTGGTACAAAGCAACTAGCAAATCTTGCCTTCGCTTCTCCATGGTGGTTCCATTTACTGGCTATTTCAATGTGAGACACAGTTTTTCAATTATTTTAAAATACATCAATAACTAAGATATATTCATTGAAAAGTTAATGATTTCATGATCTCTCTATTCTAGCGTAAATATGAAAAGAACAGAGTTCGAGGGTTGTACCAACAAGCTGTTCAGGATGCCTCAGCAGATATTGAAGAAGCTCATAATTGGAATATACAAGACTTGCCCAAGGAAGGACTGATTTCATTAGCGCCTTAGACGCAAGGCTGTATCCTAAATGTTTAGTAATTTAAAATATAGTATTAAGAAATTTTGAACCATTTAGATTTGTTACCTTCCTTATGCCAAGAAAGCAATCGTTCGCAAATATCGCATTTTCTATACATACCAAAATGAATAGAAACGTTCAATAATTTCAATTTACCAAAGCATAAGTTAAATATATAGTATTTTGTTGTGATTGAGAATCTTAGTTGTTAAAACTTTAGTTTTAAACCTGTTTCTTTTGTGTTATGTGGTAACACTCCTGAGGCATAAATTGTTCATTAATATTCATGGATGTGTAAGATAAGTTACTAAATTGTTCTATTTATTATTATTTAGGAGTTCATACAATGAAATTTCGTTACATTTTTTAACTGCCATCGAATTGTTGATGCGGTTAACACGATGATAGTCACTATATAATTTATTATGAAACACGAGGCCTTTATTCTTATCGTACATTTCTTTACCATTGCGTCAATAACCTTTTTTCTTTACAATATCATATAACAAAGGTAGGGGCGCAAGTGGGCGCCAGGACTATGTTTTATCAAGTAAAATTAGTTTGTATTTATTCGCCATCGCAAAAAGAAAAGAAAACAAAAAAATACAATGATTTAGCGACGTTAAAGAGTCTAGTTCTCTGGATTATGCTTTCAGATTCAATACAATACGTAAAATAGATGCACTTTGACACAAATTCAAGCGAATAAAACAACAAATAATTCGTGAAATGAAACCCATGTAATCTTTTACGCTGATCACAAATTATTTAGCAGCTAAAGTCGAACAATAATAATGGTCACTCATTATAGTCCGTATCAAATATCATAAGCAAGTTCAGAACAAGATAATGAAACTTACTTTTCAACAAACCCTGTATATGATGAGCTAGTGTCAAATAATTTTGATCCTACCTTAGCTTGCGATTCCGTTGACTATTTGTGATTTTCACATCCCTCCACACAAGTATTATAAAATAAGGCAGTTGAAACAAGTTTTCAAACATCTGTCCATCAATTTTACATCAAGAGAATGGCGACGACGTCTAAAGCTATGACAATAACAGACTGTAAAACTACGTATTAATATACATGTGTTATTCTCCAGCAATTCACCTTATGAATTATGCACTTAGATGGCTTAGAGTATGGAATTTTTTAAAAATATTGTTGAATTGACTAACAGTGGAAAACTAAGATAATTAAAAAATATTATGATGAGACACAGTAACCAATTACGCAACAGTAGATAACAATTTGTTTAGAGCTTAAGTCAAAAATTAATGTTTCAAAGAAAACGATCAGCAGAAGGACGGATGCTTCACTACGAATGAACTAGTCGAAACTACAATATTATGCATGAAATGACTATCAAGTTCAAGTTACAAAAATATGTCGAGCTCTTTATGAGAGTGAGACAGGTATGGATTGACAATATTTACCACACATAGCATTGCAACAATTTTTGGTTACAATATAACCAAATTAGTAGCATGCATGATTTCGATAGATGACGTAAACTGTGACGTTGACGTCACGTTTTGCATCCAAACATGAATTTTAATGAAGAAGTAACATAGGAGAAAAATTAAACTAAAGCCCGAAACAGGTATATACACAATTTAACATTTTTAAATCGACGAGCAGAACAATATTCGTCAATAAAGATCAATCAGTAATAGTTCACCAATAATTAAATTGTGCATGATGCATGGATTAATTCAATAATATTTTCAAAGAGCTAGAACTACCATTGCATATTTATCGACAGGGTCAATAGGGTTAATAGAAGCATATAGTAAAAATAGTAATCCTGACGTCACCTGTTCTTAACAATAATTTGTTTTTGCTTGCACAAATCCACACAGCACGCGAGTCATAACTATACTTCGGACATTCCAAATCGTTTGTAAAGAATAGTTTTTTGTTTTTCTAAAACATGATTAAATCCGAGTACAGCGTTGGTACAATTTTTACGAAATCTTTGCAAACCGAATCCTTCGATCGCTCGTCGAAACCCGTAAAGCTGCGAATCAATCCATGCGCGTCGCTCTGCAATGGTTTGACTTGGGTTGTTAGGATTGGGCTTGTAAACAACTCTTTCGATCACACTCTGAAATTAATTAAACAAGCAAAACGTTGAATAGAAAGCTAATGAGTGTTGCAAGTGATTGATTGCGCTTGAAAATCTAGCTTACCATTATTGTTGTTAAACCAATGTTTCTTGTATATGTCACTATTGTTTTCTCTATAGGATTTACATATGATTCTTCAACGATAACTACATGGGTAGCCGAAGTCTTCAGAAACCTTTCTCCCCATTTTGGCAGCCGATTGGTTTTAGTGAGCATGCGTCGAGTGTACAAAGAGTCTCCTCTAATTTCCCGATGTAATGTGTCCTCAGATAGTACATGGGAGCTAGACAAAAAAAGCAGCAGCTGAAGCATTTACTTTAATTGACTATCAACGTTGATTTTCAACTTGTATAAAATAAAGTAATTTTGAGTATAAAATTAATACATTAAAATGTACGAATTTATGTAAACGCTGAGGCTGAAGTGTTAAAAAAATAGAGAATTGGAATCGATTTTGAACAAAAGCTGATAGGAAACAACTAAATAAGAACGGCTAGTGTTTTAGATTGCTAATTAAGAGCGCAGCATATTGCTCCGGCTATTACAGGAACAGTACGCATATTATAGTGACATTAGTAAATATAGGACTTAAGAAAGTCCTTTGAGTTCGGAGTTTGAGTTATTTTTAACATTAATATATATATTTCCATCATTATAGCTCCCGAACTCAAGGGACTTGAGATTTTCGAAATATATTCAGTTCGTTGGCCCAATTTATAAAAATTTAGAGCTTGTCCTATAACAAAATGCAAAATTCAAAAAGTTCTATAAATTTCTATAAAACACCCTATAAATAGCTGTGAATAAGTTAAAAAAAGTGTGGCATATCGATATCGTACATCAAGCTATGCAAAGTTTGTTTACAAGCAATAAATAGAACGAATAATGAGTAATCCCAAAACACCCAGACACCTAGAAACAATGTTGGGTACCTGTGCGGATTTGGGTATCTGTTCCAGAATGCTTTAGCGATGAGATCCCACGAATATTGAAATGTAGAGCTGTTTTCGTAATACTTCCCCATTCTGTGGAATGACAAATCGGAAGTAGCAATGGTCAGACAACGTATTCTTGCTTCCCGTGAAGGTTATTATCAAAATGTCTCCTCTTCAATCTCAAAATCACTCAAATGATCCAGAAATGTAAAATTGACAAAGTTAATATAAGTTATTACAATATATATAAGGACAAATCTAGACCGAAGGTGAACAGTTCAAGCGCAGAATAGAGTCGAATGTGGAAGTGAAGTAATTGCTAACGTCGGAAAATTTTTTGGAGCACAATAATTTAGCGGAATTAGGTTTGTAACCCGTCCTGTTTTTCAAACCGACGAAATTAAAGTAACGTGCTCTTGCCTGGAACAAAGACGGATATTTAGTTACGGAATTTTACATAAAAGTTGAAAAGCACTCCACCAAATGAACAAATCATCGACGAACAAAAAAGAAAGTTCGTGAATCGCGATTTTATAAGATTCCCGCGAATGGTTACTGGAAAAGTAGGGAAGGAAGTACCATAGAGCGGTTTGTCCACAAAAAACCTTATTTACCATGGATTGGATGGACAAAAAGAATTCTTCAACAGACTTTCAAGTTGATGAAATGGAGTAGACTAATTAATTTAATTTTCACATAAGTAGGGACGCAATTCGCAATTCATGCCCATTACGTCATTCGCATTCGACATCCCGAATAATTTTACGCCAACAAGTGCAATACAAGTTGGAATTTTATTAAGTTCATAAAAATAATAGCAGTACTCAGTACAGATTCTGCGAAGATAAGTATTTAATTACTATTTAATCATTTTAGTGGCTGGGAATTGCTGTAAACATAAAACAAGTGTTTTTCTGAAGCATTGAATCATATACAGCAAAACAGCCAATATTTTCAAAAATTAATCGATTAATCGTACAGCAATCCGCACAATCGAAACCATTGATTCAAGTACATTTTAACTCATTCAAGAAACATTAAGCTAAGCATATAAATTTGCAAACATAATAGATCGACTTCAATAACAAAAGTGAACTATTCTACGATTAGCCTATTTGATAAACTATAATACCAGCAAAGCATCAGTGCATCAGTCAAACAATATTCAATAATATATAGATAGATAGGAATACATGTGGGACTCCTCTCATTTAGAATTAATTGGCAACTTTTAAATTAAACTAATTAATATTTCCAGAAATTTGTCCAATCAGTTAGCATCTTCACAAGCATCGATCCAATCATTATACACGTCAATAGGTTCGGAAAGGTAATTTATGGGAGTTTGATAGCATTCAGTGCAGACGCGGCAAGTAACTTGTCCTACGTTCTTTGACTTCTCCCTAGGAATAGTCATATTTAAATTAACTTTGAAAAAACGATAGGACTTGTCGGTTTTCAAAATTTCTTACATTTTTACATCACAACTCCTTTCGTGGTTACAGAAGGGGCAATTAAATTGAGTTTCCAAAGCCACAATTGACTTTACCTTCGCTGGAGGCTTACGCTTGGATTTCTTCTTGCCCATTTTGGATGTTCAGAAACACAACGAGTACAGTTTCAAATATTCGTATTGACTACAAATTTTTATTGCATTCTGCGTTAAATTGGAATGTTGTGTAAATAATTACGCGAGTACGATTGGCGTTCTGAACTTGAACGCCTCACTTATTTATTTTGCTTTCATTTCCCAAACATTTGGCGCTCTTTGAATTTTTTATGGCTTATACTGTTGTTGCGTTTGCAATACAACAAAGAAACAGCGGCCATGTTGTTAGCTTCAATTTTTTCACTATGATGGTCTGATGCATATACGATTAGTAGTTTAGTTTAAAGCAAGTAGTTTATGCCTATTTGCAAGTTTACTGCTAGCAGTAGCGTTTGCAACTACCCAAGCGTTCGTCTCATTCTTTGTTGTGAATAATATATATGACTCTTAAGAATCCATGTATAAGGAATTATCGCCGAGAAGATTGAAATTAATAAAAAATACAAATCTTTTACTTTATCCTTATCCTTATGCCTTTAGTCTCTCTGAAATGCATTCCTGATATGAACGACCAAGTGAGTGAAGGATTACTAATGCCACAATATTTTTGCTAAACGCAAGTTTAGATTTCAGAATCAATCCGATGCAACTATGTTTTCTTTACAAAAACTCTCAATAACACATTTTGCAAAATGTAATTCAACTTTAATACATCATACATATCAAGGTACACAAACAAATGGATCATCATTATTACATAAAAATACAAGTGTGATAAATCTTACTATATCTATAGTACACTCACAGGCTAACACAATTGTTTTCGAGATAGGAAGTTTTAGGTATTTGAATATCATCTTGAATCAGATCCCTGATCATTGTTGCCTTCACTGTCATCACCAAGGGAGGATAAAAATATAGGAACAACTTGTGGCTTAGGCTGCTTTTCTTGTTGGCACACACAACGGCAAATAATTTTCTTGAATGCAAATCGAAAATCTTTTGAAAACAATGCATCTGAAAACGAAACCATGCACAGTTCATTAAACACATTCAAACGACTACAAAAATGTAGAAATTAACACGTTCGTTATCCTTTACTTACAAATGCAGGGGTTGATTGCCGAATTACAGTATCCAAGCCAAAAGAGAACGGAAAATAACAATGGTGGAATACAGGTGGCGCAAAATGCACGTATAACATACATTGTGAAAAATGGAAACCAGCATAGGATGAATCCTCCCACTATAATACCTATTACAGAGAATACACATTACAATTCATTATTATCAAACATTTATTTTCTCGTTGTCACACCATATAAGAATAATATATAATAAGCTCAGGCTACGTGAAATCGACCCATGGAGGCCCAACGGCACCCTACCCAAAAGAATGGGATACGTTGCTAATGCTATATAGACATTAATGTACGTAAAATTTATTTTTGAAATTCACTTATGATGCAAAAAAAAGCTATTTTCGCAAAACAAAAATCCCATTATTAAAACATGTTTCTTTTTTTAGTGTGTAGAAAGTTAGAATTAGAAAAAATGTTTCGTAGTATGTACAATTAGTCTTGGCATTTTCAGCTAGCATGCGATAACATGGGAGAGTCATATGCATTTGTGTGTATTTGACGTACTAGCTGAAAATGCCCAGACCATACTTCCAAACATTTCAAAATTAGCATGGTAAACTTTTTTTCTCTCACCTAATGTTTTGGCTGCCTTTGTTTCCATTCGAAATCTCTTGACTTGAGCTTTAATGTTTCTCTTCCCCATTTTAGATATCAATTTAGGTTTGGCTTCTTCCGAAGAGCTATTACTTAACGTATCATATTTTGAAGCACACAATGTAGGGGATGGGGAAGGAGTGGATGACTCCGAATCACTTCCATGAAGCAGCCGTCTGGCCTCTGAAGCTGGTAAATTCAATCTCTCCGAGCCATGACAGCATGATGCAGTGCTTGCCGTGCTGCGAGTTGAAGAGGAACCAGACCGTCGACTACCAGAGGAATATGTACTACTTCCATGAGTACTTTTCGTTCTGTGAAACGCTGACTTTCTCCCTGAAAATAATAAAAAATCCATGTTCCCAGTAACCAATACCATGAAGTTATCAGACAGAATCAGAAAAGTTTGAAAGTTTCATTCCGCATCTACGGCTATCCATGGGACGAGATAAACATGCATAGTAAGCACAAGTATATGATAATGCCAAATAGAGTTTTTCATACAGACGGGCTCTTTTTTTTTGTGATGTAAAAAATTAGGATGGGAATAAAAAAGGAGGAAAAAAGATAGAAGTGACAACATCTGTGAATATCTTTATGTCACATAAAAAGTGTATTTGAATGAAGACGAGAATGATGGACATTTTACATTGAATGACTCTGTATCTACTCCAGAGCAGCATATGCGGTGACAAAGTATGTGATATGTAACTGTCAAAATAGTTATGGCCTGAGACAACGGGTGGACGTGAAAGTAATCTTTTTACAGTCTCCATCTAACTCCTTCACTGTCTTATTTTCGTTCGTATGAATAATGTGATGGTGATAGAAACTGGAATTTTTTTCCACTTCTCATGTTAACCTACTATACAACTAACTAACTATGCGATCGGGCTGGTCAGTTTACTATTTGTTTCACAAGCATTTCCCAAAAGGGAAGAAATACAAAACTTTATTCATACAAATCGATTCCTCGTCCTTTAACGCCTGTACGAGTTCTCAAACAATATGGTGCCCCTTATATAACACTGACTACACATATATTACATACAGCTAACTTTGTACACTTTTCGTTAGCTTTCTCCCCCAGTTCGCGTGCAATACACGAGTGTGTGAATCCACAAGAAAGGGCTTTCTAATAAAAATCACACATCTATAAATCCTTCTTTTTTCCCGAGGAATACAAAATAAATAAATTGCACACCTCGTGGTGGTGGAGTGAGATGGGATTTAACTCTTTCATGAGATCTGCTCCGTGGAACACGAGTGGAATGGTGGAGCCTTCCATTCGAAGTGGTCGGATGGTGGGTATTTGAACGATGATGGCTTTGTACGGAACGACCTCGATGGATCCTAAGTGTCAGTCTTTGCTCCTCAAATCGTGTTCCTAACAGTTGAGAGCCTTTGGTTGTACGAAACCCTTGGTTGATCGCTCGAGTTGTCTCCACAGCAGCTCGGTAGATTTTCCAGTAAAAGAACAGCATGACCAGCATAGGCAAGAAAAAAGAGCCCATTGCGGAGTACACCACGTATCCCTGCATACGATTGGAACACAACAAATGGCATTAGCAGAACCCCTATAAAAATATTATTAACATCTGTAGACAGACTGTGAAGTTTGTACATGTCTGTCTGTTGTGAAAAGAAAAGTTCAATCAAATGTTCACCACAAACATTCAATTCTGGCTTCAATCATACTACATAAAAGAGAACTGATGAAAAATAACTTGTCTATTTTTTATTTTGTTTTCATGAATATTCTTCCCGAGATTTCAGTATTCAAAAATATTGATTCGTGGAAAACAACTATACGATAACGATACTGCAGAGTTGAAAAAAATACGAAGCTTATACTGAGTGCAAAGTCAATTTAAACGCAGGTAAGATTTCCGAATTGAATGAAAAAAAACTCTGAAAAACTGCTCAAATTGCCCAGTCATTACATACTGACTTGATATAATATTTTTTCGTCTGCCCCTTTTAATATGACAGGACTATAAGAACTGAATAAAATCAACATGTCATTCGACTTTCCAGTTATGATTCCTTAAAAGCCGGCAAAGAATTTAATAGGGTCGACAAACAGGCACTTGATACGATAGGTTGGTTATGCCAATCAATCAATCCTTAGATTGATGAGTTAGTGCTAGCTACTAGCAATAGAAAGCGTCCATGAAAACGAAAACTTATGTCATTGTCAATCAATATTCATAACTGTGACGGCTTACATTAAGGGAACTCAAAACTATGCTTGATGAATTACCTTGTCATTCGTAAGCTCACAGGTAATGGTGCATTCCTCCATTTCATAGTCATACATTTGAGAATCATTGAATTGAGCGGATCCCGGTGAATCCATAAGATTAGCATCATACGGAATTGAGACGTTGGTGAAATGCCGGTAAAACGTCCGTTTTCGATCATTCCAGCCAACCAGAGGTGGGAAACAGATGAGGAAACTCAAAATCCATACAGCTGCTATCAATAGTTTCGCCTTTTTCGAAGACATTATACTTGGGTATGTTACCGGACGAGTGACAGCCACATATCTGTCTAGACTGCGAATTTAAAAAGCATAAGCATACTTGATTAACCTTTTCTTTACCAGTTTAGCAAGAGCATGCAAGATAAGATCTACTATGCACTGTAGTGCTTATGGCGGGCAAAATATTAATCTCTCACTCTAACTCAGTCACTGAATATAAAAAATTCCCAATCACCCAACAAAACAGTGCAAGCTGAATAAGGTTCAATAACGCCTATTTGAGGACTTCCTCCCAGGAAAGCATAACAACTTCCGTCTTGTTTCCGCTTCACAAATTTAAACTCTAGAAATAATGGGAAATATTTTGGATGAACTGGATGATTTGATACATGCATACCAGCCAACTCAGTAAGCATGTTTAGAGCACAGAATCTTGACATGGGTTTAACATGATCGGAAAAACAGAGCTACACCGTGAAATAAAAATATAAAATCTTGATGGCATCATCTTCCAGGGAAACCGGTACGTAGAGCAGAAAATACTTTTGTTCCCTGTAGTAATAGTGATTACGAATTCTTGACTTTTACCCAAAAACTATGAATATATGGCACGGAAGAAAGCGTTTTTCCAGATACATGAAACCTGACAAATAGAATATTGATTTCCCCATTTCTCAAAACCTTGGCTCCAATGGGACAAAAAGCTTCCCTCGAGAGTAGCTGAATGCCATTTAGTCAAAAAGGAAGAACAAGAGGAGCATTTCACAAGAACTACTTTGGGGGGATAAAAGAGAAAATCTAAATTCATGTGCAAACACTATCATATGTTTGGAGAGCCAGATGAGAAAAAAAAGGTCTTGAATAAAGAATGATTCAAGAAGGCATGAAAACCGGGTCCTACCTGATAGCACACAGATTCAATATGGATGCGGTGCACATCCACACATCAACGGCCAACCATACGCTGCACCATAATTCACCAAAAATCCATATCTCAAGTATTTCCCACATTGCTGAAAAAGGGAGCACCGCAAGTCCTACTAATAAATCCGCCACCGCCAGTGAGACGATGAACAGATTTGTCACCGTACGTAATTTGGTGCTTATGAAAACGGCAAGGATAACCAAACAATTTCCCACGATCACTATCAGGTTTATAACCGCCAGTATCAAAAGAGACACGATCACTTTGGCATTCTTCCATTCCACTACGTCCATCAACTCCTCGCAAGACTTATTCAAATAGTTCACTCCGTCCGCTTGAATCTTCATTGCCAATGTTTTCCAAAGCCTTTTTTCTCTAGGTCTATTCTTCCTTTTGCTGCCCAAGCTCCGTCATACGTTCACTGCATTGCATTATGCAAAGTAAAAAAAAACAATACTGATGAGTTCGAACAGTCTGTGTGTGAATAAAACTCAATGTTGTTAGCCTTCGGTGAACCACAAAAGTAGAATCTTGCTCCTATGTTGACTTTCCCTTTCTGCTCCAATAACTTCTCCTTTAATTCCATTTTCCAAGGAAGGCCTCCTCTCCACTCTGTAATTCAAGCAATAAGGGAGCTATTACACAACTTTGTTCACCTCATCTCAATTTATGTCTGCTCAACGATATAAAGAACAAAATATGAGTGCAGAATCTCAATTTTTGAGAAAAAAATACTTATGCTTTCTCCCATTATTTTCTTTTTTCATATTACATCTTACACAGATGTCCACTAAAGGTACAAAAGTTGTGGGACCAGATCGTCGGAAACCTTTTGTACTTGCAGGATACGAAACTAATCCGATAAGGAGGTTATAGATTCCTTTTGTGGAAACAAAAAGGCGTTCCGTGTACACTAGTCACATGTAAAAAAAGATCTCCCAAAAAAAGGCGAACTTTCTGGCTAAAAGCATAAAAGAAAAAAAAACGGAGTAGCAGAGGCACAACAAATGAAATTTCTTTTGATTGAAACAAATTGGAAGGACGAAAAAAAAAAGTATTGGAATAACTACACAGGGAAAGTGAAGACACAAAGATGAAACCAGCCAAAATATTGGAAAAACTTATCCATTCAGTCTAGCATTAAGTATAATACATACAATGGGAAAAGTAGTTGATACACAGTTCAAAGTCTGTTTTTCAAACATCCCTTCGCAGTTTAACTGTTTTAAGAGCTAAATACGTAGTTAAAGTATGCTAACATGTTTCAAATATCGTTCAAACCGTATAGAAAAGGAGAGAAAATGATAAATTCTCGTTCCACCTAAGCGGCCCAATAATGGCTGACACTTCGTTTGTGTTGCCTCCAATGTAAATTAATCATGCAAAGCCCAGGAGCTGTAGCAGTAACAGCATTTTGACAAATTCCCATAGTCAATGTTTGTTTTGTGGGAACCGTCCCCCACGAGTGGCAGACATGACAAAATGTAACCAGCTGAGTACAATCAACTTTTTAATATTCATGAGAAGAGCACTAAAAACAGAAAACATTGCTTTCATTTGCGTCCAATAAATTACACAACATCAAACTAGCATGCCATCCCGATTGAAATTATGTCCCGGACATGTCACCAATATTCTTTAATGAACGCTTATACATGTAGCCACCCAAGTGTGAGTCTAATGCGTGTACACAATACATCTTTCGTCTCAATTATTTTACACGACAGCTTGCGAGTCCAAAGTGATTATAAAATGTACTGTCGTAATGCAATCTTTGCGCCAGTTGTGTCATGTTTCCTGTCCCTGTCCAGTAATTGCATTTTTACTCTTTTCTATTCAACTGTAGATGACATAGTGGACTGAAAACAAGAGAATTAAATAAATATTCATAAAATAGCGTTCATAAACGTAATGTCTATAAAATCTCTAATGTACAGAATACGGGGCAGTGACAATGATGTTATATCTGCTATATTAGAAACTCTTAGTACTTCTTTTTTTTATACTTACTTACTAACCTTACACGATATGGATTATGATAATCTGCAATAAATCAATTCAAATTCAAAATTCAAATACCTGCGTGGATTTCCCTACTGTAATCCAAAATTGACTTTACCATGCTATATAGTCAACTGTAGTGTGCAAAAAGTTGGTTGACTTATTAACTCGACTTGAAAACATGTTATTGCATTCAATGGAAAACCCTCCCTTGTGAAAGTGTTCGACCCACATGTTTTGAGAAACTTTTGAGAACGTTGCAAATGCAAGAATACAACAACAATGATATCAAGAAAACCAATATATTAAGTTCACCCTTACCAGGTAAAAAGGAAAAATTGTGCAACTTTTTTTGGAGCGAAAAATACAATTTTATTATCATTAGCTATTCTACTAAACTTATAGAGAGCCCAATGAATCATTATAAAAAAGAAAGTGAACTTGTGCTGTGTTACGTATACTGGAGAGGTTCTTTCGTAGGAATTATAGTCGTAAAATAACTTGTCTGTAGGTGTGGTTCGTTAGCAACGGTAAAAAGTATCATCATCATGATGGATACTAGATGTTGAAAGATTCAGAATGATATCGTGAGCCCATAAAGTTGAGTTAGAAGTTAGATCTTTTGTGTTATGACCCTTAACTGATGGAAAGGATAATGTGTAACCTTTTTATACATCTTCTTGGACAATTTAGTAATCCTATCACACACGTTTGACTTATATGTGTGGGTTTTTATTTTTAAAGGATCCAAAAATGTATACCATTCCTGCACCAAATGTTTTATTACTCTCCACATCAGTGTTGTATGCAGAATAAATAAAACATGTTCATGAAATTTTTGGCTTCTTAAGGATTCCTATCATCTGGTGGACTAGAGGTTAGTAAAACCAACTTGATTCCTGGTTTTTTTCATGTAGATCCCCGGATATCTATTCCAGCATTCTTTATGATAAATTAAATGAATCTGAGGAGAGGCAGATGTTAAAAGTTGTGCAACTTTTTTCTGACTACGAGCAATGTAAGTTAGTAATTCATCAAATTCCTTTCAGGCATTTCCAAGTATAGTGGGCTGGAATCATAAAAAAGTTTCTTCTTCTGCATATAATATGATCAATAAAAGCTGTGAAGTTTTCTTCCGGGGAGCTAATCTTAAAAATTCTTTTCACTGTTTTAACGCCGTTGTAAAAGTATTTTCACACATTTTTTCTATGAATGCATAATCGGAACAAAAAATCTGAATTTCACATGCTCCCGCGTCCTTGTAACTCATTCAACTCGGTATTCGATGCTCATCACATTAGCATTCCTCGTTTTCTTTCAATCCTTTGCCATACTACTTTCTGTAATGAAAAGTTAGGTGCTGCCCAAAGTAATAATAATATTGAGTGAAAGTTACCCAAATTCACAAGATATATTTCATGAGTTATTCATCCATGTATAATGCATTTTTACAGACGGCGTTTCTAGGATTTCATTTAAATATCTATACTGGACTACAGTAGATGGCATTTGCACTATACTATAGTTCACTTTGCTTGTGAATTGCATGAGAAAAAATCAAGTAAGTGAACCAAACTTTGGCTCTATTCCAAATCCCGTGTTTCCCACTCGTTGGTAGCTGGCAAAATACGACCCTTTTTACCATTTTAACTCATGACTGCACAAGCTATGAATACTTACTTAACTCTTAACCTCATACAATCAATTTGTTTCACCTTCGTGCCTGACTTTCTACCATGGCTCAAAAAGGAGGATTGATTAGTCCACATGGAAATTAGTTATCGTTACTGACTAAAACTAGCGTTTCAAAATTAGCCACAGGAGAGACATTCTCAGGATCAGGTTAGTGCTTGGTATTTCCAGCTTTCTAAAGAATATTCAATTCCATATTGATCCCATAATCACTCACTAACTAACACAACTATAGAACACAGTAAATATAAAACTTGGGCTGCAAAGTCAACAACTTCACATGTTCAAATGTAGACATGGCGTGTTCCGAGAAATCATCAGAAGACAGTTATCTTAGGTGTTGCTCAACCATGCGTAAAATGGAACGGAAATGAAAGCAATACTTTAAGACTTGCATGTTCTCCCTTCATGTAAAGTAGTGACACTAAGAACAAAAACAACAAATATCTGAATTGATTCGTTAATAATAAATTTGCTTTTTGCGTGCTAAAGAGCCCTAACAGTAAGTACAGTAGATTCTTGGTAAAAAAACTACTTTTTTTCAAGTCCGATACAAATACTGCCCCTAACTACATAGGATAAAAAAGGCAAACTTAAATTCTATCTCCAAGGACTTTGAAAAAGTTGGCGAGCGAATGTGTAAATCTTTTCGTGGACAACGGCCGTAATTCACCTAGCGTAGTCTCTAGACTTTTTCTGGTTTAGTTAGTTAGTTTAGTCGCTAAAGCCTGATCTCAACACCAACTACAAATATATAGCTGTAGATATGTTTCTATAATGAAACTGAATATATACATATGGAATTCATGCTTACTTAAAAGGCACTCGAACTAATTAAGCCTGAAATTGGTCCATTTAATAACTTGCTCCAATCATGCATATACTATAATTTTAGGGATACAAATGAGACGGATAAGCCATTCTTGATTGTATTTAGTTTAGCAATGTGAAACACAATAAAAAAAAAACTGTGAAAATTGTATTTCACCCACGCATTAGTGTCGCATAAGTCATACAGCAGTAGGACGGGCACACAACAAATACATACACAAAAAATAAAGTGCCTTGCATTATTGAAACATACGTAACGTAGTCAAATATTTGTGCATGTAAAACAAAAGTAATTGTGAGGGAAATATTACATGACTTAAACCAAACAAGGTACATTGTAGTGCCCGAGCTTGTACTCAAAATAGCGTACGTACAGTTATTTATGTAATCAAGAGACAAGGGAAACTTTATTCACTCATACTAACCCTTAACATAACGGAACAAACCCAAGGGAGGTACGGTAACAGTTCAATATACACGGACATGTGTAGAAACCAGGGAGGAGAAAATTATGTACATATTCCCAATCAGCATGACCTTCTTTTCATACACACGTAAAATGACTGGACCCAACTGAATAAACAGTGCAAGGTATGCATAAAATTCCAGTGTGCAGGAAAAAAGAAACCAACTTTCTTATCTTTTATAGTTACGTTACGAAACTGTATCGATTGATTGTACTCTTATATTTACTGTACATTGGTGAACAAAGAAGTGGAAAAACTAGAAATTAGCTCAATCAGCCACAGTGTGGTTTGAAAACCCACACAAAACCCATCTTACCCATCTTATTCAAAAACTTTCGTAAACTCATAACGAGCTTATTTTTTCAGCATCAAACAAACATGGTTGGGGAAAATAAGTCAGTCAGCAAATTAAATTTCATGATTCTATGTAATTTCCTACATTTAACAGCTAATGTATACACAGGTTGAGTACTATCCCATGTAGGGAACCTGGGAGCAACTTTATGAGCACTATGAGCATGCTACAAAATGAAATCATGTGCAAGTTAGTACACCCACACAACTTGACACCTTCATTTTTAGGCCCAATAACACAAGAGCTCAAATTTCCCTGACGACAGTTGGATACGTTGATATCATGAATTGGGCCTCTGAAAACGAGACAAAACAAGGACATGAAAAGTAAGGGAATTTTGCAACGAGCTTTCCAGGAAGAGTCATTTGGAAAAAAGCAAGAGTTAGTTGTGACTATTGAAGAAGAATGACACTATATGAGGAAACGATTGGATCTTTTGTGTGCTTGTGAAGCTGAGTGAGTTTTTTCAGGTTGAGAGCTTTTCCTCTCCTCAAGAATATACATACACATAGTTACTTCTGCTCTACCCTTTGTAATGACTAGGAAAAGAAGGTGAAAGTAAGTTAACTTATGACAGTGTATTATCATGTGCTGCTTTGAAGAAAAAAGGGAGAAGCTTCTCTTCGTCGATAAGCAGGCTAAAAGCATATGGTAAAAATGCACGACTCATGATGGCCTTATTTACTTACTGACTACAATATAATGCTACGAGTATGACTTTAGCCAACTTTCCTCATTTGTCCCACCCATTCAGTATATCTAAATGGCTCCTTCTCTGTATATAATGGGATCGGTCTCTCCTCTTTGTCGCTATTATGGAAACGGAAAGAAACCCTTTGATTCACCTGAATGGATTGGTAAACACATGAGAACTTGTGCATGTCAACCTCTGGCTCAACTTTTCTTTACCATACTAACTAACTAACTACTACAAAGGTTTATTTGGTTGGTTTGCTCATTTCCATATGTGTATACGTAAACAGTCAGTTAGCAAATTGGTGAGGTAGTGCTCAGGTGAGTCCATAAACTTTCCGTTGTGCCGTGGACATAGTAGTTGGGTCAAAAATAGGGTTTTTCTTACTACTAGTTACTAGTACTGCTACTACTGCTATTCGTGTGCAAACAGAACTGTTACATTATTGATCGTAGGTTGCTCATTCCAATGGGTAAATTACTATAGAAGAGTTCAATCTTTGTTGTGAATGATTTGTGGGCACACATGCCTTAGCTGTCAGCTTTACATGCGTGTCACAAGTGAAGTTACGAAAAATCAGGTTTGGTGAGCAAATTGTGGAGAGTATGGATGGGTGTCCAGTTGGAAGCTAACATGGATTGACCTGAAAACCTTATGCAGATGCAGAGCGAGGTATCTTATTGGCAAAAAAAGGTAGACAGTACCCCCTTCCAGCACATGCTTTTTAGTTGCTTCCAAACACAACTAAATATGTGAGACAAATATCTCAACTGCATGAAAAACTGCAAACTAACAAAGTAAAATATTAGCTACTCTACTTACAGTATAGTATGATCATGTAAAAACTTATTGCCTACATCCCGGACTGTATGAGCAGAGTAAATACCACAAAAATGGCATTTACTGAAGCAGACTAAAAATTGTCAACTCATCCGTCCAAACTTGACATGGCCATTACTAATGAGATATTAGTATTGATTTCTGGACAACGGCTACTCATTCATATCAGTCCATACTCAACTCACTCAGCAATAATAGGCAGTGATAGAGTATCTCTAGCTGCCGGTATATAGTTAGTTACAAGGTCTCTATAGTGACGAAACAATCCATCTTTTTATAAGGTCGCGCAATACTCTACTGGTCCAAAAAAAATTTCTTTAATTGAAATGAGCCCCCGGAATTTTTTTGAATCTTATCTTAATCAACTGGCGAAAATCATGATCTTCTATATAATGAATTCAACAAATTGCACACTTGAAACAAAAAGTTCAGTTAGCGATGAAGCGATGGATTCTCAGCTAGTATAACTAACTGGAGAGTGACTATGCATGCATATAAGAAAATGATTGGCATCAACAAATTGAACTCCACAAAGCTTTTTTAAGTTGGCAATTTGTTCATTTTTGTGACGCACCCTTGCTTTGCATTTCGTATGTACTGTTATTCCGTGTGAAAGATCAGCTAGAAAATTAACTGCAAACATTTTCAGTACTTTTTGAATAGAATACCCTATAATTTAGGTTGGTCATCTCCCATGATTTTGCCGTATAGTACACTGCTATATATAATAATTCTGGGGGCTCGTTTCAAATTCTAAAAAAAATTGTTGGACAAGTAGAGTATTGCGCGACCTTATAACAAGGTGGATTGTTTCGTCACTATAGAGACCTTGGTTAGTTAGTTTCCATGCCAAAAAATCTGCTGGTTTTTACCTTCCAACGCAAACAACGGGAGGAATAACAGGGTACTTTTTATCTCTTAAATCCAACTTGATCCTGGGAGTTGTGTGGTACAATTCCTTTCTGATCAAGTACTTCCGCACGGAAAAATAAGTGCACGCAAGTACAAGGTGAGCTCCCTGTAAAAGCCAGTTATACAATGGCCCGTGTATACTGTAATTGGATCTTTACACATCTCTACTTGTCTTTCCCAAAGGCACAAAAATTGAAATGTATCAGGACACAGCGAAGTCAAGAATTCTGTTCCCAACACCTGGAATGCTCACTCCGAGCATTCTCAATGAACCATACAAGGTTTCCCTGCACAATATAACGTGGGCACAGGTATTGCTATTGTGAGCAGCAATATGCACTATTATGCATGAGTGTTGTTACTGCTGCTAAAATAGGTTATTTCCCAACGAATAATATTTGCACACAGACAAGCTTAAATTTCTATTAACGTCTTTTTTTAGCATCGTGTGGGGATGAAAATATAAGTCAATTTCTCAAAGTGCTTTGTATTTTTCACCTTCACTAGGGTTACATGAATAACAAGTTAGTTGATGCATGCTTTATACGTTAGTCCTAGCCTGGAACTTGTGTACACGCAATACATGTAGTGAGCTATAGTTAGTTAGTTTTACCAAAGAAGCAAATGCCGGGAAACTCATGCTATAGCTTATGAAGTATAAAGTAAAAGTTACCGAACAGCCTTATCTCTCATTTCTAATGGATTAAAGGGATAGCTCGTAAAGATGTTTAATTTGATTCGACTACTACTAGTCCACCCAATTAGAAATAGAATGAGGACCACAAGTTTCAATTACAGACTAATAGCAGCTTCAAATCCTATGTACTGACTGTGTTCGTTTACTGCAAAGTGATGTAATGAAAGTTGGCTACCAAATAACAAAAAAGAAACATGCTCACACTCGGTTGGTAGTTCAATCAAGCAGCGCAGTTGACTAAACGATTAGTGTGTGTACGTGCAGTACAAGTTCTTTAAACCAATTTGAAAGGAAAATCAACCACAGCAAGTGAACAGATTGAAATAAAACAGAAAGTTTTCATAACGTAGTTTACGCTCCATTCCTTTTATAATAAAAGTAAAAATGTTGTCGTCTACTCAAATGCTAATAATCTGACAATAGAGAGAAAAGACCGAAAGCCAGATTAAAGCTAAATGCGTGAGACGAAAGCTGTGGCGTGATTTTATAAATCCTTATAGTATACTAAATAAGCTTACCGACACACAAAATCTAAACAAAGACTAGGACTTAACAAAAATGCTACTTTTACGTGTGTCGCAGGTTCATATTAAAATACACGATTTGCAAACTTGCACGTTCCTCATTTCACAAAACTTATATAATGATCTTTGTACTCATTTTTTATCCGTGTATATAGGCAGACATAAATTGACTCCAATACTCCCGTCAGTTGTAGAGCGTATACAAAGTAAGTCGTATGAAATTACTAACGAGCGGACTAATGAACCTTGCAAAGCTAGCTTCAGAATCGCGTAGTCAAATCGTAGAAGCTATTATTACCACCACTGCATCACATAGCATGCATGACAAAAATCGTTCAACTCATATATTCCCACCTGAGCACCATTGGATAAATGAATATTCTGTTCCAATAGTGCCATTTCAAAGAACGGCCTCAGCCAAAACGGCTTGTCAATTCAAAGAACATGCGACATTTGCATCTCAAAGACACATCAAAGTGTCATATGTTAGCGTACTGGAAAAAAAGCTTCTGTGAGACTGTATTCCAACTGTGAGGAAGAAAATCTTCACCTATGGTAGTCACTATGGTGAGTGGAATCCAAGATGCTCCTGCATTGCACACATTTTTCTTTTCCAATCTCACAAAGGAAACTGACTGACTGTGAAATCAAAAAGGAATAAGAATCCTGTAGGTGGAAACTACACCTCAAAAAAGGAATAATCTGTCCGCTCACAATACCCCACAATTTTTCTAAATGAATTTAGGACCCAGCAACGGTGGGATAGACAAAGGACGACGATAATTGTATTGTACATTTTGGATTCAAACAATAATAAAGAGATAAAGAGTAATAAGCAAGTTATATTTCGCAACACATATAAATTAAAAATATAGTTGCCGTATGAGTATCATTAACAATAAACATTGTTTGTCCATAAGGATACCGTAGATGAAGACACACAGTAATCTATATGATTTTATTGAGCCTTTGAAAATCAAAAAATTAAACTCGAGAATACACTAACTCTGAACAATAAAAACAAGACTGAATTGAAATTGAAGCTGAGACACATGGAATATTTTTTCTGGTTGATTGAAGATCAACAATAATTTCCCCCTGGCTTCTGATCAGTCGTTCAGAATGGAACCAATGTTGGACTGGTTAACATTTTGGCATTTTGTATCTTAAGTAAGAATCTGCAGTGATGTTAAATGAAACATTAAAATGGTACTGCATGTGCCATGATGGTCTCAATAATTGTCTTTTGTGCTCTAATATGAGAGCTTCAAAATGTTTATAATGAAAAAAATACGAAAAGTAGTCTACAAAGGTCAATCAGTCAATATTACTTGGTTTAAGGAGACTATTTATTTGGCTAGAAATGTGTCCAATGAGCAGAAATTACATGAGCGCTGCATGCCGATCCGCAGTCGCTCATTTGGAAGCGTTTCAACGTTAAGAAGGTAGCCACATTTTTCCTGTTTTGATTTAAATATTTTTTTTCATTTAATTACGTTTTAACGGCTCAATAAAATCGTATTCAATGATTTTCATTTTGTGTGTCATCTTCATGTAATTATCTTTAAAAAAGTGGGCCCATATTTTACTATCCGGGCCCAACTTTTGCAGTAGTCATGTTAGTTAGTTAGAAACCACAGACTGTTTATAAGAGTCCCTCACTAATCTTACAAAGTCACTACCGACCATCGACCATAGTATAGTTAGTTCTATAGAGCGAACTGGATAATACCGGACATTGTTGAAAAAGATCCATGACAAAATTGGTACTACTTACTTACTTAGTTACTTGGTATCCAGCAGTTCAAAAAAGTGGATAAAAAACTTTTGGCAATTGTCCGAGTTGGACACATTTTACACAACTATTTAATAAAACTCCCCTCACTAAAGTTGCAAAGAGAAAGGTAGGTAGGAGGATAGAATTTTTACTTGCAGACAGAGACCAAGAAAAAATCCTCCCATCAACTTTTAGTTCGTACGTAATTGGCAAGCAGTCATTACCAGAGTGTTATCATCAAAAAATGTTGGACTCTAATATAACAGCCGTGTGACTTGTAAAAGTTGGGAAAGAATTTTCCAATTCTTTTTTCCCATCCATATTCGGCTCATCCATCTTTTCAGACTGTAAAAGTTGGAAGCAACATAAGTATATAACCAAACAAAATCAGGCACTTTCTTCATGCACACTGACTCAAGTTACTCAAGTAGCAGAAAAAAGGACCCAGCACAAAATGAGGCATATTCTTCTTCGTCTCTGACTTTATATCCAGTAGCCTTTACCTTGCCATTTTGGAGAGAGAAAAAATTCTACCTTTTCTCATCTTGAATCATCATCACCTGGTTCTTTCCTATATGTTATCCCATCTATCAAACGAACATCAATCATTGGTTCTTCTGACTGAGTTATATATATAGTTAGTTAGTTAGTTAGTTAGCTTGCCTAAAGGCGCCTTTAGAGTCATGCTTAAACTAATGCTGAGAGTTGGCTTAACAGTTGGGCGTAAGCTGCATTTCAGCTTTACGCTTCAGCAACGAGTTGAATACTAAAGGCATTTAGTTCCATGGGATTTTTTAAACCATAGAGTCTTTAGGATTATACAATACTAAAAGTATCATAGTGTAAAATGCTCAACTACAGAACAATTTGGATTATGCTTTTAGGGATCCGTACACTCTTTGTGTCAGAAATTTAATTTTACGCATCCAGTATTACATTTCAGTTAGTTCTCACCTGCTACAATAATATTGTAGCGGTGCATTGTTGTGCAGTTGCTTTGCATTGCTTTGCATAGCATTATTGTTATGAATTTGTATGTTTTATGGATTTACATGATTATGCTTATGATTATTGTGACAGTATTTGTGGGTC
>Ga0210040_10001338_pt1 | contig 37634 bp, 17 predicted proteins | sample CryGeyCG12114_NA_FD_185462 | JGI IMG/M metagenome (GOLD analysis project Ga0210040, IMG submission 185462) | Groundwater microbial communities from aquifer - Crystal Geyser CG19_WC_8/21/14_NA (SPAdes) (version 2) | ecosystem: Environmental > Aquatic > Deep subsurface > Groundwater | place: USA... | reverse complement strand
TGTTCTGGCTTATATGTTGTAGTACCATCCGTGGAAAATTTAGTGGTCTGTTCTGGCTTATATGTTGTAGTACCATCCGTGGAAAATTTAGTGGTCTGTTCTGGTTTATATGTTGTAGTACCATCCGTGGAAAATTTAGTGGTCTCTTCTGGCGTATAAGTTGTAGTACCATCCGTGGAAAATTTAGTAGTCTGTTTTGGCGCATACGTTGTTGTACCATCAGTGAAAAATTTAGTGGTCTGTTCTGGCGCATACGTTGTCGTACCATCAGTGAAAAATTTAGTGGTCTGTTCTGGCGCATACGTTGTAGTGCCTACAGTAAACACAGTTGTTCGTTCGGGCGACTTTGTGGTTGTTTCAACTGTATCGAATGTAGTTGTCTGTTCTGGGGCATAGGTAGCTGTAGTATCTGTGGCAACGTTGGTAGTTGCAGTTATATCAAATCTAGGTTCCTTTCCTGGCATTGTCGTAACATCAGTTGGAGATATAGTAGTACGCTCAGAAGCATAACTTGTAGTGCCATCAGTGGAAAATTTAGTGGTCTCTTCTGGTGCATATGTTGTACTACCATCAGTGGAAAATTTAGTGGTCTGTTCTGGTTTATATGTTGTAGTACCATCCGTGGAAAATTTAGTGGTCTGTTCTGGCGTATAAGTTGTAGTACCATCAGTGGAAAATTTGGTGGTCTGTTCTGGCTTATATGTTGTAGTACCATCCGTGGAAAATTTAGTGGTCTGTTCTGGCTTATATGTTGTAGTACCATCCGTGGAAAATTTAGTGGTCTGTTCTGGCTTATATGTTGTAGTACCATCCGTGGAAAATTTAGTGGTCTGTTCTGGTTTATATGTTGTAGTACCATCCGCGGAAAATTTAGTAGTCTGTTTTGGCGCATAAGTTGTACCAGCAGTGGAAAATTTAGTTGTCTGTTCTGGTGCATAAGTTGTAGTACCATCAGTGAAAAATTTACTGGTCTGTTCTGGCGCATACGTTGTAGTACCATCAGTGGAAAATTTGGTGGTCTGTTCTGGCTTATATGTTGTAGTACCATCCGTGGAAAGTTTAGTGGTCTGTTCGGGCGCATACGTTGTTGTACCATCAGTGAAAAATTTAGTGGTCTGTTCTGGCGCATACGTTGTAGTGCCTACAGTAAACAAAGTTGTTCGTTCGGGCGACTTTGTGGTTGTTTCAACTGTATCGAATGTAGTTGTCTGTTCTGGGGCATAGGTAGCTGTAGTATCTGTGGCAACGTTGGTAGTTGCAGTTATATCAAATCTAGGTTCCTTTCCTGGCATTGTCGTAACATCAGTTGGAGATATAGTAGTACGCTCAGAAGCATAACTTGCAGTGCCATCAGTGGAAAATTTAGTGGTCTCTTCTGGTGCATATGTTGTACTACCATCAGTGGAAAATTGAGTGGTCTGTTCTGGCGTATAAGTTGTAGTACCATCAGTGGAAAATTTGGTGGTCTGTTCTGGCTTATATGTTGTAGTACCATCCGTGGAAAATTTAGTGGTCTGTTCCGGCGTATACGTTGTTGTACCATCAGTAAAAAATTTAGTGGTCTGTTCCGGCGCATACGTTGTAGTGCCATCAGTGGAAAATTTAGTGGTTTGTTCTGGCGTGTAAGTTGTTGTACCATCAGGGGAAAATTCAGTGGTTTGTTCTGGCGTATAAGTTGTACCATCAGGGGAAAACTTCGTGGTCTGTTCTGGTGTATAAGTTATCTTACCCTCAGTGGAAAATTTAGTGGTCTGTTCTGGTGTATAAGTTGTAGTACCATCAGTGGAAAATTTAGTGGTTTGTTCTGGCGTATAAGTTGTTGTACCATCAGGGGAAAATTTAGTGGTTTGTTCTGGCGTATAAGTTGTTGTACCATCAGGGGAAAACTTAGTGGTCTGTCCTGGGGTATAAGTAGTTCTACCATCAGTGATTACAGTTGCTCGTTTGGGCGAATCTGTAGTTGTTTCAACTTTTTCGTATATCGTGGTTTGTTCTGAGGCATAAGTAGTTGTGGTATCTGTGGCATAATTGGTAGTTGCAGTAATATCAAATCTAGGTTTTTTCGCTGGCATTGTCGGACCGTCGGTTGCGATCATAATATCGCGCTCTGTAACATAAGTAGTTGTACTATATGTGGCATATGTAGTCGTCTGTTCTGGCTCATGAGTAGTTGTACGATAAATAGCAAATTTAGTACTTTGTTCTGGAGCGTCTGTAGTTGTATATTTGGTAGTCTGCTCTGGAGCATATGAAGTTATTTGATTAGTTGCATTTATTGCAGTCTGTTCTGGAGCATGTAAAATTATCTTATCAGTTGCATTCATTGTAGTCTGTTCTGGAGCATATGTAGTTGTACTATCAGTATAAAACGTTGTAGTTGTATCAGCATAAGTGGTTATTTTAGGTGCAAGAGTGTAAGCTGTAACGTTTGGAATAAACACTGTGGTCTCTTCGGTACTGTAGGTTGCATTTTGGTCAACATAAGTGGTGATTTCAGGTTGTATAGTCGTAATTTTGTCTGGACTGGATGCAGTAGATGTTTCAAATGTTACTGGAGGCATAATCATCTCTGTTTTATTATCATTTTCTTCCAGTGAAGTAGTAGACTCAAAAACACCAGATGTTGTTTCAGTTACTGGTACGTACGTAGTTTGTTCCACCTTCGTCGGAAAAGTTTCTAAATCACTTCTACTTTTTCCCGACGTTGTAGTCTCCACAGTTACAGCAGCAGTGGTTTCCTCTATTGGTAAAGTTATTGGTTCCGAGACAATAGTAGACATATCTGAAGTTGAAAAAGTAGTAGCTGTTTCAGCTGGTACTTTTGAAGTCTCAGTTCGTAGTTCACTTGGTGTGTAGCCTTCAGTGGAGACTAAAGAATAAGCCATAGTAGTTGTGTCAGTGTGATCAGTAGAGGATTCAGTGGCTGGTGGCATTGTACCTGTTTCAAGAGCACGTGAAGTGGAGGGCCGCCGGGAAGACGATTCTATTTTTTTCATAATTTCTATTGCAACTGTCGTAGCCTCATTAACACTAGTTGTAGTTGGTACAGCCTCTGTAGTCAATTCGTCAACCCTATCTGTAAAAATCTGCGTAACCAAGTCAATATCTACGGACTCAACGGTAGTGTCCTGTTTAGGTACCGTAGTAGTCTGGTCCGGCAGTAAACTTAGCTCAGGACTAGAAATATTCAAATCTGATCTAATATCGTATGTAGCATTAGTTTTAGTAGGCGGCTCAACTATAATGATCTCGCTGATAGGAACGCAACTCTCATATGGATTGCCCCTATAGTTAAAAGGACAATAACAAACGGGCCTATGCCTCATAACCCTGCACTCCGCCCTTTGTCCGCATGTGGCTGGATTTTTGCATGGATCTATACAAACATTGCGAACACAGCTCTGATTTTGTGCGCACTGAACGTTCCTTGTGCAGAATGTTGTGGTCAAAGGTGTGTGGGTTGTTTGAGGTGGTGCAATGGCAGTGATTGTTTCATTGACTGTACAACATAAATCATGAGGTGAGAACATAGATCTGCTTTGGCATGAGAAATATCAATTACATAATGTGCAGCTGTAAAAAATGTAGGCATCAAAACAAAATAGTATGTGACATGAAGCGTCTAACTAACCAACTAATGGACAAACTAAAACATGGGAAAAAATATGATACAAATGTGAATGGGTGCTTAATGACATTAGGTATTATACTTCTAGGTGCAATGGACGTAGGTTACGAGCAATACCTTATTTACAATCTGGTTGAAGGAGACTGCATTACAACTATCAGGAATCTTATCTAGTTTTTACTTTTTACAAATAGCAACCTCAAAGAATGACTATGGACTTCGCAGTATGAGACTATAACGAAGTATCAAACTAAGACGACCTGAACAATGTGAAACAGTATTTTTAGTACACAAGAGCAAGCAGTAAACGCAGGGTCCTTACATATAATAACAACCCTTTTATACTATAGGTCGGCCCATGTTGCTTGTAATTCAAATAAAAAAATACGTGGAAACCACCATTTGAATTACAAGGAGCATGGGTCAACCTAGTAAAGAAGTGTTGCTACTATAAATAGACCTTGAGAAGTAATTAAAGTGACTACTGCTACAACTAAAAACAGAAACTGAGGGGATAGAATATTTGAAGACAATTTGTGCACTATGTCATGTACGTTTTAGTGTATTGGAGATTGGAGTGTTTTTAAAAAAACACGTGAAAAAAGTGATAAAAAGAACAATGATATAATGGAATGTGAGCGGTAAGTTAAAGTGAAGAAATTTGCATTCCTTTTTCCTGAGATTTAAAAAATTTTGGAAAATTTACAAGTAATAGTGGTAGTGAATTAGCCACAGTTAGTATTTGTAACACCCCGTGGTGGCAACAAGTTGCATGTCTTGAATGTGAAATTATAAGTGATGTGGTAGTGATTAAATCTGTCCATGCGGCGTTTTCTTGTGGAACAATCTGAGTAAGGCTCCTCTTTGATTAGCTTTTTTTAGTTTAGCTGTCTTGATTAAAACATGAGTAGGTGAGGTCATACCAGGCACTCGGGGAGTACTCCGCAGTGATTAGTGAAAGTAATAAAAATATTATTTCCCTTCACAGGCTTTGGTTTAGTTCTTTGTTTCCCTTTAAAAAGGAGCCCGTAGTAAAATGGTTTTGTAAAATTTTGTTGTTGCTACTGTTCGACTCGCAGAGATCGTGTAAATGTGAGAAAGTTGTGAACAATGTCAACAAACGAGACAAAAAATAATGTTACGGGAATTAAAATCAGGGCCAGGAGGTTATATTCAACGAGTAGAAAATAACTACAATTACATTGTGACAAAAACAACTAAAAAGGAATGGTAGTAACAACAACCAAAGCCACATGTTTTAATAAACCAACTTCCAGCAGAGCTCAAAGGGAGTGTGTTGTTTACCTTTGCATCCATACTTGGAGTCAGGAATCCAACCATTAGGGCAAAATTTACATGCTGCTTTGTGATCCTCTACATAACAAGGGGTGCCTTCGCCGCACCGTAAATTTTCACATGGATCCTGACATTTATATCCTACACAAGCCAAATGAGAAGGACAGCCAGCATCCTTGAGACAAATGCTTGCACTCGTTTTGCATTCCAATGCATTACAGAAGCAGTATGGCTTATGGTTAATGACTTGACATGTTTTCCCAGGTTCACATCTTTCATTGAAACATGGACTTCTGCATTCGCCTGCTTGACAGGCCAAATTATCTGGACAGTCTTGGTTCAAAATGCATTCTTTTTCAGTTCCAGTTGAGCATGTGAGCTCAAATCGATCATTCATGACTAGATTGGTCTTGCAAACGCACATTGGCTTGTGTTTTTTCACTTCGCATTTATGATTGGGAGAGCAGGATACCAATGGTCGGTTTCGTCTGGTTTTCCATGTGCAAGGGTTCTCACAAGCTCCAATGGCTTGATTACATGCAAGACTTTGTGGGCAGTTGGAATCGAAATGACACTGCTTAGTAATCGTCATTGGTCTGCCTTGTCCATCACAGTTTGGATCAGGTGAACAAAGCTCCGTCGGTTTTCCCAAATGGCATTGTGGACAAGAGCACCAAGGTTTGTGAAACATGACGCGGCATACCGCATTTTTACCACATACACCTCGAATTCTACAAGGGTCTACACACTGCCCTCTTATACATGCTTGTTCATGTGGACACTCTTCATTTGACCTGCACTGATTTTCTATAGTTCCCATAGGAGACAAAGAAGAATAAGACAATCAACAACCGATTTGCAAAGAGCATAATTACAGGTTCACACAATACGGCAATATGGACGAAATAAAAGCGCTCTTACAACACAAAAACGTATTTTCTACTGCACGTCACAATATACACTATATACTCATTTAAAAGATGTAAAAGAAGTGCATATGAAAATAGAGAGCATTTGGAAATAAATAATTCCTGATTCCTATGATTATATGATGAGCTACGATCCCCATTATGTAACACATGTCGCATGGTTCAATAGTGGTACCTCACTTTTTCTGAATAATGCAAAACCATTATGCAAGCAAAAATGAACAGATCTTCCTTACCTTCAGCGCACAACACCTCAGGATTACCACTGGTACCCAATGGACATCTGCAGATATGTTGTCCAGCTTCCACGACACATTGAGCTCCTTTTCCACAGCCACCAGATCTACAGTCGTCTGTGGTCCTCTCAATTGAGCCTTTACACCAAAGCAAACCAATTGGTTATAATTTTGTGAAAAACAGTGTGTCAGGTCAATTAACACTTACATTCCACCAATGGGTTGCCAATAGGATAGTTGGCAGGACAAGCGCAAGATCCAGATCCAGTAGACACATCAACTTGGCACAATGCATTCAAACCACAACGAACATTTGCACATGCATTTGTAGATTTGCAAACACATCCTCTGCTTGGATCTCCACTGCATCCACTGAGGCAGGTACAGCGGTATCCAGAAAAGGTTTCACTACACTTGGAATTAGCTCCACAAGGATTGGACAAGCATTGATTTTGCTCTAGGAAAATATAAAATCGTTTTTTAAAATGTAAACGAATAGAGACTTAAATTGAAGCAAATTAGAAATGTAAACTTACGAAGGTCACATTTGACAGATGGATTACCGACATGTCCTATGGGAATATATGAAAATGTATTTAGAGCACTGAATAAATATTATAAAAATATCTGGGAATGTCAACTAACCATTTGGACAAGAGCACTGGGCTTTTCTATTAATAACTCTACATTGTGCGTTGATTCCACAGGCCTGAGGTTGCAAGCAAGGATTTTTACAGTTTCCTTGAATGCACATTTGGTCTGCATTACAATCATTGTCTCTGGAGCATTCTGCTTTTTTACATTCTTTGCTAGGTTCCCCGAGGAATCCATTGGGACAGCTGAAATATGCAAAAAATATTTAAATTTCAACCAAGTCAAAAAACTTAACAAATTACTAAATATTATAAAATAAAAATTTGACTTACAGGCAAATTGGTCGATGTTGAGACACCTTACACAATGCGTTAATTCCGCACACATTCTGTGAACATGGGTTATTACACTGTCCAGAAATGCATGCAAATTCAGGCTCACAGTCAGCATTGACACGACAGCCAGCTGCACACAGTCCATTTTGACACACTTGTCCCTAAAAAATAAATCTCCTCTGTCAGTCTGAAAATTTCATTATTAAACAATACAGAAAAGAATTAAAAGTCCATAGTCTAGGAATCTAACCTGTGGGCAACCTTCATCAACACTGCATTGATTACGACAAAATCCTGAGAGACATTGTTGATCACACGAGCAATCCCCGCTTGATCTACACGATTTGATACAATAACCAGATTCGCATTTTGATCCAGGAGAACAAGACCCTCTACTAGAGCATCTTTCCGCTGATAAACTACAGGCTACAAGAGGATTTCCGATAGTTCCTGGAGCACAGCTACAATGAGCAGCATGATTTCTTACGGTACAGACGGAACATTTTCCGCAAGCAAAGTTTCCGGCACAAGGATCTACCAAGACAATTTAGTTAGTATCCACATCAGTACATCGAAAATTGGCTTAACTTACTAGTACTAGTGTCAGTTGACTAAGAAACATACCTCTACACTTTCTATTGCTACAAGTCTGATTATCTGGGCAGTGAGAGTCACTTCGACATCCTCCCAAACAAATTCGGCCTTGACAAATAAATCCAGTTCCACAATCATCATCGCTGCTGCACAAAGGTTTACACACACCACCGAGACACCTCTCATCCGCCAAGCAATTGGAGTCACTAAAACAACAATATAATTGCCATGTTGAAATTTTAAAACCTTTGAACCTATTTATTATATCAGACAACGTACTCTCGACATGTGGTTCTGCACACACTATCAATGCACGTAAGTCCAGCTTGACAAGGTTCTTTGATACTACAAGGCAGTTGGGGAGCCTTGCACCCAGAAGCTGGGTTTCCAATCAATCCTTCTTCACATCGACAAACAGCTTCATGATTTCTCACAGAGCAGATAGAATTCGTACCACAAGCTCCAGGTACAGAACATGGACTGACACATTTGTTGCCAGCACACGAATGTTCATTAGGACAAGATGTATCAGACCGACATCCAACCATGCAAGTTAATCCTTCGCAGATTTCTCCACTTCGGCAGTCTCCATCTTGCCTACAAATAGGTTTGCATAAACCTTTGTCACAGATCTCATTGGAGAAGCAATTCTTGTTGGTTGAGCAAATTGGTCGGCAAGTGCCACCGTCACAGGAAAGACCATCGCCACAATCCCTGTTTGCAGTGCACACTGTTGGTTCACGAACACAGCCAACAAGTGGAGTTGGGTTTGGAATCATTCCGGAAGGACATCTACATGTGGGCTGATGATTTACTACCCGACAAATACTGTTTGGTCCACAGCTTCCTTCACTGCAAGAGTCGGTGCAACGTTGTCCAATGCAAGACTCACTTCCACTGCAGTCACTATTGCTTCGGCAGCCGATCACACACATGTTGTTCAAGCATATATGGCTCAAGAAACAGTCGTTATCAACTCGACAAGTCACTATTAAATGCATATTTAAACATTAAGATTTTGTTTTATGTGAGCTAGAGTGAAACAAAAACAAATTCTCGTATACTTACATAAGCACTTGTTATGAAGGCATCTTTCATTCATTGCACAGCCTGTGTCTGTTTCACAGCCAAGGAGACAAAGCCCTTCAGTGCAAGTGTACCCTGAAGCACATTCTTGATTACTTTGACAAGGGACGGCAACTAGAATTGAAAAACGTTAAATTGTTCACCAAGGGACAAAAATGACGATAGTTGTACATAGTGCTTTATAATTCATTAAAATAAAATTACCTCGGACACATTCCATATCAGGTTTTCCAGTAAATTTTGCAGGACAAGAGCAGACTTTACTATGATAAGATACTTCACAAATGGCATCTAATTAAGTGGAGGTAAAGCATTATCAGTAAGTTTCTTATTAACGGGGCATTATGAGATAAATAGGGAAAACTTACTGAGGCCACACGCGTTAGGAACATCACAAGGATTAGCACATTGATTACGAACACAAACTTCTGTAGGACCACAATGTTCATCCTTTTGACATGATGGTTTACACTCGGTTCCATCGCAGTATGTATTTGCGGGACAGTTGGCAGTAGTTTTGCAAGAACTGGGCTGAGGAGCACATCCTTCAGCAATGTTCTTTGGATTGCCTTCATATCCCTTTCGGCATTGGCAAAATCCTTGATGATCTCGGAAAGTACAGTCTGTAAGCAGTTAAAATTATTAAAATTAAAACATTTTGAAACCTTTTTTTTTACAACTAATTGAAACAACATTTCTTACCAGCATTGGGACCACATTTGATAGAATCACAAACAGATTTGCACTGATTGACTCCATTGGTTCGAATACATTCAGTGGCCTCAGGACAATCAGTGTCAGACTGGCATTCAGGGATAGGCAAACAACCTTGATTGTAGGGATCTCCGACAGTTCCAATTGGGCACAAACATTTGTACGACCCTTTAGTATTGTCACACAATGCCCCTATAACACATAAATAGCGTAATTATGGCAATCACATTTTTGATTTTTTACTCCAGAGAAAGGAAACTATAATAGCACACATACCAGGTCCGCATGGTTTTTCAGTACAAAAATCAATTGGTGCACATAGTTTTGTTGGATCTCCAGTGAATCCCGACAAACACTGACAAACTTGTCTATGCTTATCAGAAATACACAAGGCATTTTCAACACAAGGATTGGACACTCTGCATGCCACTTGACATTTGAAGTTGTCACAAACTTTGTCACTAGAGCAATCATTATGGTTTTGGCATTCAATTGGTTGACATCCTATTCTATCATCGCTAGCATCTCCGAAAAATCCTATGCAAAGATGATGAAAACATTATTAAACTAATTATTTAGCTATCTTAAAAAGTTGTCAAAAAGGTCTAACCTTTTTGGCATTTGCATGTCGCTTTATGTTTCTCAGCAGAGCATTGAGCGTTTCTTCCACATAGTGCCAAGTGATCGCAGACATGTTGACATTCTGGTTGCCCAAATCTATTTTCCCTACAAACTTCTTCAGCAGAGCAATCATTGTCGTTGGTACATTTTGATGTTTCCTTACAAATAGAGCTTTGGCATATTTGGAATGAAGCACAATCCGAATCCAATTTACAAGTGGTCTGACAAACTTCTTCCAAACAGATCTGATCCGGAAGACAATCTCTAGTTGTTGAGCAAATTGGTGAACAAATTCCATTGGTACATTGCGACGAAGATGGACACAATGTGTTACTATCTCGACATCTTAACGTGGGCAAGCAACCCAATAACGGATCTCCAGAAAATTCAGACAAACAAGAGCAGCGAGCTTGATGATTCGAGGCGGTACAGTTCGTATTCTACACAGCAAACGATACATGGATTTTCGAAAAAGTTGATAAATAAAACACTTAGTTAGCTTAGCTGTTCATTCAAAATTACCTGTCCACAAATATTTTCCAAAGTACAAGGATTCACACATTTGTGGTTCACACAAGCCTCTTTGGGTCCACAGTCATTGGACTCAACACATTGCAATAAGATGCACTCTTTGAAAGGATCCCCAGTGGTTTGGAATGGACAAGAACATAATGCTCTGTGCTGGGATGCGGTACATTCTGTGAAAGGAAGGAGAAAAATAAAAAATGATGCTGGACAGTATAGTTCCAGTAACTAACAGTTGAACTAGGCTGGACTAGCAACTTTCCAAGTTGATACTTAACTAACTGGAAAAATTACAATTAGTAATTAATGAGAGTATTGTAATTTTAATACACCTTTAATAAAAATCATTTCATAGCAATACAAATACATAAAATATGTTCAAACTAAATTCGTACCAGCATTAACTCCACAAGAACCTTCACAAGCATCTCTACATTTGCCTTGAGAGCAAACAGCAGAATCGGGGCATTGTGCATCAGAAAAGCATTCCTCCGCTTTGCGACATCCACTTTGTCCTCTGAAAGGTTCACCAACCATGCCTTCAGGACAAGAGCAAGTGAATCCTCCAAGTGTGTTTTTACAAATTCCTGATCGATGACATGGACTTTCCTTAGCACGGCCAGTTCCTTGACACTCATTTACATCCACACAACTGTTATCTTTCACAATAAAACCCTGAGCACACTGACAAATTGCTTGATGATTTTCCACTTTGCAGTCTCCTCGTCCACATTGAGCAGAGTTGCAAGGGTTGACACATTTATTTGATCCCACATCACATACTTTGTCTGCAACACAGTCTTCATTGGCCAAGCATTCTACTGGATAGCAACCAACTCGTTTATCATAGGGATCTCCCAAGTGGAATGATGGACACACACATTGAGCAGCATGTCCAACCACAGTGCATTTGGCCCTTTGTCCACACCTCAAGCTATGGTCACTACAAGGATCGGTGCATTTCTTAGCTCCTAATGCAGTGGCAACACAGGCTAAGTTTCCAGGGCAATCTGAATCCTTTTGACATTGACTAGGTGGAGTACAACCCCCTTGGTACGGGTCACCAAACATGCCATCAGCACAAGTGCATTTGAAAGATCCAGGCGTGTTGGTACAAAGGGCAGATGGATGACAACGTGTTTTGTCATCACATTCGTTAAGATCGCGACATCCAGTTGGTCCAGACTCAAATCCTGCTCCACAGCGACATTTGTTAGAAATGCAAACTTCTGTAGCCTTGCAATCCGAATCCGATCGACATCCAGGTTGGCAGCCACCTTCAACACATACTTCACCAGCTTGACAATTTGAGTCAGTGTAACATACTTTGACACACAAATGCTTCTGACATCTTTCTCCACGGGCACATTGGGCAGCGATGTCGCAAGAAACCATGCACTGGCCTCCTACACATACATTACCAGGTGTACAATCTCCGCTAGTAGCGCAGTATGTAGGCTTACGTACACAACCCTCAATAGGGCTGGGATATCCTTCAAAATTTTCTGGACAGTAGCATTGGGCAGAATGAGAGATAGTCCGACAGAGTGCGTTCACACCGCAAACTCCTTCTTCTTGACATGGGTCAAAGCATTGATGATTAATGCATGCTTGCTCACGTGGACAATCTCCATTGTTTCTACATCCTGCCACACAGAATCCACCAGCACAAGCTTGACCTGATGAACATTGGCTGTGACCGATGCAAGGAACCATGCACATGTTGGAGACACATCGCTCCCCATCAGCACAATCGGTGGTGGATCTGCAAATCACTTTGCATTGATTACTAATACATAGACTACCAGCACATTCACTATCCACAGTACAAGTGGCCGAGCCTCGAACACAACCCTTTTCCGCACTTCCTTCGAATCCATCCAAACAGGAGCATGTGGAGTTCCTTCCAAATACTCTACATTCGGCATTGATTCCACATTTGTTTTCACAAGGATTTACACATCGACCATTGGTGCAGATAGATGAAGGTGGACAATTTTCATCAGAGAAACAACTGCCCTTAGTTTTGCATCCAGCATTCACTGGGTCTCCGACTTGACCAGGTTCACATTTACAAATGAATCCGTCAGCAGTGTTCTCACAAATGGCAGAAGGATGACAAGGCTGACTATCGCAATTATTTCCTCCAACAGTCGGAGAACAGGCGATGTCAGGGTGAGGATCAGGCTTGAATCCGTTGGAGCAAAAGCATTGGGGTTGATGATTTTCGGGAATGCAGACTGCATTCTCTCCGCAACTGTCTTCGTCACAAACATCCAAGCATGTGTGGTCAAGTCTATTGCACAATTGATGAGGAGGACAGTCCTCATTGTAGACACATGAGACTGATACACAACCTTGGTTTGGATCGTTAGGGTCGCCAGTGTATTTTCCAGATGGACATTGACATTGGGCGGCATGATTGTTTGAAACGCAGACAGCACCTAGAGAAATATACAAAACCGCAATGATTACAAAAAATCCAAAAATTTTTAGATTAAAAAAATGAAGCTGTAGATCTTACCAGGTCCACAAACAATGTCCTCACAAACAGATGTGCACTTATTCCTACTGCCAACTTTTTTGCACACTTCATTTTCATTGCATTCACCATCGGAACGGCAAGAATCTCTTGTGAGGGAGAAACATCCATTACGATCATTTGAGTCTCCGGTAAATCCTGAAAGCCATTCATGAATTATTTGTGATTAAAAATATTTCAACTTCACGGCATTTAAAATCATGAAGAACTTGTACATACCAGGCAAACATTGACATATAGGACTGTGGTTTACAGGTACACAGTGAGCATTTGGAGCGCAACTGATGATGTTACATGTTGGACAATTTACAGGTGAACAGACTGGGTGACAACGGAGAACGCCTAGACCATCGGGTCTACATGCTTCAGTTGGAGAACATTCTTTGTCAGTAGTGCAGTCGGGGAATGATGGTTGCTCACACAGTGATGTTTCTGGATTTCGCACGTAGCCATCTGTTGCAAGAGAGGATAATTATTATTTTTTACCATCACTGCAGTGCAGGTACATTACAATTTAGAAATTAGAATAACTTACCGTGGCATCTGCATTGTGGTCGGCCATTTTGGGCAATGCACATTTCGTTGTCATCAGGGCAAACAATACTTGAACAAGGATCGAAACATTTTCTAATGCCATTGATGTCTGGTTGACAAATATTGCTCCCGGGACAGTCTTTTTCGTTACCACACTCGTGTTGGACGACTCCTGAGAGCTGGCAACCAGCTCGCAAGTCAGTGGGATTTCCATTGTAACCGTCTAAAATAAATTGGCACAACAGTTGATTTTGTGGGTAAAGCAAACAAATGCTCAATTAAGATTAGTTATTATTAGAAAGATATTCATTATTTTACCTTGGCAAATGCAAGTAGAACGATGATTTTGAGTAACACAGAGAGCATTTGGACCACATTGAATCCTTGTACAACCGTCCACACATTTTCTTGCACCGAAAGTAACAGCCAAGCAGATTTCTTGAGGTAAGCAGTCCAAATCATTGGAACAGCTCTCAGGATGACATCCTTGCTTGGGATCTCCAGAGAAGCCAGAAGGACAGATACATTTTCCCTGAGAACAAACTAAAAAAAACATAATATTACTCAGTCTGTCTGAATTCACAAACGATTAAAATTGGCAAAAGTTATTGAAATCAATGCTCACCAGAATTTTGACCGCATACAACACCACTGCACTCATTTTTGCATACTCCTTGCTTGCAAACAAAGCTAGGGGGACAACTTGTCTGTGCGTCACATTTACATTCCATTCGTTCACAATCAACCAAGTTAGAGGGTTGTTTATAGCAAAGTTGGAATGGATTTCCAATGAAGCCGTCTCTGCAGCGGCAATCATATCTTCCTGGAAGATTGATGCAAACAGAGTTAGCAGCACACGCGCCAACTGAAAGACATTCGTCCACATCTTCACAACCGACGTATCCATTGCCTTCATATCCATTTTCGCAAACACATTCAACTCGTCCTCCAACTTCTCGGCATTCAGCATTCTAATGAGACAACAAAATTCAATTTAAACCACGTTAAATTCTGACTTTTTATGAAAACTCAAATACTCGTTTTCTAATAATTACCTTTCCACATTGTGTGCCACTGCAAGTTCTTTCTTGGGCACCACATACTTCATAAGGATTACCAGAAGTTCCTTCGTTACAAACACATCGATTCTTCTGCCCATATTCACAATGAGCATTTTGTCCACAGCCCGGAAAGCATGATGGAGGGGTGGATGCTATCAACGAAATCATGGTAACTCAGTTTAAAATTCAATTCGAAGGGAATTCAAATAATAGGGTTTTACGAAAACTTACGTGGAACGCACTGAAAGTCCGGATTTCCAACATGGAAGGGAAGACACACGCATTTGTTTGTATTTCTGTTGCATGTTGCCCCAACGCCACAAGTAGCATTGTCACAACGTTCTTTGCACCTTCCACGAATACATACTTGGGGTTCTTCACATGGATTCGAAACTGAACACACGTCAGGCAAGCATTTACCTCCTTGGAATGGATTTCCCATGTATCCTTGGCTACACTTGCATGTTGGACCGTCGGCAGTGGGAACACAGTTTGCATTTTCACCTACAAATATAAGCAATGAACTGATTGAAGACTAGAAAAGAAAGCCATCGTTGAATCGTTCTGATTGATCTTAATTTTTCTCACCACAGACAATGCCTTCACATACAGATACACATTTATCATTAGCTCCTTTCACATGGCCAGGAATACATCGACACCAGGCAGCATGATCTTCAGGTTCACATACAGCATTGCTTCCGCATGGCAATGAGTCACAAGGGTTAATACATTTTCCACTTTCACATGTCAATGGGTTAGGACAGTCCTTATCTGATCGACATTGCGAAGCCGGGGTTTCTCCCTTGCCTACAATTATGAAAAAAATATACGTAACATCTCACTTAAAAACTGTTTTCATCCACTTCTATTAACTGATGAAAACTTACGTGAACACCCTTCTATGTAAGGATCTCCTGAAGTCCCTGCAGGGCACAAGCATTTATATCCACCTTTGGTGTTTATACACATAGCTTGAGAGCCACAAGGATTTCTTTCACATTCATTGACATCCAAGCAAGCAGTTTGAGGATTTCCTTCGTAGCCAGCCTCGCAGAGACATTGCGGTGGATCGGTTGGAGAGCATTGAGCATTGATGCCACATTGGAATCGTTCACATGGGCTCTTGCATTTGTTTCCATCTTCGGTGTCAGTGAAAAATGGGGGTTGGCAAACACATTTACCAGGTTGAACACATTTTTCATTAGAACCACAGTCTTTGTCACCAGTACATCGCACAAGTGCAGCTGAACAAGCACCATTGTACGGATCTCCTTGGTAGCCAGGTGGACAAGAGCATTCGTAAGATCCCGGTTTATTCAAACATTCCGCACCAAGAGAACAAGGTCTGCGACTTCCTTCGCACTCATTAACATCAGTGCAAGACCCATCTGATTTGGTTGCATAGCCTGCAGGACAAGCACAATAACTCAAACCTCCAGTCACAGTGATGCAATCAGCTCCAGATGGACAGGGTGCAGTGGGAGAACAATTTCCGAACACGCAGCTTCCATTCACAACTTTGTATGGAGGTTGGCATTTGCATTCAACAGTATTACATTCTGAAAATTCACATTAGACAATTTTTTTAGAAATAAATATTGAAATCACAAGGCAATTTCTAGCGGAAATATTAAAATACCTTCGCAAAGTAAGAAAGGGTTTCCATGATAGCCTTGAGGACAGTGACATTCATAGCTGCCAGGGAGATTTTTACAAATTGCAGAAATCCCACACGGCGATTGACCTTGATCCTCAAAGCATTCGTCAATGTCTCGACAACGACCACTCTCCACATCACGCACGAAACCCAACAAGCAAGTGCATACATTTTGATTCTTTCCATTCTTGATACATTGCTCTCCAGGAGGACAAGGACTGGACTCATCGCATTCATGTTCCACAAGATTTTTGCATCCTTCAGTGTACGGGGCTCTTGGGGAAGAGGACAATGGCTCCATACCTGTAGGACATTCGCAAACAAAAGTTCCTGGTTCGTTCCTACAAACAGCGCCTTTGGCACATGGAGAATTCGAACACTCGTCAACATCAAGACAACCATCCACTCCCTTGTTAGAGCCAGTGAAACCCGCTTTACACAAACATTTGGCATCTCCATTGATCAACATACACTCGGCATTAGCACCACATTGGATTTCATCACAAGGATCTACAGGCGTCATAAAAATGCATTCATTTAGGGATAGGACCGATAATGGGGGAAACTAAATAATTTGTAGCAGCCTGATAGTAGTAATCAGAGATAATATTCTTCTCCTTACGTCTGCAATCTCCACCAACATTGGGCTCAGGGCACAAGCATTGGCGAGCAGATAAGTCGCAGAATGCGTTTCCAGGACACTCATCATCTTCCGAACATTTAATAACTTCTGTGCATTTCGTATATGGGTCAGGGTCTGGCACACTCCCTTCTGGACATAAGCATTTGTGCGTTCCAGGCACATTGAAGCAAGTTGCCCCAGCACCACATGCATTCGCACGTTTACACTCATCAATGTCTGAAAAGAATTATACAACGCACTTATTTTTTACCGGAACTCCTTGAAACGTCGTATAATGATTACTTAATTGCAGTAATTGAAAAAAACAATTTTTAGCGAGACCTCTAATCTGGAGACTTACCATTACAAGCCTGAGAGGGATTTCCAGTGAAACCGGGTGGACAGGCGCATGTGAAGGAGCCTTCTGAATTCGAACAAATAGATTTCTCACCGCACATTCCATAAGGACCATGGGCTTTGTCGCATTCATTGATATCTACAATGTTTTCATGTGGAAAAATTCCGTTAGTGACACAGTAGAGATGGCAAAGATGCGTGAATTAATTAACGTTAGAGTCATGCTAAAAATGTATTTAAACGCTTCCTTGCTACTAACGTCTTGATGTTTAGGCAAGGGGAAAAAAGCATCCATAGTAACGCAAATAGCTTACCCATGCACCCTGCTGTGATATTGGTGGGATTGAAAGACCAACCAGGTTCACATTCACAGTAGGCCTCAGGCCCATCTGGTTTGCAATGAGCATGATGTCCACACTTCACACCTTCACATGGGGCTACGCGAGAATCCATGAAGAAATCAATTAGTACATCTCTGTAACTCATGCCTTCCACTCCATTATCATAATATATTCATCCGTTACAAACGTGTATATTGCAACTTCACTGTCATCTTTTATTCTAAGCTACTTGAAGAGATCACTTTTATTATTGAATATTGAGCAAAAATCTGAAAATGTACTAGATAGTTAGTATGTATATTGTATAAAATAGGCGAGGCTCTGTTACTACATTAAAGTCATGATGATTGTTATTATTATTACTACTATACTATAGGGTATCATATCATCATTCTTATTTTTCAAACGCTCCACTTACGCTAAGGGTTTGATTGATAGGAACGAAAAGTAAGTTGCGCAATTTGTATTCATTTTTTGCCGACTCATAGTCTACAATATTATTATTGCTCTCATTAAATTTGAATATGTCGTTATATTTTTTATGTAACATTTTAGGTGCAATTTATCTGCACTTCTAGTTTCAATTCAAATGGTGATTTAATAAATATGTGGTTGTCTCTGCTGTCTGATTGGAGTTACACCTTCAACAATGATTGATAGGTATGTGACTGAAACGCATAGTGATTTTCACTAACAATACCTTTTTGGATAATGTGTACCGTGATAGCCGTTGGTCTAGAATAATCTTGGCTTGTTATCTACTTTGTTTATTTACATGTTGTGCAATGTATTCATGATGTGCATTAGTGTGTTATTGATGTGTATTTGTGTAGTACTCACGCATGCAAATGTGAAATGGATTTCCAGTTAGTGGGTAAGGGCATTCACAGCGATATGTTCCTGGCAGGTTAATACATTTTGAATTCTTCCCACATGGGAATGGTGGACTTAGACACTCATTACGATCTGTATTCATAATCAAATAAACGTGTGTGTGTGTGTAGGGTATTAAGCTTGTGTCATATTGTTTTTGTATTCCATGTTATGTAATACAGGGTTGTTCGTGTTGTAGTTGTTAGAAATGTTATGACGGGTCAGTGATGAATAGTTATGTGAATGAACGAAACTGTTACAAAAACTGAATGAATAATGTAGGCTGAGAGGACAAAAAGCAAAAAATATATGGTAACACACCTTTGCATTGCTTCATAGGCGGTGCCCCAACAAATCCAGGTTCACAATCACAACGATAGCCTCCAGGAGTATTTCCACAGATTGCATTTGGTCCACAAATTTGAGTCTCGCATTCATTAACATCCACACATTCCGCTCCGTTTGCACGGAATCCATCTCTACATGAGCATTGGCCGTCCTTGCACTCCGCATTATTAACGCAGTCAAAGTTGGTTTGACAAAGAGTTCTCACGTCCACCTATTCATCAACACATTTGTACTAACAATCTAAACTAGCAAGAATTTCAATGTGCGTGCAAGAGTGATTGACATGCAAACAAAACAGAATCAAAGTGTGCATTAACTGATAAGCGCATATAAAACAAACCTGTTCGCATGCAACACTAGCATCTGGCTTCCCAACGTAGCCTTGCGGACATTGACAATTGAATCCTGGAGATTTGTTCTCACAAATCGCATGTAGACCACAAACTTTTTCAGGTCCAGCACATTCATCAATATCTATTTCACATAAATAAAAACAGCAAAAGCATAAAAAAACATAATCCTAATAACTCATTACAATTTAATAATCATATTAAAAGCCAAAAAACATCATCGATATCTTACCACTGCATTTTTTGTACGCATCTCCAAGAAATCCTTCAGCACATGAGCAAGAAAAGCTACCAGGTAGATTAGAACAGACAGCATCTGCAAGCAAAAAAATAAGGGATTTTTTACCACAAGAATACAAGTAGCTACTCTTTTGAACTCTTGACAAATTCCATTAATCCTGTTCATTACAATCTAGGGAAACATTTCGGAATGTGGATCCATTCGATGTGTACTTTACATGCAATCATTAATGTACATCATTATGTTTCTTCAACTCCAATCATTCTAATTGTTATAAATACTTTACTACATTGTAGACATTTATCAACTGGGTAATTTAAACTTGTTCTCTCTCTCAAAGCTACAGGTAAAAAACAAAGTATATAGTTAGTTAAGAATAAATGAAACAAGACTTACTTTCCCCGCAGGTGTTTGCTTCGGCACACTCATCAATGTCAACACATCCTTCGGCAGGATTGCCCGTGTATCCAGGCGGACATTCACATCTGTGGCTTCCCCTCTCATTAATGCAACGTGCTCCTGTGCCACAAGCGCCTCTCTGTTCGCACTCATTGATGTCAAGACACTAATGAACACCAAAAGAGATTACACATGTTAAAGTCAAGAAACCACTGACTAGGTGTGAGTCTTCAAAACCAACGGGAATAATTTATTTGTAAGAGCGAAAGAAATATCATATTAAGTAACTAACTACTCATAGAGTGAAGATGATGATGATACTTTCATACGCAAGCTAATGAGTGTTTGGGAACTCGGGAATAACCCTACTCAATTCTTAATTCATCAATCCTGCACATGATAAAAACGACTACATTTTCGTGGAATCAAAAGGTGTGAAGAATTAAATGGAACATATAGATATTATACAGTGGGGGACATTTCACTTTTCCATCTAGTCCAGACAAATGGTTAACAATGGGAAATCCTTGCATAGCAAGCTACAATAATAAGCTATGAATAAAATATAATTTCGTTAAAGGTGAAAAATTGTTTTCGATTAATTGCTTAACTATTGATAGACATGCTAGCGTCTTGATTTCTGTAACTAAAATGTAATTGGGATTCTTACTCTTTCGTATGGATTGCCGTCGTATCCTTGTGGGCAAGTGCAAGTATAATTTCCGGCTGTATTTGAACACAAAGCTCCTTGTCCACAGGCATCGTCTCTCAGACATTCATTAACGTCTGTAAAAAAATGATAATAAGGAGTAATTAAACAAAATATTCCGAAACCCTTGGGAACATAATTTACATCATGATATTGCAGAAATTGACAAAAAAGGGAAAGATCTGTGCCTCCGCTTTGATTTACAAATGTTATCGTTTGACGACAAAACAAAAAAAGCGATTTACAATTAAATTGACCGCAATGCAACCGAACACGATTTCCAAATGATGCTTCCTAGCATTGTGTACTTTGTGAGCGGAGTTTAGATGCAACATATTTACTAAATAGCTAAGATCAACAATGACGATTAGTTTGTACAATGAGTATGACTTTTTGAAGAATTTTATGAATCTCATAACCATATTTCTGTCAACATATCATACGCGAATAATTGAATCAGTATATTTTTTGCAGTTTAATTTCTTGTTCAAACAAGTCCCAAATTAAGACTTATATTACATTGTTTTACAACAAGGAAACGATTACGCGAATGATTACGCTCGTGAATTGATAGGATTCATATTTAGCTTGGAAAAACTTGAATCTTGCTTCTATCATCGTATATGAACCATACTGGCTATGTAATTGATGAATCATGAGCAGAAATCAGAGGATGAGAACACGAGATAAGAAAAGTAGCTGTAGTGTTTTTTATGGTGAATCATAGTACACATGTTGTTGTTATTATTATTGTTCTTTTCATTTTAAGGTTATCGAAAACTGTGATGAAGAAGAATGCGATATGGCGAGAAATAAGTATCGTGTTCTGCCTTTGTCTTGGCATAAAAGAAGGAAGTCGCTAAATGCAGCAAGTTGGTTGCCCATATCTGACTGACTGACTGAGTGAGTGAGTGAGGGATCTTTGGTTCTTCCAATAGACTGCATTAACTGCAAACTTGCAAAACCAAAATAACAAGCGCTCGTCATTTTATTGGTAAAGTAAGACGTCTAGTTGCCTTATTGTTTCACGTTAAATTGTGTTTAGAAAAATAATTAGTGGGTTAGTATGGACGGAAAGATCAGAGACGAGTGACTGTTTGATTGTATGCCTTTTTTTCTTGCTTCATTTGCAGTTAGTCAAAAAAGAAGAGTCTCGCTCAAGTCTCCTTGAAAATAAGTGCTATGTGTGTGCATTAGCATGCGGCATAGCTTTTCAGAAATCATTCAAGAATGCAATCTTCTGCTACTTCTGCACACACATAATGGTCATACATGCATGCATAAATACTCTTCGCAATTGTTTGTTGCGCTTTGGAAAAATTTTGCAGCCATGATTACACAACTGGGGAATGGAAACAACATTCGAATATGTATGCAGGTACATAGGAAGCAGAAACCGTAATCTGTTTCCTCCTATTATTATTATTATTGCTGTGAAAAGAATATCCTTCGCTTCGTTTTTCCGTTCTGTACTACTATTTGAGAGGCATCTATTTCAGTTAGACGGGAAATATCTACTGCTGCTGCATATATTATTGCAAGTGAAACTGATTTGCCTAGTAGTAAGTACAAGAGGAGTATGAAACCTCCTTCTAATCTGATAATGATGAGCTTCAACTACGTATAACCAAATAATAATTGATCGCATTCACTCGCTGTGACACAACGCTTTGTTTTGAGAACATGATCATCTTCTTGACAATGGCTATAAGCATCAGGTTCGTTTCACGCAAGCAAACATACTTATGGTAAAACTTTGCCGCAATCTTCTTGATATACACAGCTCATTGCAATGAGCTCAAGCACTTGCTCAAACTGAAACTTAGCTTCTGCATCTATGCATCTGCATGGCTTGTAATTTTGCATGTATGATGATGATAAACGTTAAAAGCGAAAGTGCAATCGTGAGACTATAGGTCTCTGCATGTATTCTTTATAATAATCTCATCATCGTTTTTTCTTATATTTAACTTCCTTTCCCCTGTGCATAAAAGTATGCACAACTTTTTTATACTGATTCATCCAAACATGAATGGTAGCACTCTGACTTTGCTAAAGATATTATAGTTCATTTCATAGTTAAAAAAAGTTGCCCCATGTTATTCGCCTATTCTCGATAAATTGTGGATTTATGCACTAAATCTGTAAAATGCTGGGGCAACAATAATTGATTACTCATTTTCTCAGTCTTCAAAAAATTATTTAACAAAATTATTTGATTATTTGTCTACATTTTGCTGACTACGAAACAACCAATGCCAAATAACCTGCCAAAAAAATATTTTTTTGTTTTCTGAAATGGACTATAATCTCATCTGCTAGTGGCTATTGGATTGCAGCCATGTCATACCAACCAATCCTCACTGGCTAAAACAAAAGGTCTCCAGAGCAAATGATGCTCATCTTCAAAAACTTTTAAACCAATTTATGTATATAGAAAAAAATTGTGTGGAATTATAGTTAGTTTGTAATGAATAGGCCTTTGGGACTTGACTCGTCTTGCGGTTGAATGTGACAAATTTGTCATCTACAGTTTGGCATTGACGGTCGATAATGATGCGTGAGTTTCTATAAAAATCCAATAAGTTGTAAACATTGAACATGAAAAGATGTCTGCAATAAATTGTAAGAGATTTTTTCCCCACTGTGATTTCTGATACTTGCATACTATTGTTATGCTTTTACTGCTCATATTAATTCACCAATCTCAAACGTATGAAATATGAAAATTGGAAAAACGTGTTCAAGTTTGCAAGGACAATCATGTTTGGTTGAAGATGATGTCATTGTGAGGTTGTCATTATCCATGTTTGAATTATGAAGATGTGATCATTTGCCTTTTTTCACCCAGAATAATCATGCTGTCATTCATTTATAATGCAATTTTGTAAAATCGGATTTGAATTAACGCTAATAATGTGGGATTGTCTCTGAAACAAAAAATTCTGTGATAAGAACTTAAGGCTACCTACCACCACCACCATAAGGAACCACCATTTCCTCAAAAATATGCAATTGATGCGTTACATTGCCTTGTTTACAACAAGCTGCACATGTCTATAGCTTGCAGTTTGTATCTTCATTGCAATTATATTTCATCGTTTACCTTTGCATTCGACTTCTCCATCCCCTTCAAAGCCTGGCAAGCACTTGCAAACAAAATGGGCAGGAAGATTACAGCATTCTGCATTTTGTACACATCTGGATCGAAGCTCTGGGATCTGGCACTCGTCAATATCTGAAAAAAATGACAAGAGAAATTGAATTATTACAACTGCATGCAAATAGTACATACTTAAAAAACAATTCATCCGACTGCAATAAATTAGATTAGCACCATTAGAAACTTTGCAGTAAAATTATGCATATGAACTAAATATTCAATTTAGGCATCTTCCATGTGGGCAGTTGCAAATTAGTTGCTATAAGAAGAGGATACAATTTTGCAACGCAAAACATGTATTGTAGAAACTGTTCTTAATTAGCAGACAATAAATACAAGCTCTCGGTGTCACGCTATCTACTCTGGTATCTGCATATAGACTCATCATCGCGCAGGACAGTAAGTTGTATACACATAGTGCAAGGGAGCTGGCGTATTGAAAAAAGATGAATTCGCAAGCAACGTACTCTTGACGATTATTGAGATATAGTAAGTGGGTCAGTTGAGACAAATATGGAAAAAGGGAAATCCTCATGCACAAGACTTTCTGGGGCGAGAAATTGCAGAGGCTGATTTAGGACTGTAATCTCTGTGTTCATGTGTGTTCAAATAGATGTAACAGTGCAGAATATATACTGCACACCATGCCAATTTGTGGTATGGAGACATCATCATAATCGGAATCATTAATATAAATAGTAAATCGCGTAGAAATAATTCGTCGTTTATATCATTGTTACGCAGCAATTCAATTTTTCAAATAATACCCATTTTTCTTCGTGGCAAATGCCGTTCTCACAATACTTGCCAGCCTCTCGGCTATTGTCATTCATTCGACACGTTTCTAACATTGCTTTCTTTTGGTACGGTATTCATTGTAATACCATACCGCTTGCTTGCTCACTCACTTCCCAATTACTGTAGCTTGGATTCTCAATTTAAATTTTGAATCGATATGCCGCACCGTCTATTATGCTATAGTATTATCATTTGAGACAGTAAAGTGTACGCAACCGTTTTTTTAAAGGTGACAGGTGACACAGTGCGTGCTGAAACCCATACCCAATATAATAATATTGGTTGCACACATTGTGCATTCGTAAATCATTCCACCTCAAATATTAGGTTAACTCGTTCGATTATGAAACAAATGAGAGAGAGAAAAAAATCTTGAATTACATCCTTTTGGCAAGTTTTCTACTTATATTTCTAAACACCATTGACCATATTAAGCATCCCTTAAGTATCTAGAACTGGCATTTTGATGCTGCAATTCTCTCACATCAATTTCTGTGTTTGTACGTGAGCGTCCAAAATGCTGCAATCAGTTGATATGCAAAATTAAAGAGATTCCTTTTTGAATGTTCGACACCACAGCAGGAGACACAAACATTGGAAACATGAAACTTTTGCCCCTTCGCATTATTATGATTATTGTTATAATAACTAATAGATGAACTAGCTCCATTTTTTTGTCCTCTCTTGTTATTTTCATGCTATGCAGTTCAAGCAAATTTATTTAAGTGAGCATAATTCTCCTACTGGGGAACAAATGGGTCGACCGTCCATCCATTACTTGTCTATCTATCAAATCAAGAATGGTTGTTTCAAACTCAACGACACTTTGCAAACCCCTTCGTCTTCTTAGTTTTTTACGACAGTTCAAGTACCTTAGCCACATCAGGGTTACTCACTCAGTCACTAGAATTTACTAGGCGTATAAAATTTGTGTATATGACTTTCCTAGTTAGTTAGTTAGTTATACTTACTTACTTACTACACAACACAGCATTAGAATATTACCTAGGTCTTGCTGAGCGTCTTGCTTTTTATCACGATTATCATTAAGCTCCATGTTTTATGAGCAGAACCAAAAATTCCTGAAAGTATCCCTGCCTGCATGATTTTTTACTGCTGTAAAAGTCACTTGTCGAACTAACTTTTACTACAACCTAGGCTAATACTACATTAAGTGGAAAAAAGTGTGGAAAAAGCTATTATGTGTATTACCTACCACCAACGTTAGTACAATCAGATAGATGCGGGGTAGACTTATTGCCATGCTCGTCATATCTTGACAATTGCATCACGGTTTCTTTGTTTCAATGTCACATTCCCAATTGTTGTTTACGAGTGATGTACATAAACAAATTAACTGGTCTTTCCCTTTCATATTCTTTTTCTACCGCCTGCTAAAACTATACAACTAAACTCCTTTGTGAACTTTTTTGCATTCATCCATAACGAACAAGATTCATTTTCCATTCTGTGCATTTCTCAAGTTCACGTGCACAGTGCAAGTCACAGACCGGATGATCTTCGCACAATGACTACTAACAATGCACGTAATCTCCGTCAGTCGCATCTTGAATAGATTAGATACTAACTAACTAAATAGCTATTTGAGAATCCGCACCAATTACTCTGGAGTCGCTTTGGTAAAACTATACCACAGCTTATTTTTGCCTCATGTTCCTCAAAATCATTCTCTTTCTTCTAATCGCTACCAAATGAAACAAAAGGAAGAATTTTTCACATAAAAGAAATAGTTCCCCGCTTTCCAATTACTTTTCTTCATTGTTCTATAAAATATCTAACTAATGGCAGATTGCCAACTCATCATCATATTTCATGATCAGTGGTCATGCACCACATTCATAAAAAATGAGCCTAAGCACAATATGTACGTTCATTTATTTTTTAAAGCAACGTTAATCGCATCACTTTTATTCTCCTGTGACATTGCTCCGTTCAGTTTAGCAATACTGACAACCACGGATTTTTGCACCTGCTTCCTCTTTTGCAGACTTGCGTACGCTTTATGAGAGAATATGGACGCCTACAGTTGAAGCAGGCAAGAATGGGACGTGAGAACAAGACCGGACTTTTTACTGCTTGGCAGGACAGCTATAAATTTCGTGATTATTACTGTGCTGTTATTGTTGCCCGCAATAAGCATTCACGTTAGACTTGTCAAACAATTGTGTACTATATTTCTATTCGGATTTCTATTTTGGCAACAACACTTCTACGGATCGATGGTCGATCGATACTATCGATAGTCTTGAACCAAAAAAACTGGAACTAAGTAAGCTCCATAGGAATTTTGACCATGAAATATTGAACACATGCATGAGTAAGTAATAGAGGAGAAAAAATCTTGCTATACTCTTCTAGTTTAACGAGGACAGGTGAAGTTGAACAGTAGCTGTGCATTTTTCCTGAATAGTTTACATCAAATCCGTCATCAGTAAAGTAAGCTTTTATACTTTATAAGGTAATGGGGATGATATGGTGAAATGTAGTGAGTAACTAACAAACAGTTATCTTGTAGTTAACATTTTATCTCATGGCTATTTAACCATGGATATGCTACCCATAAACTTTTTTACCGACTTTTGGTCAAAATCAAATACGACTATATTTGAACCTTTACGTTATGGTTATTAACCACAAAGGGATTTAAAACATGTTAGCTCTGTGAGTGACAGGAATGAAAAAAACGGTCATAAATTTTCTTAATGAACATTAATAGGTAATAAAATATTGACTAACTAACTAAACGATGCTAAAAATACTTGGGATCAAACCTTGTAAAGTCCGCACATCACATATATTTATTTACCAACCAACCAACCGTTTTATTTGCGCATTGTTTGTAGTCAGTGGCTTGCAACACACAACTCATAAAACGATGTCTACTGCTAATGCAATTTCATGCTGTCAGTATGAGAACTATCTTCACTTTTTTTCAATTAACAAGTTCAATGCTGGAGAGCTTGTGTTGATTGTCGCATCAAACCCGGAAATCTCATATCCGGAAGCATCTTCTCCGGACGCATCATAGTCGGAACGTGCAAAATTCGGAACGTTTAATATCCGGAAGGTAAAATTTTTGGAATGAAATTACCACGGGACGCATCAAAACCGGAAAATCTTGAACTCAGTATAGTAAATATAGTTTGCCGGTAGTTCACATACTCTCAACGTTGACTAAACAAATATCTACAATGAAAAATGTTGGTTTCCATAAAATGTTGGCTGAATAACTTTGAACTTCAATTTTTTTATGTTAATTCCTAATTCGTACACACACACACATACGGAATAGCGTAGATTATGTTATGTTAATAAAGGAGACAGGAGCATGTTACTTGATGGTGGGTTATGTAAATTGGTTGAGCAGGATATTTTGTAGTGTACGCGCCACGCGCCTTGTTGTTGCGATCATGGGACGAGATTTATTTAACAGTTATTTGGAATTTTTTTTAAAGCGGCTTAAAAATGAGCAAAAAAGTTAGTAATTGTATTGCTTTTGAAGATTACTTTTATCAATATGACACCCGTAAAAAGGATACGGAGTACTATTTTTGTATTTACAAAAAAAACGGGTGTCCTGCACGTTGTATTAAATCTAAAGACAATTCTAAACCTGCCCGGATGCAGCATACCTGTGAAACTTCAAAAATAGAGTAAGCCCTAAAATAACACTAATTTTAGTGATAAATATGACTCGGTTGAAGTAGTTTTAATTAAACATTACTTTTAATGGTTTTCCGAAAATAATGCCTTCCGATTATTATGCATTCCGATTTTTGTGCATTCCGGATTTTATGCGTTCCGAGTTTGAAATTCCGGGAATGATGCTTCCGGAAATGATGTTCCCGGATTTAATGCGAATTTAATTACTGTTAAAAAACCTCACATTGGAGATGCGTTCAAATGAAAATTGAATTTCTAGCCCATTAATTTCTTAAAAAGACAGGTTGTGCGCTCTTCGTAAATCATGATTGCATCACTGGTGAGACCTTTTGAATACATAATTCACATTGAATGAGCAATTAATATGTGAATGTGAGGCTCACCTCATCTGGAGAAAATAGGTCGTCGTTTCAAAAGATAATTAATTTTGTACATTTTCCTCACAGCAAGACAATGGCTCCATCCCATATCTAACTACTCATCTAATAAAATCCTAAATGCTTATTGCATATTTTTAGTGCATTTTTTCACTCGAGATGATGAGTCAAAGGTGAGCCTTTGTTGTTTATTGTTATTATATATCGTTGACATCATCTTTTTGTCAAACGAAAGTACATTTGCTCATATTGCGGCGTTGACACCACGGGAATGCAAATGCCTACCGGACATGCTAAGCTCACTTAACATGGGCATACTAACTAAACTAACTAACTAGTGTGTGTGTGCACTATATTATAAACTCATAAACAAAGAGAAAAGGATCATAAATTTGATGAGACCAGAAGAGGTTCATAAATGTACAGATCATCGCCATAGCTAACAGCATTGATGCATTGCAGTGTATTTTTTTAAATCCAAAAAATCTTGATGGATAAATAAAATAGAAAGGAAGCAATGCTAAACTTTTAGAGGGAAAAGAGAGATGCATGATAACTAACTTTTTGCCTTATTTATTTCAAGTAACGCTCATTCACACACGGATTTACAATCCGTATTGTTTCTACCCAATGGGTGTGTATACATTTATTATTGTACACAATCATTTGCACTTAATTTTTCAGTCTTATCATTCGCACGCATTTTTTCACTCTAGCTAACCAACAATGATGGAGTCATCGAACGTCAAGGCATTTTACATTCTTTAGGAAAATTGCATTCTCCGTGAAAATATATTATCACAACTAACGGTACTCTCTCAGCTCTGTATACACACAATAAGAAGTTTGTCGAGAAAACACGCTATCATTACAAACACAGTTGTTGTTATGGCGGTTCAGATTCTTGAACGTACGTTACATTACATACATAACGTAACGAATGGAGTTGTATGCCAAAAAAAATGACTTCTAACCCTTGTTCTGCAACTTAACTCAACTTTGATTTCCTTCCTGTCATATGCAATTTCCACCTTAATGGATGGTTTTTGAAAATGATGCACGCATCGTCTCTATCTACAGCAATCTGGGAGTAATGAAACTATTGTTTATACTCTCACAAGCTAATGTGGTGAAGATGAGTATATTACGTTAATGTCGTATACACTAAAGTTGTGTTGCTCTCATGCCATCCCATATGGACTGTATACAAATTATGCGCTAGCAAAACAAATCGTGTTTTTTTTATTGATGTACACATTGTTGCATTCATATAGTTAACGGCAAGAATGAATGTTCAGCTAAATGGTTTGATCTATTCTCGTTAAGTAATGTTTTAGCACCTAATTAAACTACTAACTAACCAACACATGAATATGGATATATTTTCGATAACACAGTGATTTATTGGGAGAAGCAAATAAACTTTGTTTAATAGATTGAGTGTGTAATGGAAGCATAAAGGTTCATGGAATTACTATTGCCAATTGAATTTATGAAGTGTTAATGCAACTTTTATGAGCAACAAATTTGAGTGAAAAATTTCAATTTATCAACTGAGTCCTTGCAATTGTAAAAATCCTGTCATTGGCTCCGTCTCACTTATCAACGTGAAGATAAGCGAGATGAATTACTTGTTTTTCCGTAAAAAATGCAGTTGGAGATATTCAGTCCATGCAATCATGTAAATTCTCTTTGTCCAAGTTCTAATACGATCATTAGTTGGTCGGTTTCTTCATCAGCGTACTTATCTGTACTCCGAGGTACCAATATATTTGTAAACATTCTTGTTTTTCTAAATTACCAGATTCATTGGAAACAACCTAGTACATATCATATATAGACTATAAAATTGATGGAGTTAAAACTGGTTTTCATTTTTAGAGCTTGATGAATCCAATGTCAAGTGTTATTGCCTTCACTTTCATATGTTTCCCTATACCTTCCAAATCAAACGTAAGTACGTAAGTTTAGCAACCTTCTTATAACCAAACAAATCTTCTAGAGTAAGTGAGTAAATAAAGATTGCCAGAACAGCATTTTCCTCGTCATTCATTTGCATCATGGGCGGATTGTACAATGCAAGCTATTGTAATTATTTGCATTTTCAATCCCTATATACATCAAATTCTACTTTATGAATTTCAAGTGCTTTTTAAATGCAACATATTCTAATCCACTTGTTAGGTATAAAAAATCGTATTAACAATGATCACCATACATAAAACCGTACTAAACTATAACTAACTAACTTGCTATTTTCTACTACCCAAAAAAAACCTCAGATCCAAATAACATTCTGTAAAGAATGGAAAAAAAAGAAACATGTGGCAGTTGAACACACCAAACAAATTCGCATTTGCAAAACGCACATATCAAAAGATTTGCATGACCGATGCTCTTAGTCAGACAAAAGGAAGTCATGAATTCCTTCAATCTTAAAAGAATAAAACTCTCTATACTACTTGGGCACCCAGCTCTCCTTATTTGAAACAGACGGTGACTGAACAAAATTGTTTTCCCCAAACACATTCCGTCAACAAACAAGGACGATTGGTTTGTCACAACGAAATTCTTGTTTCCCAATGCAGTTAGTTGGTTATACATACTAAACTTGCTCATTAGAGGCCTAATAATGTGAGTTCCACAATGCCCCATGATACAGCTACAAGCCTATAGCTACCAAGGGGAAATGTGTACGAATACACCAATAAGTTAGCAAGTAAGTAAATGAGAGAGAGTGAGAGATGAGTGCACAATTTCAGCCTTTCGAGTAATTGAAGGGGAAGGAACAGAAAATGAGATAATAATAATCATGATCATAATGATGATCGTGGAATCTGACTAACTAACTAAGAAGTTCCAGCACAATATACTGTGCACAAGGGAAACCCCATGGCAACTAACTAGCTAACCATCAGGACATGGTGTTATGTACACTTGGTGGCTTATGTAGAGTGCATACTTTTCATTATATTCATTAAATATGCAATCCCGTGAGAGACGTGAAATAATGCAGATCCACAGTACTCCCCGATGTGGATGATGATGATGAGGAATTAGGTTTGCACGTTGGGAGGGAGGAAAACAACAAGATGGAAAAAATACAGGTCTGAAAGGGAAATGATTTTTTGGGCAAGCTAGTTGAGGTTTTCCTTCGGAGCTTCTCTTCGTTATTTAATCGGAAGATGTGGCAGAGTTTTTATGCTTCGTGAGGTATAAAAGGAGTAACGACCGAAAGGTTAACGTCCACGTCTACCAAGTGTTGCACGTATATAGCAACTAATGTGTCTTATACCAGCGAGGTGCATCCCAACAGTTGCAGGATCAAGAATGCTTCATGCTACAGGTATGGTACACACACATCCATGCATGAGTCTCAAATCCTTACCTATCTTACGCACATTGTAGCAGTTAGTTAGCATTATTATGAATGAGTAAAGAAAACTGCATTAGTTTGACTACTAACTATGACTGCATCTATCCAACTAACTGACTACACAATGGTTTTTAGTGAAAAAATCATTGCAAACTCACCCACTGTCATTTTTCGCTTCAACTCTGCACACATACGAATCCTTTTAGTTAGCTATACAATGCACTTACTTAGTTAGTTCGTTAGTTAGTTAGTCAGTTACCTGTTATACACAGAAATGATTTGAGTTTACCATGCTTAAATCCCATGCTCGTCGCACTTGCTTTAACTTTCTCACTCACTTCATAATGTGTGATGATCATTGTGTATGATAGTACGGAGAAAAATAAAGAGTCTCCAAATCCTCTTCTTCAGTTTTTAGTTCCTGCATGTATTTTTATCAGATTTGGCTAATTTCATTATTCCTGAGTGCTCATACGTAACAATCACTGTTCATCCACTGCACATTAGCTTTTCAAATAAATTTTCGTCATCTTTTTTATCACAAAGGGTGCTTTATGCATACACTACTTACTTCCTATCTATGGAACCAGAGCAAACGTATATAAATACATATTGTATTTAGTAAGTCAGTTAGTATGATTATATATAGTTAGCATCAAAGTTCTGCATTGTAACATGATGGGCCCCCACTTTTTCTACATACTTTTGCTTCTTCCTTCCGCTAATGGCTAATCTTGTTTTTACGCACATTAGATGATGATGAGATGCTGCTAATCATATTTGGTGGGAATCTACCGGTGCACCAATGAATTGACTACCATAGCCATCTCTTAGACCTATGTATGAGCGAGAAAAGTGCAAGGCAAAACTAAAACCGCAACCATGACTGCAGGAGTTCATCCAACTGCTATCATCAGTAAGTAGTAGTAAATATGATTATCATCGTTCTATAGGAACCAATCTTCTCTCTGTCTTTTTTTTTCTATTCAAGTGCATCATACGATTATCAAAGGAGAAAAAAATCAATACTATATACAGTTCAGGTAGTTCGTAATAAGATTAATAGGAAAAGATCATTTTTCCAATCACCAATCGGGAATAAGTGAATTGGAAAAAGTATCTTTTCATCTTGAAATTGAATGTCAGAGCAATAACAACTATGTAGTCTATGAAGAACGGAAATTGAGTGCGCCATTTTTCCCATCATACCCATGCATACTGCATTATAATAAATGGCTATAATTGAACCAGAGGATTCTCTCTACCTATAACTTGCATGGTCATGCTCACATTTTTATAGACGACCAGGCATCAGGTTTGTAGCACTTCTCATTAAATTAGCATTAGAATTCATTATCCTTTTCTTTCCACTGGTTCTCTTCCATTTTTAATTAACGCAACCACCACTCTGACACATTGCATGGTTGACAGGGAAAGAAACGGTTTGCTATTGCTCCCATTGTTAGCTAGCTCACTCACAGATTTTTTTTTTATTTCCTCCTCTCATTTTCTCTTCATGTCCCTGCTGTTTCCAATCTCATGACGCACCTTTTCCAGAACATATGAATACTAGTAAATAACTAACTAACTAACAATCAGCTAGATTTTAAATAAATTGAATTCAAAACCAAACTACGTAATACTTATTAATTGAGCTTGGTCACTCACTCAGACCCAACATGCCAATAATACGTAACTGCGAGTCTTGCGAGGTGAATAGGTAAACCAGAGACAAAATGAATTGATGGGAAAGGTGAGGGTGAAGCAAATGGTTTTTTGCTCAATCTACCGTTACTACCAACAAAAAAATGGCCATTTCCTATGGCTGAACCTGCATTAATTTTCTCATGCATCGGTTTTTTACCGGTTCCCTTCCTTCCAGTTTAGCTAAAATATCTATTCATTCACTATACTAACTAACTCACAAACAAAATCCTCCATCATTATACCCCTTTATAATATGTGTGTGTATGCTTTGTCTCTCTAAATTTGTATGAGCCGAAATCCGTTAAGTCTGTCTTCGTGTGAGCACGCTATACTAAACATTCTGACATTGAGGGAATTATATACATCTTATGCATTGTACATAGTTTGCAAAAACCATTGATATGAAGAAAAAAGTCACTCTCATTAGTGAACTCTCGAGTGGCCCATACTCACTCTTATGTAGTTCTTTCCCATGCACAACAATCAAATGTGGGTCCAACTCCCAAAGTACAGTACAGAAAGATACAGTGAAACGTAAAATTGCGTGTCCGACATTCCGGAGGGCAACTTGTAACTAACTAACTACCTAGTAACCAAGTCTTTGAGTAAGAATGCAAGGAAGTTTTTTTTTTGTCCGAATAGAAAATGCCAGTTATAATGATACCAGAGTTTCGTCATCATTCCGACATTTAGTTAGTTAGTTAGTTAGTTAGTATGTAGTAGTGAACTCTGTGTACATAATAGTCATAATAATAACTAGTAAAATATATAAGTGTCAAGAGTCATCTCCAAAGTGTTTGTTACAATGGATGATGACGGGTTGATGAATTACTTTTTTGCGCTTCAGCTAATCAGATGATTTTTCTTGTCAAAAGACAAACTGCAGTCCTGAGAAAATGGCATTCGTTGTACTCACACAACTTACGTACTGCGTACACATGGACAGTTAGTTATAAGTTAGTTACTTACTATACTTTATACTATAGTATCATTGTTTTGGCTTCACAAATGTATATAATACTTGTTTACAGTTACGTGAGTTTGGGTAGAAAATAAATGTATGTATGCTTTGCATTTTTTTCCCTTGTTTGTTTTCATTCTCATCCTGTCACAAGTTTTGTCACATGGGCATTCAGATCAGTTTTGTGGAGCTAGGTCTGGCCATTGCTCTAATTCTTGGGGACCATAATGGATACCAAATAATGTAAATATCGCCTACTGTCAGCTCACGGCAAGTTTTATGAAACCTCCTGTCTCACGTTGTTTATGTTAATTGTAGTAGTAACTAAGTTACTAGTCAAATTGAAATGAGCTGGTAATGTACCGTGAAATATGGTATGGTTAATTATGTACCTTAAATTTTGCAATTACCATGGCCAGTAGTCAGTACAAGAAGGTACAAACCGTTTCCCAGGGCTCATTTACTAAATTTTTATCACTTCTCGCCTTAACAGGCCGATAAACTGCTAAATATATTCATTGCATACATCTCATGGGAATCTCTCAATGAATACTATATGGCCGTAATGGGTGAATAAATTTAGTTAGTTAGCTTTGCTACACCTCATCTCTTTCCACATGCCATCCCCTTTATACAGCTGCACACCAAGTTAAATCACGATGGTCCAAGTATGACCATGCGTTACGTAATTCCTGCTAACTGTTCTTGAAAGTTTTGGACGCCATGTGAAGTAACGTGATTACAGAATGTGCCTGATTACTATGCACACATGTGTTTTTAAATGAGAAGTCAGCATTGTAGTTACACTACAGACTGTATGTCTAGCTCCACTATACTAGTTAGGCTGTCTAAAATTTTACTTGTTTTCAGTGAATTTAATTACTGCACTCGACTGACGAACTAAATCATGTAATCTAAAAGCCCTTAGTTAGTTAAGCTAAGTAATGTGTAAAGTGCAAGGTCAACTCAAATGCCCATCCAAAAAGGTGGGTAAAAAACCTAGGTACTCTGAGAAAATGGAAAGCGTCTGTTGTTGACTATTTACTGCAAACTTGGATACGATAATGATGGTCATGATAATGGTAATAATAGTGATAATGGTCATCAAACAAAAAAGTACTGTTAATGCTAACATATCGGCTGTGTTCTCTCTCACACAGTCTTTCTCAATTTCAATGTGTGTCTGTGTAGTATGAGTGACTGAGCACTCACATTTGCTTTTTGTTGCAGCACATAAATCCGTATAAACAACATAGGCGCAGTTTCCTTTTTTCCCATGATGCCATGCCATATGATAGGGCAGCCAGTGTTAGCCAGGAAGTGGAAAAACCTTTGATGAAATATCATCAACAGAGTTTTTCTACTAAAAAGACTCACACACATACACACAACAGAATGTGTGTGAGAGTGCACTTATAATTCCGAATGATGGTACACAAGACTTTGCCGTTCGTTCACCTTCCCATTTAAAAATGAATAGCTAATTCGAGTATTAAACTTCATTATACGTTAGTTGCTATAGCTAGGTTACTCTAGTATAGAATATTCTTGTCCGTGCTCATCACTCACTCCTCCACTTGATATACATACGGTTTGATAAACAAGAGGGGTGCAGGAAGATTATGTAAAAGTCGAAGCTCATCATCATTACCGTCATGTCATTATACTTACTTAACGCTGTCTTCTTCTCAGGAAAAATCCTAAATGACAATGGTACTGAACTTGATTTGGAGAAGAAAAAATTGCATGGTGAATTGATTTTTTTCTACTTTTAATCAAGTTGGCAAGTAACAAACTAACTATAAAAAATTAAACTTTTTTTGTGTTGTGATCATAATTTTTAGGAGAGAACAAGTCGATACCCTTTATTTGTGCAATATTGTTTTCCATACATTTAGGTCTCTGTATGGGAGTTTTATGAACATATCGTGTGTGCCAATAGTCAATAAACAAGGCCGAAAAGAATCTATTGTGTCTCAATCAAAGCCCACGTAAATGGAATGGCTTAATATACATATAGAAATGCTACAAAAGGCATCTTCGTTTTGCAATCCACGATTGCTCCATATTGAAGAGTAGTTAGCACTTGAAACTGTCTTGTTAGCATCTAGGTTGTATAGTCAGTTTAGCTTGCCACTTACATTTTCCTTTCTGTACTGTATGGAATTTAGTTTCTTTGTTTTTCACTTCACGCATGAATGAACAAGCGGTATAGATACAAAATTATGTTATCACAAACTGAGCTACATTCCTTTGACATGGTTTGAAATCGTCCAAAAAATAATATATAAGAATTAACCTGATACTTCTAAAACGAGCAAATTGGTAGAATCTAATTGAAAATTCTAATTCAATTTCTTGCATATTATTATTTTATCGTAAATCCATTAGATTTTTTCCAACTAACTCATTGTAATTTCACTAATGAGATTACACTACCTAAAGCCCAAATGAATAGACATAGATTGTTATTCAGTCTACAAATGGACTAGTGTTATCCGCTTTTACTTGATTCGTTTATCATATAGCTACAAACATAATTCTGAGCAATGCTACCCTGCAATTTGGCGTTGCAAATAAACCGACTTCGCATTGATTGAAGCAACGGCATTCAAAAAGAAGTTAACTTTTCGTGCGTACTGTAATTGGCTTCCTTTATCCACTTATTGTCAGTCTCAGTAAACATAGTATCATATATGAAGATTACCGTGTGGTTCCTTTCATGCATTATGTTACTGTTGTACATCAACCACCACCAGCACAGAGGAATAATGGAACAACGTTGCCTTTTTTGCTACACGCACAAAAACCACAATCTGGCTACCTTTTGTCGTATGATTTAAGAACATAAATTATGGTTAAGCGAGGCTTACCTGTAAGCTGAAGCTTGACCGTAGTTATATGAACCACTGAAGGTTCCTGAATAAAGGGTTTACCAGATGTAGAGTCCCGCTACACTATATGGAGAGTGCC